>Ga0247838_1003449_pt1 | contig 18206 bp, 23 predicted proteins | sample LaCruzMarch2015__5_FD_189097 | JGI IMG/M metagenome (GOLD analysis project Ga0247838, IMG submission 189097) | Freshwater microbial communities from meromictic Lake La Cruz, Castile-La Mancha, Spain - LaCruzMarch2015_15m | ecosystem: Environmental > Aquatic > Freshwater > Lake | place: Spain... | reverse complement strand
CGCCGCCGTGGCCGTGGCACGCCTGAGCGGGGCCAAAGCCTGGCTGCATGTACAAGACTTTGAGGTAGACGCCGCGTTTGACCTGGGGCTACTCAAGGGCCAGCGCCTGCGCAAGCTGGTGGCGGGTGTCGAGCGCTGGCTGATGCGCCGCTTTGACGTGGTCAGCACCATTTCGCAGCGCATGCACCAGCGCCTGCTGGCCAAGGGTGTGGACACGTCCAAGGCCAAGCTGGCGGTCAACTGGGTGGACATGGCGCAGTTTGCCCAGCCGTCCGCAGACGGCATGGCCGCCTACCGCCAAGAGCTAAATATTTCCCAAGGGGCGGTGGTGGCTCTGTACAGCGGCAATATGGGTGGTAAGCAGGGGTTGGAGATATTGGCACAGGTGGCCAAGCTGTGCCAGGTCAGCACGCCAGATTTAGTGCCAAATGTGCCTCTAGCCCCCGTGGAATATGCGCAACCAGCTATTAATACCATAGCAGTTGTGTTCGTGTTTTGCGGTGCGGGCGCGGGCCGGGCCGACCTGCTGGTGCGCTGCCAGGGCCTGCCCAATGTGCGTTTTATAGACCTGCAACCCGCAGAGCGCCTGCCCGATCTGCTGGGCATGGCCGATATTCACCTGCTGCCCCAGCGCGCCGACGCCGCCGACTTGGTCATGCCCAGCAAGCTCACCGGCATGCTGGCCAGCGCCCGCCCGGTAGTAGCCACCGCGCACTTCGGCACCGAGCTGGCCACCGTGGTGCAAACCTGCGGCCTGGTCGTGCCCCCCGAAAACCCAGCAGCCCTAGCCCAAGCCGTGCGCACCCTGGCCGCAGACCCCGCGCTGCGCCAACAGTTGGGCGCCGCAGGCCACGCCTACGCGCTAGCCCACCTGGACCGCGACGCGGTATTGCAAAAGTTTGAGGCGGACGCCTTGGCCTTGCTATGAAAAACCAATCCATTCAGACCGACCCCGTCATCACCAAGCTGCTGGACAAGGTGCCCTCGGAGATGCGGGGCAGCTTTTCCGACGCGCAGTTGGTCGCGCTGAAGGTGGCGCTGACCATCGGCAGCGTGCTGGGCGTTTTGATTTTGTACCTCGTCAAGTCCGCCCTGGGCATTGACCTGATACCGGGTTTTTCGTTTGGCGTGTGGGGGTGGTTTCAGGAGGAGTTTTTGCGGTGATGAAACAACTTTCCCGTCAATCCGCCCTGGCTGTGCTGGCCGTGTTGCTGGTGCTGCTGCTGTTGGGCACCCAAATGCCCGGCGCCTGGCGGGACGAGGCCTTTCGCGTCACCCAACTGCCGTGGCAGATGAGTAAGGTGGCGCATTTTGTGGTGTTTGCGGGCTTGGCCTGCGTAGCGCGTTTGCCGCCCTTGGCCCAGCCGCTGGCCCGGGTGTGGGCCGCCGCCCTGGCCCTGGGGTTGCTTACCGAGGGGCTGCAGTTTTTTGCCTCGCACCGCGACCCCTCTGTGGCCGATGTAGCCATAGACCTGGCAGGCACGGCCCTGGGCCTGGGTTTGGCGTGGGCTGCGGTGCGCTTGAGGTTGCTACGCTTTTGAGCGCGTGCAAGGATTGGATTTTATGGATATTCACGGCTATATTTGCGGCTATGCTGACCACCCATAACATTCTGATCACGCCAGAGATTCTTGCGTTCATCTCTAAACTCGATGAGTTCAAGGGGGCCTGGCGTGCGTTGGGCACACTGGCGCCAGACCGTTTGCTGGCCTTGCGCCGCGTGGCCACTATTGAGAGCATTGGTTCTTCCACCCGCATTGAAGGCAGCAAGCTGTCTGATCAAGCCGTGCAGGCGCTACTTGCAAAGATTGAAATGAAGTCGTTCGCCACGCGGGACGAGCAAGAGGTGGCGGGTTACGCCAATGTGATGGAGCTGCTGTTTAGCTCCTGGGAGCACATCCCGTTCAACGAAAACCACATCATGCAAATTCACCGCGATTTGCTGGCCTACAGCAGCAAGGACGAGCGTCACCGCGGGCAATACAAAACGCATGAAAACCGGGTGGCTGCGTTTGATGAAAACGGCATTGAGGTTGCAACCATTTTCCAAACTGCATCGCCATTTGACACGCCCCGGCTGATGCGCGAGCTGCTTGAATGGGTGCGCCATACGCGTGACAGCCAAGCCCTGCATCCGCTTTTGACCGTGGCAGTCTTTGTGGTGGTTTTTTTGGAAATTCATCCGTTTGATGATGGCAATGGGCGGCTGTCGCGCATTCTGACCACGCTGCTTTTGATGCAAGCGGGTTATGTATATGTACCTTACAGCTCGCTGGAGAGCGTGATTGAGCAAAACAAGCAGGCTTACTACATAGCCCTGCGGCAAACGCAAGGCACGATTCGGACCGCCGCACCCCAGTGGCAGCCGTGGATCACGTTTTTTCTGAGTTCGCTGGTGAGTCAAGTGAAGCGGCTGGAAGTCAAGATGGAGCGTGAGCACCTGCTGCTGGCCGCACTGCCCAAGCTGTCCCTTGAACTGCTAACGATTGCGCGTGAGCATGGCCGCCTAACGGTATCCAGTGCGCAGGCGCAAACCGGGGCCAACCGCCACACCATCAAGCTGCACATTCAAAAACTGCTGGCTGCAGGGCAACTGGTGCAACGCGGCGTAGGGCGTGGCACTTGGTACGCGCTGAAACATGCAGAAACCCAATAATGCGTCGTTCATTTGCTACAAATTCAGTAGCTTCTTACGCAAGTTACACGGGGTCTGCAGCCCGATTCGACCATGAAAATCCTCCTCTACGGCAATAACTTCGCGCCCGAGCTGACCGGCATTGGCAAATACACCGGCGAGCTGGCGGGACGAGGCCTTTCGCGTCACCCAACTGCCGTGGCAGGTGAGTAAGGTGGCGCATTTTGTGGTGTTTGCGGGCCTGGCCTGCGTAGCGCGCTTGAATTTGCTACGCTTTTAGTAGCTGGTTGCGCATACCCCATGCGGCCTACGGGCATATTTGGCACTAACTTCGCGCCCCCTGCGATGCGTGGCCGCTTGAGTGTTGGGTGGTGCAAGAAGTAGGCCCAGCCTATGACGCCCTCAAGGCTAATCCCGAACGGGGCGTGTCAGCAAAACAGGTGCGCGAGCGCTTGGCAGCGTTGCACAATTTGGCAAAAAGTTCGGTCTGATGCTCTACTAGGTTGTTTTCAGCCCCGAAGCCCTGGCGCAATTGGAGGCGCTGTACGGCTATGTCGCGCAAGACCGCTGCAGACATGGCCACACATTAATTTTGTCCGAAAAAATGACTAAACTTCGGACAAATACTTTTCCATTGTTATCACAACCATGCCACGCACCGCCTCACCCCATAGCATTGATACCCAAATGACGCTTTTGGTACAACAGAGCGACGCGGGTACCGTTTTTACCCCGGATGCCTTTGCGCAGTTGGGTAGCCGGGCCGCCATTGACAAGGCATTGCAGCGCTTGGTGGCGCGTCATCTGCTGCGGCGTTTGTCGCGCGGACTATATGACAAGCCGCGGCACGACGAGATTTTGGGAACCTTGTGGCCTTCGGTGGACGCTGTGGTGGAGGCTGTGGCTGGTAAGGACAAGATTCGCACCCAGCCTGCGGGTGTGTATGCCGCCAATATGCTGGGGCTGTCGGAGCAAGTGCCCGCCAAAGTCGTTTTTCTGACGGATGGCATTAGTCGTACTGTGAAGGCTGGTCCCATGGAAATCAGCTTTAAACGCACCACGCCACGCCAAATGGCAGCAGCCGGGCGCTTGAGTGGGCTGCTCATACAGGCATTCAAGTGTCTGGGCGCACCGCACATTACGCCAGCCCGCATACGGCATTTGCGCCAGCGCATTGCGGAAGTTGAGCGCGTCAAAGTGTTGGATGACATTGCGCTGGCTCCCGCATGGATGCGCCCTCATTTACGCGAAGTTGCTGCAGGGGGTAGCGTATGACCTTGGGTGCAAAGTTTTTTGCGCTGTCGCCCGAACGCCGCGCTCTGGCGTTCGAGCAGGCCGCAGCCGGGCAGGCAGGGCAGGCCGTCATTCTGGGAAAAGACTTTTGGGTGTCATGGCTGCTGGGGCTGTTGTTTTCGTTGCCCCAGGTGGCACCCTTTCTGGTGTTCAAGGGGGGCACGTCACTGTCCAAGGTGTTTGGGGTCATAGACCGGTTTTCTGAGGACATTGACCTGTGTCTGGTGCCGGAATTTGTGGGCGCAGACGCGGCAGGTTTTGACGCACTGGCCAGCCGCGTCAAACGCGATGCCGCCGTGCTGGAGATGCAGCGCCTGTGTGCCGACAAGGCGCGCACGGTGGTGCAACCCGCATTGGAAGATGCAATCTGCGCGGCCCTGGGGCAAGCACCTGCCGGGCAGTGGCTGCATTACGTGCTGGATGTGGACGCCAAGTCGCCGATTCTTTACTTTCGCTACCCCACCACCCAGAGCACCGGTTTTGCCTATGTGGCGCGGGAGGTGAAGCTGGAGCTTGGCACGCTGACTGACCAGCAGCCCACGGCGCGTTACCCCATTGCGCCCCTGCTGGCCCAAGCCTACCCGGCGCTGTTTGTGGGCTGGGCGTGTGAGGTGGTGGCGCTGGAGCTGCAGCGCACTTTTTGGCCGATGTGGCTCAATGTGATCGTGTGGTGGACTGGAAAAGCCGTGTGTTTGCGCGGGGTTGGGCGCGTTATGACTTGGCGCGCCAAGGTACTTTCCGGCTGGTGCCACCGCCAGACCGCCGCGCAGACCTGGCGCGCGATTACGCCACCATGCGCCCCATGTTCATGTCTGAGCCACCTGCTTTTGACGAGCTGATGGCCGCCCTTGCCGCGGCTGAACTGACCATCAATTTAAGGCAAAGATGAGTTGTTCATTTGCTACCAAATACATAGCTGCTTGCGCACGTTCCACGGGCGTTTCAGGCCAATTTAACCATTAATACTCATCTCTACTGCATTAATTTTGCACCTGAGCTGACTGGCATCGATTCACTCTAACCCGCCTGGGTCGCGATGCGGTGCTGGCGTGGTTGGGGTGGGCGAGTTACGATACTTGATCGAGTGAGTTACCAAGGAGCTTCAAATGAACAGAATCACGTTAGAGCCCGGAAAACGCGGTGGCAGACCATGTATTCGTGGCCTGCGCATCACTGTTTATGACGTTTTGTCGATGCTGTCTAGCGGAATGAGCCAACAAGAAATTCAAGATGACTTCCCGGAGTTGACTGTTGAAGATATTTTGGCTGTGCTGTCCTATGCTGCAGACCGGGAGCATCAGGTCTACTCGTTGAAGGTGCAATGAAGCTGCTGTTGGATGAGAATTTGTCGCGGCGACTTGTGCCGTTTTTACAGCACGATTACCCAGGCAGCAACCAGGTGGTTTTGTTGGGGATGGAGTCTGCTACTGACAAAGAGGTGTGGCAAAAGGCACGGGACGATGATTTTGTCATTTTGACCAGAGACGCTGACTTTCAAGAGTTGTCCTTGGTTTGGGGGCAGCCACCAAAGGTGATTCGTCTTAAGACTTTGAATCAATCTCGTGCGGCCACCTTGAAAGTACTGATTGAGAATCGGGATGTGATTGTTGAGTCGCTTTTGATCCAAGGATTGGCGTCAGTCGAGATAGTTCCCTGATGCATAACGCAATGGCGAGTTGGCATTGCCGTTGTTGGGCACCCAAATGCCCGGTGCCTGGCGGGACGAGGCCTTTCGCGTGACCCAAATGCCGTGGCAGCTGAGCAAGGTGGCGCATTTTTTGGTGTTTGCGGGCTTGGCCTGTGTAGCGCGCTTGCCGCCCTTGGCCCAGCCGCTGGCGCGGGTGTGGGCCGCCGCCCTGGCCCTGGGTTTGGCATGGGCTGCGGTGCGCTTGAAGTTGCTACGCTTTTAGTAGCTGCTTGCGCATTCCCCATGCGGGCCACGGGCATATTTGGCACTAACTTCGTGCCCTCTGAGGTGCGTGGCCGCTTGAGTGATGCGCACATCACGCCTCCGCGCATCGCACGTCTGTTGTCCTCAACATTAATGCATTCCGAAAATTGGTACGCCGGCAGAGGTCGCTGCCTTTGCAAGGTCTGCATCCAGCGTTGAAATAGAGAGGCCTGCACGCAGAGCTAGCTCCAAGTAGGCGGCGTCGTAAGCCGAGAGCTTATAGCGCCTAGCTAGGTTCAGCGTATCACCCAAGGCATGCGTCATGGTTGCTTGGTCAGTCGCAATGTTGAGTTGCCCAAGAAGTGAGATGAATCGTTGTGAGTCGGCTTCCGTTGCAACGCCCTTGGACTCAACTTTGGCGACTACGTTAGCGATTTCCAAGGCAAACAAAGATGGGACAACGGCCTGCGACTCCTTCATGGCAGTCAGGATTGCATCGGCATAACCAATCCCCGAGGGATTGGTTTGCGGAACAAGCCAGAGCAACGCAACAGAGGCGTCCAAGACAAATTTCATGCCCGCCCCTCGTTGATGAGTGTCTTGAGATCAACGCTTGAAATCGGCTGCTTGCGCGAAAGCATAAAAGAGCGCATTTCATCCACCGCTAAGGTTGCGTCCGCGATTTTATTGCCCTGTGCAGGAATCAGATCAGCGACCGCCTGACCCCGTAGGGTTATGGTGTAGCGATTTCCACCCTGGACGCCGCGCAACAACTCTGGCAGCTTTGTCTTGGCTTGGTATGACCCCATTTCGATATTCATAACTGACTCCAAAAAGTAGATTAGACCAGTAAACAGACCAGTCTGTTAAATGTCAAGCTAGCTTTCCAAAAAAGAGCCACCAAAACGTTTGGATTCCAACCTCAGAATGCACTTAGTTGTAGATTTGACGCCTTGCTGCGGTAGGTCCAAAAAATTGCTGAAGTGGACCCAATCATCAAGACAGTCCTGACGGTAGCAGCTGGCCACCGTGGTGCAATCCTTCGGTCAATGTAGTGGGGGCGGTCTGGCGGTGCAAGACCGCTACAACCCTGCGGTGCGGTGCGCTGCGAGGAGCCAGGCCAGCTGTGCTGGACGAGCGAGCCGTTTGAACGCCTTTATGACGCGTGCCCCCCCGCGCACGCTGCACACAGGCAAGCACACCCTGCAGTTGACCGCCACGGGATTTGACCAGTGGATGGTGTGGAATCCGGGCCAGGCCGCTGCCAAAGACATGGCCGACTTGCCCGATGCAGACTGGAAGCGAATGGGGTAGTTGACGACGTTGGGCGTTGTTTTATGGACCTAACTTGATCCAACTGGGTATTTTCCCTACCTTGTAAGCAGGTATTGACAGGTGGGGTGGTACATTTAACGGTCATCAATCCATTCAGGGGGATATAAATATGAAAAAATTCATCACCATGGCCACAGTGTTGGTCGCCAGTGCATCTGCTTTCGCCTTTCAGGCTGGCATGACCACAGTTCAAATCAATGCCGAAGTCGCTCAGCGGGTTGCCGCTGGTGAGTCTGCCGACGTGATTGCTGCTGCAGCAAAAACTGCAGGTGTTTCGCCTTCCGTGATTCAGGCATCGCTGGTAGCTGCTGGTAAGCCATCAGCAGCCGTGTTTTCCGCCATGGTTGGCGCTGGTTTTGACGCCGGTGCTTTGTTGCCACCTACGGCGGCTGGCGGCAACCAAAATGCAAACAACAATCCTGGCAACGGCTTCAATGGCGCTAACAACAACAGTTTTGGCCAGTCCCGCGCATCCACCGTGGGTGGCGGCGGCAAGAGCAGCGTTAGCGGTAGCTAATTTGCGCTCAGGTTCTTACCTATAAAAATGGCAGCGTTGAGCTGCCATTTTTCTTTGCGGGTAAGAATCCAATCAATCATTGGGGTTTTTTGATGATGGTAAATACACCAGCTTTGGGAGACGTGCGGGCTGTAAATGACCGGTGGGTCTTTGCCGGTCTGCTTGCGTTGTTGGCTTGGGCGCCCCTGCCGTTGGGGAGTAACCGAACTTGGGCGATTGGCGTGCTGCTGGTCGTGGCGCTGCTGCTGCTGGCAGGCGCAGTGTTCGCATGGCGCCAGCAGGCGGATGCGGCGCTGGATCGGTTGGCGCCGTTTCGCTGGCCCTTGGGCTTGCTGGCGGGCATGGTGCTGCTGTCGTGGGCGCAAACGTGCTACTTGCCAGCCTCCTGGGTGGCGGCTGTGTCGCCCATGGCCGCTGCGGCACAGGCGCCTGCGGACATGATGGCGCTTTCGCTGGATGTGTTTCAGTCGCGCACCATGGCGTCACTGGCGTTGGTGTATTTCGTGGTGTTTTTGCTGGCGCTGCTTACCGTGCGCAGCGCGCACCGGCTGGACCGGCTGGCCCAGGTGCTGGTCTGGAGCGGTGTGCTGCAGGCGGTGCTGGGGGCGGTGCTGTTCTCCATGAGCGCGGGTTACCGCATCTTCTTTGTCCAGGTGTCCCATGTGCGCATGATTGGCGCGTTCGTCTACCACAACAGCATGGCGGGTTATCTGTGCCTGTGCCTGTCGGTGGGGGTGGGGCTGATGCTGGCCCGTTTGGGCTCGCACAAAGTGCGTCATGCCAATTGGCGCGCACGGGTGGTGGCGGCCATTGCGTTTGTCCTGAGCCCCAAGATGCGCTTGCGCCTGCTGCTGGTGGTGATGGTGATTGCACTGGTGCTGACGCGCTCACGCATGGGCAATGCGGCGTTCTTTACCGCCTTGCTGGTGGTGGGCCTGGCGGCCATTGTGCTGGCCCGCAAGACGGCGCCGCAAACCATCGCCCTGATTGCCAGCCTGGTGATCATTGATGTGCTGGTGGTGGGCACCTGGGTGGGGTTGGAGAAGGTGGTGGAGCGCATTCAGGAGACTGAGATATCGGTGGCCGATGGCGGCAAGTCGGAGTCAATAGAAGCGCGCACCGAGGCGGCGCGTACCGCCCTGGCCATCGTGCGGGACTTCCCGCTGGTGGGGACCGGCGGGGGCAGTTTTTACAACGTGTTTCTGAGCTACCGCACACCGCAGTATGGCTATGCCTATGTGGACCACACGCACAACGATTTTGTGGAGATCGCCACCGACTATGGTCTGGTTGGCTTAAGCCTGCTGGGTGGGCTGGCGGCGCTGACGCTGGCAACGGTTTTGAAAGTATTGGCGCGGCGCAAGTCCAGCCTGCCGTGGGGCATCGGGTTTGGGGTGGCGATGGCCATTGTGGGCCTGCTGGTACACAGCACGGTGGATTTCAATTTGCAGATTCCGGCCAACGCGCTGACCATGGTGGTCATTTTGGCGATGGGCTGGATTGCGCAGGCACTGCCGTCTGCGCGCTCGCGCCGTACACAAATAAAGGGGGGCGATCATGACGCTGCGTAACCAGTTGCTGGGCGTGATCTCGGTGCTTTTTCTGGCCGTGTTGGCGGTAATTTTGGTGGTTTCGGTGTCTGGAACGCGCCAGTATCTGGAGCAGCAGCTGGCCTCGCATGCGCAGGAGTCGGCGACTGCTATGTCGGTCACCGTGGGTCAGTCGATTGGCCGGGGTGACTTGGTGCTGGCCGAGGCGCAGGTGGCTAGTGTCTTTGACCGGGGTTACTTCAAAAGCATTGATGTGCTGGGCCCGGACCGCAAGCCCTTGGTGCACCGCGTTCTCCCTGAAAAGATCAAAGGCGTGCCCAACTGGTTTGTGGCCCGCTTCCCGATAGACACCCCGGCGGGTGAGGCGTTTGTGGGCTCGGGCTGGCGCCAGTTGGGTAAGGTGCTGGTGGTGAGCCAGCCCACCTTTGCCTACCAGCACCTGTGGCAGACGTCGGTGGAGCTGTCGACCTGGTTGCTGGCCATTTACTTTGGCGCACTGGCCTTGGTGATGGCGGTGTTGCACTTCATTCTGAAGCCCTTGCGCGCCATTGAAAAGACCGCCATTGATGTGCAGGCGAAGCGGTTTGAGCAAATCACGCAGCGCCCCCGGGCACCGGAGTTGGCCCGCGTGGTGACGGCCATGAACCAGATGTCGCGCCGGGTGGGCGAGATGCTGGACGCCGAGACCGCCAAGGCGCGGGAGCTGCACAAGCAGGCTTATGAGGACGATTTAACCGGGCTGGTGAACCGGCGTGGCTTTCAGTTGCGCTTGGCCGAGTTGCTGCAGGGCGATTACCAGTTTGCTCTGGGCGCGGTGGTGGCCCTAGAGTTGGACGACATGCGTTTGCTGAACCGAGCGCAAGGTTTTGCTGCCGGGGAGCACATCATGCGCACGGTAGCCGACACCGCGCGCAGCGTGTTTGCCGAACTGCCAGTGGTGATTTTGGCGCGTAGCAATGAGTTCAGTTTCAGCTTTGTGTTGGCCGATGTCACGCACCCTCAGGTAGCCGAGTTGGCGGCGGAGTTGCGCCGTCGTATCTTCGCGCAGCTGGGCGATGAGGCTCCGACCGCAATGGTCGCCATCAATATCGGCGCAGCCTATTTCCGCCAGCAAGACATGCGCTCGGATGTGTATGCCAGGGCTGACTTGGCGGTGGAGTCGGCACGGCAGTCCGACCGCAACGGGTTTGTGGTGCTGCCTGATAGCCCGGATGAAAACACCTCGCTGGGCTCGCACGGCTGGCGCACGCTAATCCAAACTGCCCTGGTGGAGAACCGTTGGCGCCTGCTGCGCCAACCGGTGCTGAGCCTGAACGTGCCCAGCACCGTGTTGCAGGGCGAGTGCATGGCGCGCTTGGTGGATGCGCAGGGGGCACTGGTGCCGGCATCCAATTTCATGCCAATGGCGTCGCGCCACCGCCTGATGCCCGAGATTGACCGGGCCATGGTGACGCTTGCCCTTGAGTTCCTGAAAGACCACAGTGCAACCCAGGAGGTGGTGGCCATTAACCTGTCTCCCCAAAGCATGGTGGACACGGACTTCATGGACTGGTTTGTTGGCCGATTGCATACGTTGGGGGAGGGCGGGCGCAGGCTGGCGATCGAGGTGTCGGAGTTTGGTGCCTTGCGCAATATTCCGGCGGCCATGCGGGTGCGTGATCTGGTGCGTGGCCATGGCGGCAAGTTCGGTATTGACCACTTTGGGCTCGACCCCAAAGCCCTGAATTTACTGCGCGAGTTGTTGCCTGACTACGTCAAACTGACCGGCGCGCTGATGGAAGAGATCGAGGCCGTGGAGTCGGCCAGCGAGATGCTGCAGTCGTTTGTGAAGCTGGCCCATTCACTGGATGTGCTGGTGATAGCGCAGCAGGTGGAGCGGGCAGAGCAACTGGCGGTGTTGGCCCGCGTCGAAGTGGATGCTGGGCAGGGCTACTATTTTGGGGCGCCACAGTAAGACTACTGCGCTTGCGTCATGTAATGCAGCAACAAAGTGTCTTGTTGTGTGAGGCCTTTGAACGACAGGCCAATGAAGAATGCGTCCTCGGTGGGGGCCTTGTTGTTATGGCAAATGCGGCCATCCACACGCAGCGTTATGGGGCTGCCGTCCATGGATACCTGCACCGTGATCCGTACGGTGTCACCGATGATTCCTAGCGAAGAGGGTGCTTTCACCATGATTCCGGCAAGGCTGACATCGACCATTGCAACTTCCAGCTCCGTCTCCACCGAACCCTGCACCGTGGTGGGCCAGGTTTGCTTGGTGCGCATGGAGCGGCGCACCAGCCGTGCATCGACCTGGGCCGGGTAGGCCAGCAGCGCATAGACAAAGGGTTTTTCAAAGGTCTGCAGCACCTTGCTTAAAAACGAGAACTCGTACTGGCCGGTAAAGCCCCGCACCACGCATATCTCACCCTCGGTCAGGCCGGTTTCGACGCCGTCGGAGCCCAGGGGGCCAACCATCACGCCCTTGCCCTCAATGGCACCGAAGAATTGGGACTCCTTTTTGCTGGTGCCCTCCACCAGGCGGCGGGTTTGCAGTGCCATGCCGGTGCGCAGGCCAATGGCCCGCAGCGGCAAGCGGGCAACTTTGTCCATGTCGGGCGTGGTTTCGTCGTTGTTCATGGGTCAGCGCTTCATGTTGGGCAGGGATTGGGCCCACTGCACAATGGATTCGACCATCGGGGCCACGGCCGCTGGGTCCTTGATTGCGCCAGCCAGCACATGCTGCCCTTTGCTTTTGCTGTAGGTCACGGTCTCCATCGCTTTCAGGGGTGCCCCAATGCGGGTGAATGCGGCCTGCGTCTCAATCGGGTCGACGGTTTCATCCTTCTCGCTGTAGAGCACCAGCACGGGTGTCTGGAACACCGATAAATCGCTCTCCCGCACATTTTTGACCATCGCCATCATGGGGAACAGGGCTCGCGTGGGATAGCGCGAGGTCCAGGCGTTGGCCTCAACGGGGGTGTCCGGCGTCCAGCCCCGGGTTTCACCCTGCAGGGCCAATGCAATTTTCTGGCCCCAGTGCCCATTGATCAGCTCGGAGCGTTTGTCTTTGGGGCCGAAGTTGGGCGAGATAAATACATGGGCTGCCACTTGGCTGCCTTCAGGGGTCTGCGCCAGCCAAGTCGCCAGCGTGGAGCCGGTGGAGCAACTGATGACCAGTACGCGCTCCCCCAAGGTTTGCCCGATGCGCACCGCCTCAATGGAGTCGGCCATCCAGTCCTGGGCAGTGGCCTCACCCATGGCAGCACCCGTGCGGCCATGCCCGGACAGCCGGGTATGGAAGGCGTTGGCGCCCAAAGCCTTGGCCACCAGGTCGGTGACCGGAGCGGTTTCCAGTCGGCTGGCAGAAAAGCCGTGGATGTACACCACCGCCCACGGCGTGCGCTGCTTGGTGCTGGAGTTCCAGACAATGCCCTTGGCGTTGCCGGGTTTGATGTCGGGGTAGGCGGCTTCGCTGGCCTTGACCCAGTCATCCAGCAGGGCAATGTTTTCGGGGGGTGAAGGCCGTGCAGCGGGCATATTGGCTCCAAATTCATTGCGTGGGCCGGCCAAAAAGGCAGACCCGGCCAGTACGACGGTTGCCACCGCGCTGAGTGCAATGCGCAGCCACAGCTTGCTTGAGGTGCCAGAGCCGGAGGGGGTGAATACGTAAGATGTCACAGAGCTGCTCCACTTGCTATTTGGCTAAGATGGTACACCGGCAATATGCCGAACACTGGAAGGGTTTTGACCATGAGACTGCAAAAAAGGATGCCTGCCTGGCTTGCATGCGCTGGCGTATGCCTGGCCTTGGCGGGCTGTGCCCGGATGACCGAGACCGGTACGGCCCTGTTTGCCACCAATGTGCCGGCCATGGCGATTGTCAAAGGGCAGATGATGCAAGGGGTGGTCACGCTGGTGCCAGACCGCACAGGATCCGTGGTGCTCAACACCACCCAACGCAGTACCACGCTGTTGGGGTACACGCCCATTGCAAGCTGCATGGGCCGCTTGCGGTTCACCAGCACGGCCGCTGGTGAGATGGACCTGCGCTGCAACGAAGGTACGGCCATCACCCTGTATTTCAGCCTGATCAGCGATGCAACCGGCTATGCCTACAGCCAGTCCAGCACTGAGCCGGTGAGCCTGACCTTTGGCTTGCGCCCGGAGGATGCCAAGGCGTACTTGGCCGTGCCGCCCGAGCGCAAGCCGGTGGAGCCCACAGACGGTACGGCGCTGGAAGTGCAGTGAGCTTGGCCGAGCAAGTTGACTGCGTTGTCATTGGCGCGGGCGTGGTGGGCCTGGCCGTGGCGCGTGCTTTGGCCTTGGCCGGGCGCGATGTGCTGGTGCTGGAAGCCTGCAACGCCATAGGCACCCAAACCAGTGCGCGCAACAGCGAGGTCATCCACGCCGGTATTTACTACCCGCATGGTTCGCTGAAAGCCAGCCTGTGTGTGCGCGGCAAAGCCCTGCTGTATGACTACTGCCAACAGCGCGGCGTGGCCCACCGGGCCTGTGGCAAGCTCATTGTGGCGACCACCCAGGCGCAGGTGGCGCAACTGCAATCCATCCGCACCCGCGCCATTGCCAATGGTGCGACCGATCTGGCACTGATGGATGGCGCACAGGCCCGCGAGTGGGAGCCTGCCTTGCAATGCCTGGCCGCGCTGCATTCGCCATCTACCGGCATTGTGGACAGCCATGGCCTGATGCTGTCGCTCTTGGGTGACGTGGAGAATGCAGGCGGGATTTTGGTGCTAAATACGGCGCTGGAGCATGCAGAATGTGCGCAAGCAGCTATTGAATTGATAGCGAATGACGGCACCCGTTTAGCCGCCAAAACGGTGGTGAATGCCGCGGGCTCGCACGCCCCGGCCTTGGCCGCTCGGTTTGCCGGTCTGGCTGCGCACCATGTGCCAACGCCCCATTACGCCAAGGGCAACTATTTCACCCTGGCCGGGCGTGCACCATTTTCTCGCCTGATTTACCCCGTGCCCGAAGCGGCTGGCCTGGGGGTGCACCTGACGCTGGACTTAGGGGGGCAAGCCAAGTTTGGGCCCGATGTGCAGTGGGTGGATGACCCTGAAGACCTGCAAGTGCAGCCCGAACGGGGGGATGCCTTCTACGCCGAGGTGCGCAAGTACTGGCCCGGCTTGCCCGATGGTGCGCTGCTTCCCGCCTACGCGGGGATGCGGCCCAAGATCAACGGACCGCATGAAGCCGCCCGGGATTTCTGTATTCAGGGCCCTGGCGAGCATGGTGTGCCCGGCCTAGTCAACCTGTTTGGCATTGAGTCGCCCGGCCTGACCAGCGCGCTGGCCATTGGTGAGCGGGTGGCGGAGCTCCGATTGCTATAAAGTTTATAGCTGCTTGCGCATATCCTGCGGGGCTTAGCGGCCTTTTTCATCCATATTCTTGATCGCCAGCGCGGATTTTGCTCATTGTCTTGACCATCAGGCGCTTTGCTAAGCCTGGCCAGCTTCAAGGCTAAGCGGCGACTGTCGTGCTGGCGGATGCCTGGGGTGCCGGTCCGGGGTCTGGCGCCAGTAGGCTGCCCCGGCGCAAGCCTTGGAGTGTGGCCCACAGCAATACTGCGATAAGCACAGAGACCAGTGGTAGTACCGTTAAAGCCAGTGCCTGAAAAGGCATGGGGGCGTGAAGTGCCAGTTGCAGGGTGAGCGCGCTGAAGGCCGCCAGTGGAAAAGATAAGGCCCAAAAAGTCGGACTAAACGGGTGCATCAGCATAGGACGAATGACCCGTGCCGACAAAAATATAAAAATCAGTGCCATGCCCCAGGCCATCCATGCCAGCATGACGGGCGCTCCCAGCTGTAGCAGGCTCAGGCCAATCACGGCGGGTGGCGCAATGGTGATGAAAGTCGTGGGTAACAAGCGCGCAGGCCACACGCCAGCCACACTAACGCGCACCACCATTAACGTCAGCACCACGGGCCACAGTAGCAGACCCACGCCCAGCTGGGCCGCCGACCAAGCTGGGAGCCCCAGGGATACGCCAGCCAACGGGGCCACCACATTGCCCACTACTGGTATCAGCAGCGCCGGCGTGATGGACGGCCACAGCGCCTGGTTGGCCGCAGGAACCACCGGTGGCAACGCCAGCCAGCGCGAAAGCACCCAAGCCGTTACCCCAAACTGCCATGCTGAACCCAGAATCCACAGGGCCAGGGCGGGGCGACTAGGCCCACTCAAGGCCGTAGCCACGGTGGCCAGCAAAATCAAAGAAATCGGCATGGCCGCTACAAACACATGGCGCACCGGGTGCATCAGGTCTTCGTTCACGGCCTGCGGGTAACGAAGCCAGCGCAAAATGGAAAGTGCCGCCAGCACCAGTGCCACCCCTGCGGTCAGCAAGCCCAGCCCTTGCGCCACTGCCACGGCGAGCTTTCCCAGCAGCGGTGCGGCGTTGTGCCAGGCCAGCGTCAGCCCGCTCAGGCCCATGACGATGACGAACCAGCCTGGCATCAGGAACTTGAGCGGTGTGGGGTGGTGCGTCATAAGGCCGTCCTTGAATGGGGTGGGTGAGCGGGTGTTGTTTGCCGGGACTTAGAACGACAGGGTACGTACGTTGGGTTTCAGGAAATAAGCCGCCACGTCAGCGGGCTTGGCGGGCGTCACGCCATCAATCAGGTCGGTGGGTTTTTTGCCGGTGTTGGGCAGGTACAGTGCACACACTTCAACCTGGGCGCCGGCCTTGATCACGCCTTGCAGCATTTGCTGCGGTGTGACGTTGCGGGGCTTGAGCGTTTCACTTGTCTGGCCGACGGCGGCAATGTCGCCGCCCGCGCCGCACAGCAGCACGCGCACTTTTGCTTTTTGCTCCAGCGCCTGGCCGGCCAGCACCAAGGCAGCGCCTTGGCTCATGGGGATGGCGCTGTCAATGGTGATCAGCAGTTCCACCGGATCAGCGGCATGCGCTGAGAAGCAGAAAGAAGCGAGCAGGGCGAAAGTTAGGGCAGATTTTTTGATCATGGAAAGTCCTGAAAGTTAGGGTGAAAAAACGGAGAACGGAAAATAGGATGCAGTGAAGGGGGCGGCACTTTGATTGGTTGGCTACCTTGGCTTGACCAGTTTGAACGCGGGCAGGTCGGCATAGTAGGTGGCCAGGGCTTCGATTTCGGTGCGGGTGAGTTTTTTGGCGAAGGTGCTCATGCCTTTGGCGCTGTCGTTGGCGCGCAAGCCGCTTTGGTAATCCAGCAAGGTGCGCACAAAGTACAGGGGGTTTTGCCCCGCCAAGGCAGAGGCTTCGCGGTTACCACCCTGGCCCACCACGCCGTGGCAACTGGCACACGGGGTCAGCAGGCGCGCCGGGTCACCCTTACGTACCAGTTGGGCGGCGTCAAAATCTGTGACTGCTTTTTGCGGGCTGGGCCGGGGTGTGCCATCGTCTTGCGGTGCGGCTTGCCGCGCATAGAACGCAGACACGTCGGCTATTTGTTGCGGCGACATCATCACGGCTATGTCATACATCAGCTCAGCGCGCTTTCCTTCGCGGCGCAGGCCGCTTTGGTAGTCCAGCAGCATCTTGGCGGTGTAGGCCGCCTTTTGTCCGGCCAGGTGTGGCCAGTTTTGCGTGGGGGCCACGCCTTTGGTGCCATGGCATGAGGCGCAAAACAGTTGCTCCTGTACTTTTTGGCCCTGTGTAGCATTACCCATGGGCAGGCTGGCCAGCGTCTGGCGCAAGGTGGCTGGAGTCCAGGCTTTGGCATCAGCTTGGGGTGTATGGCTGGCCTGCAATAACGATGCGGTCTGGGACGCCGCCGGTGCGGGTGGCGCTGCGCTGGCGCTACAAGTCCAGACGGCCAGCAGGCTGACAGCCGCCAGCGAGGACAGCCGGGAAGTGAGGTGAGCAATGTTCATGGTGGTGGCACTCATCAGGCGAAGCAGTCTTGCGTAAAGGTGCGCAGCCAGGCTTGCTGGTAGCGCGCCCCGAGCTTGATCTGCGCAGGCGTGGCATTGAGCGGTAAATAGCGGGCTTTTGTGTTGATTCGACCAATCTTGCCGTCGATGATCTTGAACACATCAGCCACAAACAAGCCGTAGTCCTTTCCTGCCAGGGCGTAGCAGGTGTTCTCCCACAATGGCTCGGGTGCGGCACGGCCGGCCAGCTCTTCCAAAATGGCACGGGCCACCACCTTGGCCTGGTTGTTGGCCGAAAAGCCGCTTTTGGGCATGGCATCGGCGATGCTGGCATCGCCAATCACATGCACATGGGGCTGAACGGTGGATGCAAAGTTGCGCCGGTTCACTGGGCACCAGCCACTGGCGTCAGCCAAGCCCAGCGTCATGGCGATTTGTCCAGCTTTCATGGGAGGAATGACGTTGATGACGTCGGCCTTGATGACCTCGGCCTCGGTCTCGATAGTCATCTTTTTCGCGTCAATCTTGAGCGTACGCCCGCCGTCCTTGCCGCGGACCCAGCTCAACATGGTGGTACCGGCATGCTGCTTGAGTTCAACCTTGTCCTGCATCTTTTTGACGTAGTCATCCGGCAGGTTGAAGTTGTAGAGCCGGTTCCAACCCAGCATCATGGTCTCATCGGTGACAAAGCTGTCTTTGGGGTCGACGATGATGACCTTGGCCGTGGGGTTGTGCTTGCCAAACCACTCGGTCATGAGTGCCGCACGCTCATAGGGGCCGGGTGGGCAGCGGTAAGGGTTGGGTGGCGCGGCCAGCACAAAGGTGCCACCCTGGCGCATGCCTTGCAGTTGTTTGGCCAGCAGCGCTGTTTGGGCGCCGGGAATCCAGCCCGAGGGCACCGCGGTGTTGGCCGCCTGCTCGCTGTACCCGGCGTAGGCGCTGTACATCAACTGAATGCCGGGCGACACAATCAGGCGGTCGTAGGCAATTTTTTGCCGACCTGCGGTGCTGACGGTGCGCGCTTGGGGGTCAAAGCCAGTGACGGTGTCAAACACAAAGTTGACGCCGTATTGCGTGCGCAAGGTGTCGTAGCTGACCTTGAGGTCGTCCATGCTGGCGTGCTGG
>Ga0247838_1003446_pt1 | contig 18211 bp, 22 predicted proteins | sample LaCruzMarch2015__5_FD_189097 | JGI IMG/M metagenome (GOLD analysis project Ga0247838, IMG submission 189097) | Freshwater microbial communities from meromictic Lake La Cruz, Castile-La Mancha, Spain - LaCruzMarch2015_15m | ecosystem: Environmental > Aquatic > Freshwater > Lake | place: Spain... | reverse complement strand
CCCAGGCAGTCCATCGCAATCTGACCCTCCTGACCGCCAACCCGAAGGATTTTCAGGATGTTCCCGGCTTGAAGATGCTGGCGGTGTCCCCGCTGAATACTGAAATCTGAGCACTGAAATCTTCCCTCACAAAGGCGCAGGGATCGCAGAGAGAAGCCGGAAAGCAAACCACCAAGACACAAAGGGCACCAAGGAAGGCAAACGAAGCATCCCCTCCGTGCAACTGACGTTTTCCAAGCCCGCCTTCGGGTCTCTTCGTGCCTTGGTGACTTTGTGGTGCGATTCCTGCCCCGGAGGGGCGACACGCTCGGGAGAAGCGGGAGTCAAACCGGAAAGCTGAAATTTGAGACCGGATTGAGGATTGTCAGAAGTGGCATCGGCGTCCCGCTGATGGTCGGACACGGCCCCAACCTTTTGTCAGCGGGTCTGAAACAGGAACTTTGCGGCTGCCAGCAGGACGGCGATTTGTCCGATCCAAAAAAGAAACATCCATTTGATGATCTCGGTTTTCAACTCCGAGCCGTCCTGTTTCGTCATCAGGCGTTTTATCAGGTCGTCTTCCTGTTCCTTGAACGCGACTTCCAGCGATTCCGCAATCGCGCGCGCTTTTGGCGGCTCGATCTGGGCGGCTTCAAGGATGCTCGGAATTTTCGCCGTGCTCAAGGTTGAATGATGTCCGAAGACTCCGGTTCCGTCAAATCTGAAACCTGAAACTTGAAACTTGAAACCTGAGAGAAAAAAATCCCGAGCGAAGCGCGGCACTCGGCCACTTGCGGCCCCACTTTCCGCACTCGGCAGAGTTCCACGCAAAGGCGCAGGGCCCGCAGAGAGAAACCGAAAAACAAACCACCAAGACACAAAGGGCACCAAGGAAGGCAAACGGGTTCTTCCTCAAAAAGTGTGCATAACGGAGTTTTCAGAGAATGGGCAATGGTCATGCCGCCTGCGGCGGGGGGGTGGATGTCAAACAGCTGGCACGCGTCCAACATGGTTGAAAAGGTCATCTTCACCCCGGAGGCTGCAGACGACGTGGCGGCGGCCTACGAGTGGTATGAGGAACGCGAACCGGGGCTTGCGGGGAGTGGTTGTCTATGGAATGTTCCCGTCATGGGAAAAGTTCAGTTGTTGGAAGAATTTCGGGCGCTTCCTTTCGAGGATCGCAGGCAAGTGGCAGAGGCGATTCTTACTGAGGAAGATTCCTGGATTCCAGAATCGTTCCGTCAGGGGATGGAGGATGTGGTGGCCGGTCGTGTCATGGAAATGGAGAAGGCGCTGTCTGAAGCCCCAATTCAACAACCTGCGGAGTGATTTACCGATTCCTGGCCACGGAGACATTCTGGAAGAAATTTTATGCGCTCTCCCCGCAGCAGAAAGCTGCCGTGCGCAGGACATGGGTGGTTTTTAAAGAAAACCCGTTTGACTTTCGTTTGGGGACGCACCGGATCAACAGCCTCAGCGCACGTTATCAAAAAACGATTCATTCTGTTGTTGTGGAGCGCGATTTGAGGGTGGTTTTTTATCTGGATGGCCAGACCGTTTGGTCGGTGGATGTTGGAACCCATTCGATTTACCGATAGGATTTGCGAACTTTCCTGTCCAAGCCGCCATCATTGTCCGTTCCCTTGGCGCGAGAGATTTCAATATGGACAAAAAGATAATCGGTGTAGAAATATGGTTAAAAATTGACATCTTTAAGTCGGGTTCCTATTCTTCCTCCATGCGCTCCCCCAGGCAGGACAGAACCAGAATTTCGCGCAGAGACCGCAAAGGTTTCTCACGCAGAGGCGCAGGGCCCGCAGAGAGAAACCTGAACACGTGGCCGTGGGGACGGACCGGGCAGACAATCCGGAGAGAAACAAATCCCGCGCAGAGCGCGGCAGTTGGCCGCTTGCGGCCCCACTTTCCGCATTCCGCACTCGGCAGAGTCAAAACCGATCACCGAAAATTACTCCTTCTTTCCTGAAAACAGAATCCCTTAAAGCTTTTCACGACAGTGCTGCCATGTGCTCGACTGCTTCCGAGAGCGTTACCTTGCGCCGCTTTGCAAGCGACTCGATCTTCCGCCGCGTTTCCGGCGACACAAGCAACTGCATCCGCACATGCCCCGTCGCCTTGCGACCCGCGCCCTCCCGGCGCCCTCCCCGGCGCGGAGCCAGCACCACATGGCCTCCGGCCTCCACGCGGTCGTATGCCAGCACCTCCGGCGCGGCCAGTCCCGCCGCCATCTGCCGCGCCCGCGACACCACCTCGAAGCCGCTCTCCGGCAACTCCAGCCCGTCTTGCGGCTCATCCGTGTATTCGATTTTCTTTTTCATAGATTTCCTTCTGCCTCCTCCAATATCCCGCGCCGATTACTCGAACCACCCCGGCTCTCAGCTTGAACCTCAACACCCCGACCCCGTCACGCCCCACACACTGCCAGCGCACCTCCCCACGCGCCATTCCCGGATGCCGCAGGAATACCCGGCGCGGATCGTTGAATGCCGTCGCCACTCCAGAGAAATCCACCCCGTGCTTCACCCGGTTCTGAACCTCCTTCGCGACATCCCACTCAAACGTCATGCCAGCAATCTCGCCTGATTTTATTTGAATGCAAACACATTATTTCAAATGTGGCTGAAAACTGGAAACCTGAAAGCGGAAAACTTCCCCGTTCCCAGGATTTTCCAATTCCGCACTTCGCATTCCGAATTCCGCAATCGAATCAGTATGTATCATGTATTGACAAGTTCTGAAAAACCGGATTTATTTCAGTCATGAAGAAGATGATCCCCTCGAAACTTCCTCTGTCCGGTCTTTGTGATTTCGTGTCTTCGTGGTTCCTGAGAAAACAGAGTGAACTGCAGATTTCCGCAGATTTCCGCAGATTATACTCACGCAAGGGCGCAGAGCCCGCAGAGAAAAACGGTTTTCAGTCGTTTCACGCTTTCTCTTTCCTCCGCGTCTCTGCGCCTCGGCGTGATTCCGCAGTCCCCTCTTCCATCCCTCTGCCAACTGCCAACTGCCAACTGCCAACTGCCCCACATTCCGAATTCCGAATTCCGAATTCCGCATTTCAAAAAAGGGGTTCCGTCCTGCTGATTACTTTAAGTTTCATCCTGCTGATCACCGTTATCTCGGTGGCCTTTCTCGTTCGCTCCCGCAGTTCGCTTCAGACCTCGCAGAGCTACTCGCGGGAGATGATCGCGAAGGAAGTCGGAGAAATAGGGATCAATACGATTGCGGCCCAATTTCAGACAGAAATCATCAATGCCCGCAATCAAAGTGGTGGAGGAACAAACGGATTTCAGATGCTTCTCCCCCCTCGCATTGGGGTGACAAGTACGAACGCGCGTGACTCCGCTCTAATCCGACGGACTATGGGGGATACGAGTGCATTTAACAATGCCTATACCGCAGTCGGTTTTAATGCCGTGCCACACGATAATCTGGCTTCGACCAATAGCACTTCAATTCCGGCAAAGAACGGCTGGAGTTTTTCCACGAACCGGTGGGAGGCACCGAAACTGCTTCGGACAGGCGAGACGTTCACTGCCCCTGACTGGGTCTATGTGGACGACCAGGGCCCTACAAAGACAGCTTCAAAGAACATCGTCGGCCGATTTGCCGCCATGGTCTACGATGTCGGCGGTCTGCTGGATATCAATGAAGCCGGTGTTCCTGCCAGTGTGCCGAAAGGCGATAAAGGGTCCACGGCCTTAGCCGATCTTTCTACCTTTAACACCCTAAATGGCGGAAATTTGACGATAACTGACTGGCGCACTAGTAGTGGAAGCCTCACCTCGAGCGACTTCTACGGTCAGAGCGATTACTCTACACCCGCCAAATTCCTTGAGTCCGTGAAGCTCACGAATGCCGGACGCATCGAGTCTCCGACAGCCAAACTGAAAAACGGGGACAATCGTTTTTTTTCTCGAATGGAGCTCATCGATGCGGCCAACGCAAATCTGGGAGGGCTTACGCCCCCCATCCTGCCCTACTTCCGTACCCGCTCCGAGGTGGCCAACCGTCTCTCGGTTGAGAATGTTTACATGAATGCTCCGTCTACCAGCTCCTCGGACTTGGTCCCTCTTAGCGACAGTGCTCTGAAAGCAACGAGCGACACTACATTCTCCATTGACCGAATTGACGGCAGCAAGGAAACCTTCACCATCAAGGCAGGGCAGTCGCTGCTCCAAAATCGCTTCCCTCTAGCGAGGCTTCGCTGGCTAGCAGACCGTCAGGCGGATGGAACTCCAAACCATCCTGTCGAAATCAAAAAATACTTTGGCCTAACCTGGGATGCTTTAGCGAAGGATGCCAACGGCAGTCCAAACCCGATGTTTGTTTACACTTCCCCTGATGCCACTGACACAACACCTGCAACCACGATCAAAACACTAAGCCAGTGGGCCGCTCAAGTTGACCGATCCAGCGCTGCACGTGAACCCGACTTTTTCGAGTGGCTCAAAGCGGCGATTGATCCCAATTCCCTCGGCCAAACCGGAGGATCTACAGACAGGGAGTTTTCTGCAAACCTGGCTGACGCAAAAGGCACATTGACAGTTCCATGGGAATATTCAAAGGATCTCCATATCGTAAGAATCGGGGCCAACATCATTGACCAATCCGATCCCGATAGCATTCCCACGGGTATCCGCACGAAATTCACCGGTTGCGACCCCTATCCGTTTAAAACTGATGGAACGCAGTCCGACTATTTTGATTCTTTCGGTCAGGAAAACCTGCCGTCTGTCAACGAGGTCATCACCTCTGCTTATCGCACAAATAATAGCAATACCTCCATTGACGGCTTCCTTCAATTCGAACTTTGGAATCCCAACCGGGATGCATACAGCGGGCGAAAACCGTTGGGGTATGATGGCAAGCCAATTGCGGGCATCCGTGTCGGCAAAGTTTCCGGATATGCAGCCATGGAAGCCTTTACCTATATCCCCAGTTACTTTCAATATCCAGCCACGCAAAGAGTAGGTTACAAAACAGAAAGCGGAAACTCAGCATGGGGAAGTTATGACGACATAATTTATTTTTCCAAAAAAACGGTTCCTGTGAGCGCATACCACTTCACTAATAACTCAAGTCAATTTATTGAAATCCCGTTTTCGGAATCATCATACAATGCCTCAACCGGCTTTTTTGATGAGCCATTTCTGGCCACTGCAAATAAAACTCATTCGTTTGGCCAAGATATTACAAACCCAAAATATTTTTGTCCGGAAACGATAGATGGCGTCACAGAGGGTCAAAAACAAAACTGTTTGACGCCAGTGTATTTGGGAGATCCTCCTGAAGATGCTGTTAATGCGATTAAAATCTGCTCGGTGGATGCGCCGGTTCAAGCCTTTTCAGGTGTTCCTCTTGCCGTTTCATACAACGGGACAGGTTTTACTCCAAGTGCTTTGGGAATTTATAAGTGGAACACTGCGAATGGAACGCGAAGCCGTAACAAGTACCCGGCCAAGCACGCAAAAGCCGGGCAGTTTATTTATGCCACAAATAATAGCAGCGGACCTATGGGATACAATGCGGTCTCATTTATGTCATATAGTGGATCTAGACATAACATTAACACTTCTCCAATGACATTGCAGATTGACGTTCAACAGAGCAATGGGCAGTGGACTCCGGTTAATCGTTATCATAATCTGGCATTCAGCAACTACCCTTCCAATGAGACCGAGGGTCGCATACGACCTATTATCAGTGGACCTCCTGCCTCGCTAATGCAAGTCAAGGGCGAGCCCAGCATAGATGGCACGGGTGGCGATCCGGACCAAGAGGCAGTTGGTTGGCAGCGTGGTAGTCTCGGTGGAAGCTACACTGCATATCCCGGTAGGGATAAAGTACCCAGCAAAAACTTGTATTGGACCCCTAATAACTCGAAGCCGTTCTTTTCCACATGGAACCTGAGCAACACAAAGGGCTATCCGATGACAGACCCGCGGACTGAGCGCTTCGCTCTTAGCGATCATGTTTTATCCACTCCTGGCATGGGAATTTGTCCGGAGGGAAAGAAATTTGATAATTCGATAAATTCTGGCGCTCGAATTACGATGCCGGTTGGCACAATTGCTGCGGTTGGACAGTCTATTACGAGTGATGGATGGGACAGTCAATCTATAGCGACCACCACCCCCCTCAATTGGGCGTTGTTCGATAACAACGTCAGCATGTCCGTGCCTGCTCATTTGGCCATAAATGAGTGGACGGGGAGCACGACGGCAAACCATGCATATAAGGACTACGATCTTGTCACCCGACCTGCGGATGCACGCTGGGCCGATTGGCCAACCGCACATCCGGCTTTGCCACCAGCAACGTTGGGGGGCACACCTCTGCCTGGAGTTTTAGCGAATCGTCCAACCATACTGGATCGGCCTTTCCGGAATGTCGGTGAATTGGGCTGTGTCTTTAGGGACATCCCCTGGAAATCCTTGGATCTATTCAGTCCCGACAGCGCAGACCGGAGGTTGCTGGATATTTTCTCGATTGAAGACCGGGCGACTGTTCCGGGAAAAATCAACCCGAACCTCGCAACACTGGAAACGTTGAAGTCACTGTTGCTCGGAACAACGCTGAATCCCTCTGATTCCTCAACACCAAGCTCGCAGGATATTACCGACCAAACGAACGCGGCAAATACGGTCGCCGGAATATTTGCCACTATCAACCCGACGTCATCACCCATCCACAACAGTGCGAATATGACGGCCCGACTAGCGACGGATTCAAGCTCCGCACCGAAATCCGGCGATTCGATATTGTCGTATAAAGTGAAAACGGAAAATTTCATTCGGGCATTATCTTCCACAACCGACACTCGAAGTTGGCAGCTTATGCTCGACGTTGTTGCGCAGGCTGGGCGGATCGCGCCTCCCACCAGCACAAGCCTTCAGGATTTCGTCGTGGAGGGACAGAAGCGGTTTTTTGTATATCTGACCCTTGACCGGATCACCGGAGAGATCATCGACAAACATGTGGAGCCTGTTTATGAATGAACAATTAGGAATGCGGAATGCGGATCGCGAACACATGCCAGCGGGAACTGGCTGGGAAGCCTGCTGCAAGCAGCCCAAAGGGCGAGACGAGTTGGAGCGAGCGAGGCAATTGCGGATTGAAAAACACGGAATGTCGGCGGGTTCGGCGACCCCGCCCTACCCGGTGGGGATGCCTCGCCGAGGCGTCCGTGGATTACTGAACGTGGCATGGGCTTCCAGCCCATGTATGAAACTGGCTTTCCTCCTCATGTTTTGTGGCGGTGCGTCAATCGCCCTGGCTCAGGACGATGTTCCCCCGCCACCACCGGTCGAGATGCTGCCACCTGAGTCATACAGTTTTGCCATGAAACTTCCTGATGGCACCAATTGCTCTGCGATCATTAAACCAGTTAAAAGTGATAATCAAAATAAACGCGACGCAAAAAATGACCCGTCGACCGCATCAGGACAAAATTCCATGAAAGTCGAGAGGGTGTTTCGGAAGGGAATTGCTTCTTCCACCGAAGTAAGACCCGATGGCGCGAAGGAAACGTATTATTTTGTTGGTGGAATGTGCGCGTATGACAATCCAACGGAAGGGGTCAATGTGCTTCGTTTTCTTTCTGGTCATCCTGCATCAAATGTGGGCAGTTATCATTTTCCTGAACTGGCATGGGCTATCCCTGACACCCACCAGGTCGAGGGGCGTGTGGTCAATGGCAAACAACTAAACGTTTTCAAAGTTCCTGATGAAAATCTGATTCTTGAAGTTGATGCTGGATCCGGGCGCCCCGTGCGTTTTACCGATGGCCAGATGGAGTGGACATATTCTTATGAGCAGTCCCTTTCTCCTATCGTTCTTCCGGACACACTCAAAAAGGTATTGCCCCCTCAGAACAATGAATAAGAGTTTTTATTGGCAGCATGGAGTGACTGCGTCAGTTCTATCGATCTTGTTTGTTGGTTTTGCACCCTTGTGCATTCATGCACAGGATACAGAAAATCCTTCACGCCGGCACCCTCCTGGAAAGAAGATGGCTCCGAAGGCATATACGTTTGCGATGACACTTTCCCCCGGAACCGATTGCTTTGTCCGCACCAACCTAATGAAAAAGGACAAAAACGATGTTTCAAATGATCTCGATTCTCCTTTAGTCTATGGTAAGCAAATAGAGCGCATGTTTCGCAAGGATATTTCTTGTTCTAAGGAAATATTGCCGGATGGGACTGAAGAAACATATTATTTTGTCGGCGGGATGTGCGCCTATGATACCGCCGCTGAAGGCGTCAATGTTTTGCGCTACCTTGAGGGACATACATCGTCTAATATTGCGAGCTACCATTTCCCAGAGTTGGCATGGGCATTTCCAGAAACGCGGCAAGTTGATCCAATCCCGAAAGATGGGCAGCCTAAAATTCATTTGTATATGGATGAAAACTTCGTGCTTGAAGTGGACGCCGACTCGAATCTTCCTAAGCGTTTCAGCGATGGTTTCATGGAGTGGGTTTACTCATACAAGCCATCCAGCAACCCCATCATTCTTCCGGAGAAGCTTCAGAAGGCTGTTGATCGGGTATTCAACACACGTTCGCGGAAACCATGAACCCGATAGAAATATTTCCCGCTGTGCTTTTCAATGGACGAAAGGGCTCAGCTACCATTGCCAGCCAGATCTGCAGAATTCCAAGAAAATCTGCGGCCCAAAAGTCAGTTCGGACAAAGCCTCACAAATGAAGAGAAACTGGAGACTCGAAACTTGAAACTTGAATTTACAGATTCCGAGCGAAGCGAGTCACGAGGCATAGAGTCGCCCCCTTTCCGATTTCACTTTTCAGGTTTCAGGTCTCATCTTTCAGGTTTCAGCCTGATCGAGCTACTGGTGGTGATCTCGATCATCGCGATCATGGCGTCCCTGACGGTGCCTGCGGTTGGCGGAGCATCCCGACGGGCGAAGCTCAACAAGGCGGTTTCAGCGATCGCCGCCGAGATGGAACTGGCGCAACAGGCCGCCGTGGCGGGCTCGACCTATACCTGGGTGGCTTTTGCCACCGGCACGAACGGACCGATCATGGTTTCGGCGCGTTCGCTTGAAGGGACCAAGCCAAGCGTGCTTCCCATTGACCTAACAACGACCAGCAACGCGCAACAACTTGGCAAAGTCCAAACGCTCGAGGGCGTTGTGCTGAGAAATGTTGCTCCCTCCGGAGTTACCTACTCAAATACCCCGGCTTGGTATTCTACTACGAACACGCCGGATGCTTCAACTCTGGTTCTCAAGGCCAAAATTCCTGGACAATCGTCTTCTACGAATTTTTCCTTAGGGACGGTGGAGTTCAACCCCATGGGGGAGGCAACATTGCGCAAAGGGACCAACTCCTCCGACGCGTCAACCATCGATGGAATTCAGCTTGTAGTGATCCCATCTGCCAATGACAGTCCATCGCCTACCGAGGAGAAGCAGGCTGCCTTGGTCTTGATCAACGGCATGTCCGGCGGCACGGAGGTGATTCAGCCATGATTTTGAAAATGCAAAATGTAGAATGTAAAATGCGAAATTGTGGCGCACAGCGCCCGAGTGCCGCGCGCAGCGCGGGTAATATCCATTCTCCATTCTGCATTCTCCATTCTGCATTCTCTTTGGTTGAGGTCGTGATTGCCGTCGGGATATTCAGCTTCGTGATTGTTGCGGTGATGGGGACGATGGGCGTCGCGCTCAACTCGACCCGCGACAGCGAGATGAAGTTAAGCGCGGCGCACACCAGCGCTGTAATCATCGGCTCTCTAAAGGCGAACCCGACGAACAGGACGGATACGACGATCTTTTCAAATACCCTAACCGGCAGCGGAACCAACATTTATGTGGACCGTCAGGGACGGGTGACAAGTCAGGCTGATGCAGCATACAAGCTGGCCTGGAAGATGACTCCTGACGCCACGCTAACCAACCTCGTTTTCTGCAATATCGAGCTCGTCTGGCCGCCCGGTGCTCCCACCAACTCCGTGAGTGCCCACCGCGTGGCAACATCCATCCTGCTGCCATGAGACGAAGTATGAATTATGAAGTTGGAAGTCGGAAGTGGGGCGCAAAGCGCCCGACTGCCGCGCGAGGCGCGGGTGTTTCTCATTCCGCATTCCGCATTCCGCATTCCGCATTTGAGGGTTTCACCCTCATCGAGGTCCTGGTCGCCTCGGCGATTCTGGCATTCCTTCTGGTCGTGTTTTTATCGGTTGCGAGTTTTGCGTCGCAGGCCTGGCGTGGCAGCCAGCAGAAGATGGAGGGGTTCAGCACCGCCCGGATCGTGATGAACCGCATCCGCTCCGACCTGGAGTCCATCGTCATCCGGCCGGATCTACCGCTGTTTCCCGACAATAAGATGGGATTTATGACCGTTAAGCGGGGGATGACGGCGGATACGAATGCGCGCCTCTTGAGCTACGTTGCGTATGAAATGGACGCGAATCGGATCATGCTTCGGAGCCTGCCATATACGTTTGCCGGCGACCCTCCTCCCTTTTCGACAGTTTCTGCGCCCACGACCACGCCAGGCAAGGTCCTGGCCAACGGCGTGATCGGATTTACAAACTCCTATCTCAGCCGGGACGGAACATGGAGCGACACATTCTACAGCAAGTACGATACCAGTTCAGCCAATGCCACGAACCCCACTGTCGCCGTGAGGGTCTCCATGCTTCTTGTCTCCAGTGAAGGCTTGAAGCATCTGCAGAACACGGGAAAACTCACAAATGCGACGACAAAAATGGCTCTGGCGAGTGCCACGAATTCCCCCGAGGAGCAGTGGAACAACAAAATCAACGAGGGGACCAATGAAAGTATTGACCTTCCGACGATCCGTTCCCTCCGTGCGTTCGAGCGGGTGTTTTTCCTGCCGAATTAGGCCAGGAAGTGCTTTGCGACCTTGGAGCGGGTCTTTTCCCGCTTCGCTCCAATTCTGTTAATCCTGTCTAAAAAATGCTTTTGGGTATTATTGATGGGAAGGCACGGCGGCCATCCCTCCAGGGAATCGGTGAGCGCCGCGTTGAACGGAAATTGTTCAGGTATGGCCAATGGCCTGCAAAATTCTGCCAGATTCGGACGGAGTGAATCGGGTTCCCCGGCGGAGTTTGCATGCGAGGGTGTATTTGTTGATCCCAGCCAGACGGGCGAGTTTGGAAACGTTCAGGAGAGGGGCGAGGCGTTGGATTTCTTCGGCGGCAAGGTCCGGCACCGGGATCGGGTCATTGTGTTTGCGCGCACTGGCCAGCCAAAGGTCGGCGGCATCCTTGATGTTGCGGGCGGCTTTGGCGTAAGTGGACCCGTGGGAGATGCAGCCGCGCAGTGCGGGAACGGTCGCGATATAGGCGTTGTCCTCGTCGGACCAGTGGATTTTGATGAGGTATTTCATGGGTTATGTGAGGAGTTCTCGGATTTGTTTGATGTAAGCGGGTTTGATTTCGTTGCCGTGTCGAGGGATGCAAATACGCCGCCCGTCGGGGTGGCGGTAGACCTGATGGCTTCCTGACCCCAAGTCCCGGATAAAACCTGCCCGCTCGAGTGCGGTGGTGGCCTCACCAAAACTCACGTTGCGGGTTTTAGCCGGGTCCATGACTTTCGCGAGGGCCTTGTCCGCTTTGCTCATAGCCGGAATGGTGCACTATTTATTGTGCGTCGGCAAGAACAACAATGTGCCCACGCATGGAGGCGGGAGAGACCTTCCGACGGCGAGTTCCCTCCGCGCGCAGGTGTTTTTCCTGCCGAATTTGGATCGGGAGTGCTTTGCGACATTGGCGCGGGGCGAGGCGCAAACCAATAATGAGGGCATCCTGCCCGCTTCGGAACCCACGCGGGCTGGAAGCCCACGGTCCTTTCGCAGAAATCCACTTGTCTCCTTCTTGGCGCGAGCGGATTGCAGTTGACTCCGAAGGCATTGTGACGCAAAAATGCATCACGATGAAAACGGCCACAATCCGCGAGTTGCGATCCCATTTTCCGAGATTGGAAGCCCTGCTGTTTGAGGGCACTCACATCGCCATTACCAAGCGGAAGCGCGTTGTGGCGACCCTTATCCCTGCGGGGGATACGGCGAGACCCGACTTCAAGGCGCGGTTCGGAGGCGCGGTTCCGGCGGGTGGACGGCTTGACCAAAGCGCTGTGACACTTCTTCACAGGGAGCGCGGGGAGTGACCTACTGCGATTCCAGTTTCCTCCTTGCCCTGCTTTTGCCCCGCGATTTCTTCCACCGTCACGCGGCCCCATTGGCGGCGCGGTTCACTGAGAGCATCCCCTACACCCTGCTTTCCGAGTTGGAGGTGGCGAACACGATCCGGCGGGCGTTGAGGGAGGGTGCCATCACGCGTGCGGAGCATGACGCGGCTTTTCGCCAGATCGAGGCGGATCTTGCGGATGGCATTCTTGCCCGGCGCGACATTCCGCAGAGCGAGCACTACCGGAAGGCGCGGGAGCTATCGAAGCGGCACACCCCGGAGATACCGGCCCGCTCTTTGGACATCCTGCAAACGGCAGCGGCCTTCCTGACCGGCGCGGACTCACTCCATTCCTTCGATGGACACCAACGACAACTCGCAAAGGCGGCGGGCTTGAGAGTCTTTCCCAATACGATGCCAAAGGTGACCCTGAAAACAGGAATGGAGCCACAGAGGTCACCGAGATCACAGAGGGGCGCTTGAAAAGAAACCTGTGGTGTGTTTTGCCGCTTCGCTGCAATCCTGGCATTGGAGACAGTCCGGCGAATTGTCGCTTTTGCCGATGCGGAGAGAGAAGTCGGCGGGCTCGGCGATCCCGCACGACCAGATATTGTCCCGGCCGCTTTCCTTCCCACGCAGGATGTCTGATCTTTCTCGCACTGGGAGCGGGAATGGGTTAGGCAACTGGCATGGACAAGACGGTGATTCCGGTTCAGATCCGGGCGTTGGTGCCGACCAGCGCCGGCTGCGCGGTCTTTCTGGGCAGCGAGGAGAAGGTGTTTGTGATCTATGTGGACCAGAGCGTGGGTGCTGCGATCGGGATGTTTCTCAGCGGTGCCGACAAGGAGCGTCCCCTGACCCACGATCTTTTGGCCCACGTGCTGGCCGCGCTGGGGGCGCGTGTCGAGAGGGTTGTCATCAATGACCTGAAAAACGGAACGTATTTTGGCCGGCTCATCCTGACGGCCGAAAATGAGCTCCAGCAAAAAAAGATCATCGAGCTGGACGCGAGGCCGAGCGATTGCATGGCGATGGCCGCCCAGCAGAAGGCCCCGATTTATGTCAGCCGGCTTGTCTGGGAGGAGGTCGAGGACATGTCCGAACTCCTGGAAAGGCTTCAGGAGGAGCAGCCCCCGGGTGATGAGGCGGGGTAGGACGCAAGCACGGCCTCTGCCATCGCCAGATCGCGCGGGAAGGTGACTTTGAAATTCAGGGAACCGTGGAAAACCGTGCGCGGGCGAAGACCATGCCGGATCAGGGCGGAGATTTCATCGGTGACCGGCTGTCCGGACTTGCGAACCGATTCGAGCGCCTCGCGAAGTGCCGCGAGGCTGGCGACCTGAGGGGTCTGCATGGCCCAGAGCCCCTCGCGGGGCACGGTTTCGACGAGATGCCCGGCTCCGGCGGCCCGGTGAAGGGAATCGCTTACCGGTTCCGACGCCACGGCGGCCCCCCACTCGGCGGCGGCCGCCACCACCCGTGAAATCAGCTCCGGGGTTACAAGCGGCCGGGCGGCATCGTGCACCGCCACCAGCGCGGGGGCGCACGATTCCAAGGCATCGAGTCCGTTCCTGACCGAATCGGAACGCTCGGATCCGCCGGGGACGATCAGACGGAATTTTTTGTAGGGCGCGGCGATTCCGGCAAACTCATCCACCCGGGACTCCGCGCAGACAAGGGCGCAGGTTCCGATATCGTCGCAGGACTCGAATGCGGAGAGCGACCATTCGACAAGCGGGCGCCCTGCCAGGATGGCGGTCGCCTTGTCGAAGCCCATGCGCCGGCTCGCCCCGGCTGCCACGATGAGCCCGGAGGCGCGGATTTGTTGGATTTTCATGCGCGGCATCCTATCGCGGCCGCCCGCGAAAACTGAACACCGAATTTTCTTCCCTCGCGCCGTCGTGGCAGCCGTGATAGGAATCTCACCATGAAGACTGCCTTCCTTCTTGCGGGCTTCGTCCTCGCTCTGAGTGTTCCCCGGGTTCAATGTGACACAGGCGGAGCTTGGCCGAAATCCTTCACGAGCGACGGCGCCTCCCTGACCGTCTATCAACCCCAGGTGACCGGATGGTCGGGGAATACTCTGACAGCTCGCGTGGCGGTGTCCGTGCTTCCGGAGGGAGCCGCCGCGCCACAATTCGGCACGCTGGTTCTGACCGGAACCGCCGATGTGGACAATGAGCAGCAGACCGTCTCCCTGTCGAACATCGCTCCCGTGCAGGCCAGCTTTCCGTCCGCGCCCGACCAGGCGGATAACTATGCAGGCCTTGTCTGCAGCCAGGCCATCGGATGGGCGCAGAACCTCTCCCTGCCCGCCGTCAGGGCGAACCTTGCCGTGACGAAGGCGGAAGGGGCGCCGACCGTCCCGGTACAGAATCCCGTCCCGGTGATATTTTTCAGCGAGACATCCGCGGCGCTGGTGCTGGTGAATGGGGATCCTGCGCTGCGCCCGGTCGCGGGAACGAGCCTGCTTCGCGCGATCAACACCCGGGCCGTGCTGGTGATGGACCAGAGCAGCGGGCTGTATTACCTCCGGGTCAGCGGCGGATGGTCGCAGGCCCCGTCGCTGGCCGGGCCGTGGACAGCCGCGCAGAACCCCCCGTCCACGCTCTCGACCGTCCTTCAAAACATTTCCTCCACGGCCGAGCTTTTCAATCCGCCGGAGGGATCGAATCCCGGCCCGCCGCCTGCGATCTACGTGAGCACCGGCCCGGCCGAGTTGATCACCACCCAGGGGACCCCGCAGTTCGCCCCGATCGCGGGAACCGGGCTGTTGAAGGTCACCAATTCAGGCAGCTCGATCTTTGTCTATGAGCCTAACCAGAATTACTACGTGGTCATCTCCGGCCGGTGGTTCGCCTCGCCGTCGCTGGCGGGGCCGTGGCAGTTTGTGCCATCTGCGCAGCTTCCTGCTGATTTTTCAAAGATCCCGGAGAGCGATCCCGCGGGTGCCGTCCTGGCGTCTGTGGCCGGGACTCCGCAGGCCGGCGAAGCGGCGATTTCCTCGACCATTCCGCAGACGGCCACGATTGCCCGGACGGCGACAACGACGGTGAGCTATGCCGGAGATCCCGTCTTCCAACCGGTCGGGGGGACGTCGCTGTCCTATGCGGTGAACACTCCGACCCCGGTCATCCAAGTGGCGGAGGATGCTTTCTACTCGGTGGTGAACGGGGTCTGGTTTCTTGCCAGTGCGGCGCTCGGCCCGTGGACGGTTGCCGCATCGGTTCCCGATGTGATCTACACAATTCCGCCAAGCTGTCCGGTTTACTACGCGACGAACGTCCATGTTTACGGATCGACACCGGATGTCATTTTTACCGGCTACACCCCGGGGTATTTCGGCCCGTGCCTTTCCCCCGATGGCGTGGTCGTTTACGGCACCGGCTTCTGGTATCCGCCGTTCATCGGGCCAACCATCTGGATCGGTCCTCCCCTGACCTACGGGTTCGGCGCCGGCTTCGCATGCGGGTTGGCGACGGGCTTCGCCTTCGGCCTTGCGGCGGACCACGGCTGGGGGTGCTCGCCGTGGTGGGGTCCCTGGCACGGAGGATGGGGGAACTCCGTGACCGTCAACCGGAACTGGAACAACGTGAATGTGAACGCCCACAACGTTTACAACCGCTGGCCGGACAATGTTGTGAAAAACCCTGGAAGCACGATCAATCGTGCGAATGTGGACAATACGGTGAGGAACGATGCGAACACGGTCCGCGCGAACAATGACTTGAAACCCGAAGCAGACACGATCCGCTCGAATCCCGATTATCAGAACTGGAAAAACAACGCGGACAACCGTGTCAAAGACGAGAGCACCCGGCTTGGTGACAACAACGTTTTTGCCGGCCGGGACGGGAATGCCTACCGATGTCCGGATGACGGAAACTGGGAGCGGCGGGACGGGAATACCTGGTCCAGGCCCGATGCATCGTCATTTGATAGCGGGATCCACTCCGATCTGGATTCCCAGCGCTTTTCTCGTTCAGTGGGCGGGATGCGATCGTTTGGCGGAGGCGGGATGCGCGGCGGCTTCCGGAGGTGACCCGGCCTTGCCGTTTTGCAGGATCTCGGATTGCCATCGGCAGGGGAATCGCTTAAGCAAAGCACCATGAGCGACCTGCGTATCGAGCCGGCAACTTTGGATGACCTGTCTGATTTGACAGAGCTGCTCATGGGGCTTTTTGCCCAGGAAGAGGATTTTACCCCGGATCGCGACAAGCAACTCCGGGGGCTCCGCCTGATTCTGGAGCAGCCGTCACGGGGACGGATTTTCGTGATCAGGAATCAGAGCCGCATCATCGGCATGATCAACCTGCTGATCACGATCAGCACGGCGGAGGGCGGGTTTGTGCTGATTCTGGAGGACCTTGTTGTCCGCAAAGAACACCGCGGCCAGGGATACGGGTCGCAGTTGTTGAAGCATGCCATCGAGTTCGCGCGCCAAAAAAATTTCCTGCGGATCACGCTTCTGACCGACCGGCCCGCCGAGTCGCGTCGTTTTTATCTCAAGCACGGGTTTGTCGAGAGCGGCATGGTTCCCATGCGCTACCTTTTTTCCCATGGCACCTGAGTTCGTCCGGGTGGATGTCGGGCGGGCGGACCGCTGCGGCCGTCCGGAGACGATTTTTTGCGAGGGCAAGCTGCCCGGGGAGGTGGCGGAGGTGGCGGGCGTCCTCCGGCGTGCCGGGCAGCCTGTTCTGGCGACCCGCGGCACGGCCGCCCATTTTGACGCGGTGGCGGAGATTTTTCCGGAGGCGGTCTGGCATGGCCGGGCGCGCTGTATCACGATCGGTGCGGCGGAGCCTTCGAAGTCCGGACTTTCTGTCGGAGTCGTCTGTGCGGGCACATCCGATCTTCCGGTTGCTGACGAGGCGGCTGTGACTCTGGAGGCATTCGGCCAAAAGGTCGAGCGGGTCACCGACGTCGGCGTGGCCGGGCTCCACCGCCTGCTGGGCGAGATCGACCGCCTTCGGGCGTGCGGCGTCCTTGTGGTCGTCGCGGGAATGGAGGGCGCGCTTCCAAGCGTGGTGGCGGGGCTTGTCGAGCGCCCTGTGATTGCGGTTCCGACCAGCATCGGCTACGGAGCGAACCTCGGCGGGATCGCGGCGCTCCTCGGCATGCTCACGAGCTGCGCCTCCAAAGTCACCGTGGTGAACATCGACAACGGGTTCGGGGCGGCCTGCGCAGCGGATGCCATTCTCCGGCTTGCGGAGGAAAAGGGTTGAAGTCATTTGTCCTGGGGGCGGGACTCGGTAAACGGCTGCGGCCGCTGACAGAACGGCGTCCGAAGCCTCTCGTCCCGGTCTATGAAAAGCCGCTCATCACGTTTGCATTCGACCATCTGATCGACAGCGGTGTCACCTCGTTTGTCGTCAACACACACCACTGTCCGGAATCCTATGCCGCGCATCTGGGGGGCGGCAGTTATCGGGGTTGCTCTCTCGCTTTCCGGCACGAGCCGGTGCTCCTCGACACGGGGGGCGGCATCAAGAACGCCGAGGATTTGATCGGGCCGGCCCCGTTCGTCGTTTACAACGGTGACGTGCTCGCCGACTTCCCCTTGCGGCCCGCAATCGAGAGTCATCTGGCCTCGGGGAATATAGCCACCCTGGTCCTCCGTTCCTCAGGAGGTCCCCTGCACATCCAGTGCCGGGACGGGCTCGTGACAGATATCCGCAACTCCATCGGAAACTCCTGTGATCCGTCGTTTCTTTTTACAGGAATCAGCATCCTTTCGCCGGAAATCTTCCGCCACATTCCCTCCGGGGAAATCATTTCCATCATCCCGGTTTATCTATCGCTGATCCGTGCCGGGATACCGATCGGCGGACTGATTGTTGACGACGGGCTCTGGTTTGACCTGGGGAGCCGGGATGCCTACATCGATGCGCATGAGCTGCTCCGAAATGGAGGATTGTCGTATGTTCAGGGTGCTTGGCCCCAGCCGGTGCAGGATTCCGCCGTCGTGGATGCATCCGCGCATCTCGTCGGAGCCTGCTCGGTCGGGGCGGGAGCAAGGGTGGGGGAGGGT
>Ga0247838_1003442_pt1 | contig 18236 bp, 15 predicted proteins | sample LaCruzMarch2015__5_FD_189097 | JGI IMG/M metagenome (GOLD analysis project Ga0247838, IMG submission 189097) | Freshwater microbial communities from meromictic Lake La Cruz, Castile-La Mancha, Spain - LaCruzMarch2015_15m | ecosystem: Environmental > Aquatic > Freshwater > Lake | place: Spain... | reverse complement strand
AAAAGTCCTGTGCGCTAAGGTCCACAACCGAGGAGGCGCCGTTCAGGAAAAACAACTCCACCTTGTCCCAGCGGGTATTGGAATCTCCGCCGCTCCCCGCTTGGAAGTTCGGGGTTGAAGAGGTCAATGGCGAGCCAAGGGAAATGAAGATGCGACCGGCCGAACTGTATTCGGTTAGCTGGATCCCGCTCGCTGCGGCGGCGAAGGAGTAGTTCGTTCCGTAGGATACGGGGGTGGTGGTCCCCGTAAAGTTAGCCGTCAGGGAACCAGTCGGTGCCCCCCCAAACTGGAAGTACGTATTGGATGTCGTGTAGTTCGGGTTCTGATTGACGAACTGAATCTGGATCGGACCCGTAGGGTTCTGCGAAAAGGCCTGACCTGCACCGAGCAGTGCAAACAAGGCAACCAGGAGGAAGAGTCGAGTTTTCATGGTATGTTCGAACGAGCGGGGAAGAAACAATTTCCTCCAGTAGCGAAGAAGCTACGGCTCGCGGAATAGATGGTCAATCCCTGAGAACGACACTTAGATCGCCGCTGCGGTGGATCGTCCCGCGCAGTGGTTCCATCCACGAAGCACGAGCCGGGCGTTCGCGTGCTCCACGCCAGGCTCGACATCGTCGTCGCCCGCGTGCAACTGAACGAGGACCGTTTTACGGGTCTGCGCCGATTGATTGGGCATTGATCCATGGAGCGTGAAGTAGTGGAAGAACGCCACATCGCCAGGCTGCGCTTCGAGCGGCAGGGCGGCTTCGAGCGGATACTGGTCCAGAAACTCCGTGGCTTTCTGACCGTTGGTTCCCTCGACCCTTCCGAGGCGATGGCTTCCCGGAACCACGCGGAGGCAGCCCATCTCATCGCTGGCTTCCGAGACGTGAATGATGCCGGCGATCATGGTGTCCTTTTGAGTGGGAAAGTAACTCCAGTCCTGATGCATCGGGAACGGAGCCCCTTTTTCCGGGGGCTTCTGGAAAAGCTTCGAATGGTGCAGCACGATATCCGGTCCAAGGATCTGCTCCGCGACGTCGAGAAACCTGGGGTTCAAGAGCGCCGCGTGCCACGCGGCCGAGTAACACTGGACGTTGTGCGTGTGAAGCACCACGGTCTGGGCACCTCCGATTTTTTCCATCGCGCTCCCGCCCCATCGCGCATTGGCATCCTCTCCGCTCCGTTGCAGCTGCGCGACGATCCGGTCGAAGTCCGTCTCCAGTCCGGCGATGTCGTTGGGTTGGAAAACGCCTTTGGCAAGGTAATAGCCGTTTTCGAGAAAAGATTCGCGGATGCTCGTTGATGCGGTAGGGGAGGTGGTCATGGGGAAAGTCTGTCCTGCACGAGAGCACCAGGCAATGCCCTGCTCTGGTATCCGGGGCGGAATGATTGGTACAAATCCCCGATTTTTCCAATTCACGACGGCCGCTCGCGACTGCGAAATGCGCTCGGACTCTCCCCGGTGATCCGCCGGAATTGCTTGTTGAAGTAGTGCGGGTCCGGAATGCCGCAGTCGGCACCGATCTCCTTGATCGACCGCATCGTGGATCCGAGGGCCACCCGCGCCATCTCGATCCGGCGCTGCAAGATGTAGCGATCCACCGTGACCCGGAAGCGCTCCCGAAATCTCTCTGCGAAGTAGCTCGGACTCAGGCCACTCCTCAGCGCGAGTTGGCACACTTCGAGCGATTCGCACAGGTGGGCGTCAATGTAGGTTTTCGCGGCTTCCACGGCGAGCGTGGATCGGGGGGTTGCCGCCACTGCCCGAGCGTTGGGTCTCGTTCCCAGCCGCAGGAGAAGCGATTGCAAGCGCGCAGATGCCAGGGAGAGATAGAGCGGCTTGCCTTTTCTCCGGTTCCGAGCCTGAAAGATCGCATCGGACAGGAAACGAAACTCATCCGGAATGGTCTCCCCTGCAATCGCTCTTGGGATGTGGAGAGGCAGGCGGAACATCGCCCCGGAGACGCCGACGTCGACGGGCTGGAAGTGCACACACCAGTGGTAGCCTTTCTTGGCGATCTCATAACGAGACACGGCGTCGGGCGGAGTGACGGTGACGTCCCCGGGTTCGAGCGCAAACTGTTCCCGCCCGATGCGCACGCTGCCCGAATAGAAGTGTTGATGAAGCGCGACCGTGCGGTGGCGGTATTCGGAGTTCGCCAGTTCCGGGGAGAACGGAAAGCGTCCGACGATTCGGATCGTCGGGTGGCATTGGATGGGCCAGAGAAGCGCACGCACGGTTACGCCATCCGTAACTCAGTTTGAAACACCATGAAGAGCATGAAGATAAATGGGGTGTGGTGACCGGGAAAGCCTTTGATCTGTCATCATCCCTTCATGTCCTTCATGCTCTTCATGGTAGACTGAAGATTTCTGGTCCCTCAACGGCGGGATCCCTTCGGAGACCGTCAGTGTTTAAAATGCCGGATGCCGGTGAACACCATGGCGACTTCGCGTTCGTTCGCAGCGGCGATAACCTCCGGGTCGCGAACCGATCCCCCAGGCTGAATCGCAGCCGTGGCCCCTGCCTCCGCCGCAGCAATCAAACCGTCCGCAAAAGGGAAAAATGCGTCGCTCGCCACCGCACTGCCATCCAGAGAAAGCCCCGCCTCCCTCGCCTTCCAAACCGCGATCCGCGAGGAATCCACACGCGACATTTGCCCCGCCCCAATCCCCAGCGTGCGATCTTTCAACGCATAGACAATCGCGTTGGATTTCACGTGCTTCACCACATTCCACGCAAATTCCATCGCCTCGAGTTCGTCCCGCGTGGGAGGGCGATCGGAAACGACATTCTGTTCCATCCCGCCAATGCCAGCGGTGTCTCGATCCTGCACGAGAATCCCACCCACGACGCTGCGGATCTCCTGACCCGTGTCCTCGGGCATCTCCAGCATGCGCATCAGGCGCAGGTTCTTTTTCTTCTGAAGCAAGGAGCGCGCCTCGGCGTCAAATTCCGGCGCAATGATCACTTCGCTGAAAATCTCGGAAATCGCCTTCGCCAAAGAGAGCGTGATGGGTCGGTTCGTAATGATGATTCCGCCAAACGGTGCCTGCTTGTCGGTGGAAAAGGCTTTTTCCCAGGCCTCTCGCAGGTCGGCGTCCGACCCCACCCCGCACGGGTTGGTGTGCTTCAAGATGGCAACGGTGGGCTTGGAAAACTCGCCGATGAGGCCGGCGGCGGCGGTGATATCCAGGATGTTGTTGTAGGAAAGCTCCTTGCCATGGAACTTCTCGAAGTGCTCCGCAAAATTGCCGTAGAGTTCCGCGCGCTGGTGGGGATTCTCACCATACCGGAGACGCTGCGCGAGCGGCAGGGACAGGTTGAACGTCTTGAACGAATCGGTCTCGGTTCCCAGGTACGACGTGATCGCCTGATCGTACTGGGAGGTCGTCGCGAACGCCTTCACCGCGAGGCGGCAGCGCAGCTCGGGGGTCGTGTTTCCCTCGTTTTGTTCCATCTCCGCGAGCACTTCCGAATAATCGGCGGGATCGGTGACCACGGTGACGGAAGCGTAGTTCTTTGATGCACTGCGGATCATCGACGGACCACCGATATCGATCTGCTCAATGGCCTCCGCGAGCGTCACATCCTCGCGAGCCACGGTTTGCACAAATGGATACAAGTTCACAACGACGAGGTCGATCGGTTCGATCCCATTCTGCCTCGCCGCGGCCTCGTGCTCGGGGTTGCCACGGAGAAACAGGAGACCGCCATGGACCTTGGGATGAAGCGTTTTCACCCGACCGTCCATGATCTCCGGAAAACCCGTGAAGTCGGATACCTCCTTCACCTGTATCCCCGCCTCGCGAAGGGCGCGGGCCGTGCCGCCTGTGGAAAGAATCTCCACACCGCTCGCGGCGAGTTCCGTGGCAAAATCGAGTAGGCCCGTCTTGTCAGAGACGGATATCAGCGCGCGTTGGATTTTCATGAAATCACAGAGAGCTCAGCATCCACATCGCTTTCACGGTGGGAAAACTGAAGTTCGTAAAGTTTTCGATACAAGGTGGAGCTGTCGAGCAATTCGCGATGGGTACCCGTCTGCGCCACGCGCCCGTGGTCCATCACGATGATCTGATCGGACTTCAACACGGTCGACAACCGGTGCGCGATGGCAATGACGGTGCGCCCTTGCGTGAGCCGGTCGAGCGCCGTTTGGATGGTGCGTTCGGACTCCGAATCGAGCGCCGAAGTGGCTTCGTCGAGAAGCAGGATGGGCGCGTTTTTCAACAACGCCCGGGCAATCGCGAGGCGCTGCTGTTGGCCACCGGAGAGCAGACAGCCTTTATCCCCGATCACCGTTGCGTAGCCTTCCGGTTGGGCGCGGATGAAGTCGTCCGCAAACGCCAGCTTCGCAGCAGCGGTGATCTCGGCCTCGGTGGCGTCCAACCGACCATACCGGATGTTCTCGTAGATCGTGTCGTGGAACAAAAACGTCTCTTGCGTGACGATGCCGATCTGCTCCCGAAGAGAGCGTTGCGTCAGCGAGCGGATGTCCAGTCCATCAATGCGGATCGCCCCTTCCTGGGGATCGTAGAACCTTAGGAGCAAAGACAGGATCGAACTCTTGCCGCCGCCGCTTGCACCTACGAGGGCGTACTTTTTTCCGGAAGCGATCTCAAAGCTCACATTTCGCACCGCCGGCGTGGAGCCGCCGGCATAGGTAAACGTGACATTTTCAAACGCCACCTCGCCGCGGGAACGTTCGAGGGTCACGGCGTTCGGAGCGTCCTGAATCGTGGCCTGCTGTTCGAGGAGCTTGAAAATGTTCGTGGTTGAAGAAAGCCCCTTCTGCATCATGAGGTGAACGCGGCTGAGGCTCTTCACCGGATTATAGAGGAGAAAAATACCGCTCAGCAGCGCAAGGAAGCGGTCGGCGGTCAGGTTCGAATAGTACACGTAGAACAGGGCCAGGGTGACACCGAACGCGGAGATCGTTTCGATGGTCGGCCCCACCATTTCCATGCTCTGACGCACCCGCATGCTGTTGCGGAACTGCTGCTGACTGGAGACGTCAAACTGCTGCGCCTGATAGTCCTCGCGCGCAAAAGACTTGATCACACGGACGCCGGCAAAGGTTTCCTGGAGAATCACCGCCATCGCCGCGGCCTCGTTTTCCTCCTGTTTGCCCGCCATGCGCACCTTGCGGCCGTAGACCGCGATCGGAATCATGCAGAGCGGAAACAACACGAACGTGGTGAGGCTGAAGCGCCAGTCGAGCCAGATCAGCACGGCTAAGCCGCTGACAATCGCAATCGGCGCCTTGATGAGGTCGCCCGATACGGTCACGAGCGCATTCTGGGCCATGCGCGTATCGTTGAGGATGCGGGAGATTAACTGACCCGACCGTGCCTTGTTGAAGAAGTCGAGCGACTGAGAAATGAGGTGTTCGAACAGGCGGTGTCGAAGGTCGCGCAGCACCTTGAGGCTAACCCATCCCATACAGTAGCCGTTCACGTAAGACACGATGCTGCGAAGAATGATCACCAGCGGGACTAACAGGCAGGCGAAGATCACCGTCTCCACGCCTTTTCCCGGGGTGGACGGATCCATCATGGTGGTCGAACTCAGGAACTTCTCCTGCGAAAAACCGGGTCCCAGCACCTGCTGGGCGACATATTTGACGACCAACGGAATCGAGCCGTTCAACGCACCGTAGGCCGCCCCGGCGACGAGGCCGATGATGAAGCGGGAGCGGTAGGGTCGGAGAAACTTGAACAACTGGAGATAGGGTCTCCAGCCCTCGCGCAGAACTTCGCGGAACGTCTTTTTCCTTTTTACCTCGGCCATGAGCTTGCAAGTCTACGCAGGAAGCGGGCTGGCTCCAAGAGCGAACACATTCCGTGCGAAATCCATCGGGGCGGCATGCGACGGGCTCTTCTGGGTTTATTGCGGGTAAAAGCGACGGGGCGTTGAGCTTCGGATTTTTGGCGGTTGCGGCTGCATGTATCGTGACCGATGATCGGGCGCACACTGCTGCAGTCCTTCCGCTCATGGCGTTCTGAGCACCACCGGTGCGTGATTCCTTAGCCCAGCCCGTCAGGGCTGGGTTTTTGAATCCGAACACGGCTCCGGCCTGAAGGGACGGGATGGACGTGGGCGTGATGTGCAGCCCGATCGCGGACTTTCAGCCCGCAGTTTCCCGGCCTGTTATCAACCGGTCATTTACATCCACTTCAAACGCCGAAGAACCCAGCGTCGTCTTCCCCACCTGCCGTGGGCCCAAAAGGACGACCTCAGGAGTGTGATCCAGCAGGTAACCCAGCCGGTCGTGAAGACGTCTTGGTAACATTTCTGCAAACATGGAGACTACCTCCAGATTTACAAGCGGCAGTGAGAGAGAACACGAAGCTGCGAACTCGCGAAGAAAGACCTACCTCTTCACCCGTGCGTGGCTTTGCAGGTTCGCGTGAGATCCTCCGCCGCCGACATTTCCCCTTGAATTGCCAACCTCCGCCGCAGCAGATCCAGCGCCGCCTGAGTCGTGAGCCGTTTGAAGGTCTCGCGGTCTGTCGGAAAGTGTCGCTCAAGGACCTCTGTCTCCGCGTGATCGGAGGCAAGGGCGATAAACACGGTGCCGACCGGCTTGGCCTCGGTTCCCCCGCCCGGACCGGCAATACCTGTTGTGGCGAGCGCCCAGGTCGATCCCGCATTTTCCCGCGCACCCTCTGCCAGCGCCCGTGCGACCGGGGCACTGACCGCTCCGTGTGTCGCGAGGAGTTCCTCAGGCACGCCGAGAAGCTCGGTTTTTGCCTCGTTCGCGTAGGGAATCCATCCCCGCAGAAAAACCCGTGACGCACCTGGGACGTCCGTGATGCGGCTCGCAAGCAAACCACCCGTGCACGATTCGGCCGTCGCCACGGTCGCACCGACGCGGGTCAGTTCTTCTACGACGACCTCCTCAAGAATGTCATCGCCGGTCCCGATGATGTACGCCCCGAGGACTCTTCGCACCTCGATCTCGAGTTCATCAAGGATCACCGGCGAGGCGATGAGCCGAAGATCCACTTCGTTGGGTCTGGCGCAGTAGCCCACCTCCACATCACCGCGGGCTTCGAATCGAAGACCAAGCTCCGCCTCGACGGTCGATTCACCGATTCCCACGCAACGATACGTGCGGCATTCGCTCAATCCCCGCCGCCCGGCGATGGCTTCCAAACGCGGGAGCACGTGGTTTTCAAACATCGGCTTCAATTCCCGGGGTGGGCCGGGCAGGAGGAAAAAGTGGGGCGTCCGCAGCGATGGGCTGTCGATCGGCGGAATGTACAATCCGGGAGCGGTCCCGTTGGGATTCGGCAAAATCTCCGCCGTCTCCGGCCGCATGGCCTGACGTCGCATCCGCTCCTGAAAAGGGAAACGCCGCCGCAAACAACGCGCCTGGATGGCCTCCGTCACGCTGGAATCCTCGGAAAGAGGCAACCCGAGAAACTCGGCGACCAGTTCGCGCGTGATGTCGTCGGTCGTCGGTCCCAGCCCTCCCGTGATGAGCACCGCATCGGCACGGCCGAAGGTTTCCACGAGCACATCACGGATGGCTCCGCCATCGGGAACGGTCACCTGCCGGGCGATCCGGATTCCGAGAGGAAAGAGCGCCCGCCCGAACAGACCCACGTGCGTGTTGGTGACGTTTCCGAGCAGAAGCTCGGTTCCCGTGTTGATAACCTCCAGACGAAACGTCGGTCCGACGGCGGCTGCTGGCGACATCTACTCGCAGCCTTTCGCGGGGCCGCCGGTCAATTGCTGCAACCAACGGTCCACGCGCCCGTGCAGGCAGGAATCGTGTTCCAGATCGTAAACGTAGAGCAAATTCGCCAGCACGCGGGTGAGGACCTGCCGCGGGGTCGCCGCCTCGAGGTGTTTCGATTTTAATTTCAAATTCTGCCGTGTCAGGATTTCTTCGCAGTCCCCGCGCGAAAGGATTTTCCCTTTGTGGAAGGGATCAAAGAAGACGTCGCCATGCCGGGCGATGAAGTGCCCCGGGAGATTGATGCCGTCGATGACCATCCCGGCGCGGGATCCCACCATCGTATAGACCATCGTGAGGGTGATGGGGATGCCGAGCCGCGAATCCACCACCGCTCCCAGCAGGGAATTGCGCTCGCTGTAATAATTCTCCGTATTTCCCCGGAAGCCCAGTTCGTTGGAAAGAAACTCGGCGAGCAGGCGAACCTTTTCACGGTCGGAAACGGCACCCGCACTCCGGAGCTGAAACTCGCGACCCCAGGCATTAATCTTGCGTTTACAGGGGTCGATCGGGGCATCCGGCAGCAGAGTCCGGGAAAGGAACCACAGGGCGCGTTCGAGGTCGGTCGGTTTGTTCAGCCTCTCCAGAATCGCAGAGAAATCTTCATCCGCGCGGCGGGCGGCGATCGCCATGAGGATCTCGCGGGCGTGACGAGAGACGCGGACGTCATCGCAACTGATCAATTCCTGGAGCCGTTCCAGGTTTTGGTCCCCGCCCTGTTCGAGTTGCTCTTTCACCAGGCGGACGGTGCTTTCGTCATCATCCACCAACAACCGGACCAGCGCTTCGTTGTTTACGGGCATACGCTAGAATAAAGCATGGCTTATGCCATCGCGCGAGGGGCAGGAAATCAAGTCTTTGCGAATCATCCTGAAATAGGGAGTTCGTTTTACCATGAAGAGCATGAAGGGCATGAAGGAAAGGGGTGACAAGATCTGACCGCACTTGGTCTCGTTCACCGAATGGCTGAGACCACGCCATTGACTTCTCAACCCCTCGTCTTCCCCAGCCTTCATGCGCTTCGTGCTCTTCATGGTGAAGACCCTCTTCCAAAAAAATCGCCGCAGGGAGATTTCCCTGCGGCGACTTTGAATTTGGAACGAGTTCCGCGATGAAGCGGAAGCCGCGATTGAGACTACTTGATTTCGACCTTGGCGCCGGACGCCTCGACCTTTTTCTTGATCTCTTCGGCCTCTTCCTTCGTCACGCCTTCCTTGATCGCCTTGGGAGCGCTTTCGACAAGGGCCTTCGCTTCTGCGAGTCCGAGACCGGACACTGCAGCGCGCACTTCCTTGATGACGGCGATCTTGTTTGCGCCGATTTCCTTCAGGATGACGTCGAAGGTGGTTTTCTCCTCGACGACCGGTGCGGCAGCGCCCGCTCCGGGGCCTGCTGCTGCGACGGCGACGGGAGCAGCCGCGCTGACTCCCCATTTTTCTTCCAGCGCCTTCACGAGTTCCGAAACTTCCAGAACCGTGAGCTTGCTGAGTTCTTCAACGAGTACGGATGTATCTGCCATGATGTGTTTTCTTATTTTTGGTCTCGTCGCGCCCCGAAGCCTCAGAGCATTTGAGCCCGGCAGCCGCCGGACCGACGTAGAGCCGTTGTTTGGTTACTCCTCCCAGCGCGGCTTCTGTCGCTAAGCGGAAATGGATTGGTGAGATTGGGTGGTTTTCGAAACTACGCTGCCGGTGCTTCAGGGGCCGACTCGGCGACAGGTTCAGCTGAAGCTTCTGCGGCAGGCGCCGCTTCCGCTGCCGGGGCGACGTCTGCTTCGGTTGCGACTTCTGGTTCAGCTGCGGCCTCGGTTTCGGGCGCGCCGCCGGCTGCATCGACCTTCGCTTTGAGGACGCGGGCCAGGCTGGAACCTGGCTCGTTGAGCACGCGAACCAGGCTGGTCGCGGGCGACTGGAGCAGTCCGAGCAGTTGTGCACGGAGGCTGTCGAGCGGGGGCAGATCCGCCAGAATTTTGATCTGGTCGGGCGTCAGCATGGCATTGTCGAGCACCCCGGATTTCACAACGGGTTTCTCGAACTCTGCCGCAAACGCTTTCAGGATCTTGGCTGCACCGCAGACATCCTTTTCGCCGATCACGATCGCCGTTTGACCGGCGAGGACATCGACGAGGTCGGGCATGCCTACTTCCTTTGCTGCAATGCGCAGCATGGTGTTTTTCACCACGCGGCACTCGGCGCCGGTCTCGGCGAGGCGCTTCCGCAGTTCGCTGAACTGCTGCACCTTCAGGCCGGTGTACTCCGTGATGATCAAAAACGGCGAGGCATTCAGCTTCGTCCGCAGATCTTCAATAATGGTCGCTTTCTCAGGTCGCATGACTTTCTCCTATGGAACTCCTATGGAAACTTCGGGATACGTTACTTCAGCAGGCCCGCGGCATCCACGCGGATCCCTGGGAGCATCGATGCGCTCAGCGTGATATTCTCAACAAACGTGCCCTTCGCGGAAGAAGGACGCGCTTTGGAAACAGCCTGAATCAGCATTTGGCTGTTTTCCACCAACGCCTCATCCGGAAAGGAAAACTTGCCCACCGGCGCAGCAAGATTGCCGTTCTTGTCGAGCTTGAACTCCACACGGCCCGCCTTCACTTCGCGGATCGCCTTGGCGACATCATCCGTGACGGTTCCCGTTTTCGGGTTTGGCATCAAACCACGGGGTCCAAGCACTTTCCCAAGCTTTCGCACTTCCGCCATCGCGGCCGGGGTCGCGACCGCCACATCAAAATCCGAGAACCCTTCCTGGCACTTCTTCACCAGATCCTCAAACCCGACGAACTCCGCACCCGCCTCGCGGGCTGCGGCGGCGGCACTGCCAGTCGCGAAAACCAATACACGGACGGACTTACCCGTTCCGTGAGGCAGCGGACACGTCCCGCGAACCATCTGGTCGGACTGCTTGGGGTCGACTCCCAAACGGAAGGAAAGAGTGAGCGTCCCGTCGAACTTCGGGGCGGGCAGGGCCTTCATCAATTGAACGGCTTCTGCGAGGGGGTAGCGCTTGAGACGATCGATTTTCTCGATCGCGGCACGGTAACGTTTGCTGTGGGCGGCTTTCATAGGGTTGCAGTACGGGCGAACCGGGTGGCTCTCCTGCGGTCGGTGGATGGTTAGTTGCTAATGTTGACTGAAAAACGAAAAGAACTGAAACAAAACGAACTGTAGCGGGCCTCGACTTTACGCCTCGACTTTACGCCTCGACTTTACGCCTCGACTTTACGCCTCGACTTTACGCCTCGACTTTACGCCTCGACTTTACGCCTCGACTTCGATCCCCATTTGCCGGGCGGTGCCGGAGATGGTGCGGAACGCGGCTTCTTCGGAACCCGCATTCATGTCCGCGATCTTGATCTTCACGATGTCCTGAATCTGCTTCTTCGTGAGCTTGGCGACCTTCGTTTTGTTCGGCTCCTTGGACCCCGCCGCGATGCCGGCGGCCTTTTTCAGAAGGATCGCGGCTGGGGGGTTCTTCGTGATGAAGGTGAACGACTTGTCTTTATAAACAGTAATGACGGTCGGAAGGATGTCGCCCGCCTGCTTCTGCGTCGCGGCGTTGAAATCCTTGCAGAACGCCATGATGTTCACGCCCTGCTGACCGAGCGCAGGCCCAATCGGCGGCGCGGGGTTCGCCTGCCCTGCCGGGATCTGCAATTTAATGATGCCTGTAATCTCTTTCGCCATAACGGGAGTGCTCTAAAAGTAATGAAACGCTAGCTGACTTGAAAATCTTTAAAACTGCCGGATTCCACCGACGGACCCGTCAAACGGATCCGCTTGGACTGCGGAAAAACCTCCACACTAGGCGGAACAGGAAGGAAGGCAAGGGGATTTTCGGGAAATTCCAACCACGAGCCGCTGGAGCCGCTGAACCGCCGCCGCGGCCGCGGCCGAAATCTTCCTCGAACGCCTGCCACGGAGCGCCGCCCGATGCGGTCACACCGTCACAACTGGTTACCTTCACAGACCAGTTTCGGTGGGATTGACGCCTTTTCCCGCAGGATGGATGCTCGCTCATGTTTGATGTGGTCCAGATCCTCGCCCCCATTCTGCTCCTGGTGCTGATTGGGTTCGTTCTGGCGCATGTGCGGTTTCTTGGGCGGGATTTCATGGGCGATTTGAACCGACTCGTGTTTTGGGTGGCGCTTCCGGTGCTGCTGTTCCGCTCGGTCACGCATGCGGACAAACCCGGACCCGCGACATTTGCTCTTCTCGCGTTGCTGGTGGCCGCAACGCTCAGCATCGCGGCGGCGGGATGGATCAGCGCCATGCTGTTGCGCCTGCCGGAGGCTTCACGCGGAACTCTTTCACAGTCGTCGTTCCGCGGAAATCTTGCGTATATCGGAATCCCCGTGCTCGCCTACGCCTTCGAGGGAATGCCGGGTAAACAGGAGACCTTTTCAACCGCCGTGATCGTCATGGCCTTGCTGACCGCATTTTACAACGTGCTCGCGGTTGTCATTTTGGGAATCGGGCAGGGAGAAGCGAATCCGCTGCGAACCGCCCTCCGCTCGATTTTCACGAACCCCCTGCTCATTGGCGTGATGGCAGGGGTTCCCCTGGTCGTCACCGGAACCCGGTTGCCGGTTTACCTCGATCGCACGCTCGAGTCCCTCGGCGGAGCGGCGGTGCCCATCGCGCTCCTGTGCATCGGTGGATCCCTCGCGCACGCGAAGCTGGGACACCGGATCGGCGGGATCCTAACGGTGGCCATGCTCAAGAACCTGGGGTTTCCCCTGATCGTCTATCTGCTCTCCCCACTCTTCGGCATCCGGGGCGATAACTTGAAAATCGCGCTTGTCCTCGCAGCGTGCCCTACCGCCGCGACGTCGTTCATTATGGTGCGACAGATGGGCGGAGACGAATCGCTCGCCTGCAGAGCGATCGTGCTCAGCACGATTTTCGCCGCCGCGTCGCTACCTCTCGCGCTTTTTTTACCTGGATAATATGAATAGCATGCTCAAGCGAAGACACGAAGGCGCGCTCGGGATAGCTTCCAAGGTTGTCATCGCTTGGTTTGTCCTGAACGCGACCGGGGTGCAGGCTGATTCTGAGGGGAAAACTCTCGCGCTTTACGGCGTTGCGGCCGCAGAACGAACTCCGCCGCCCGGCTGGGATTTTGCCTGGAATGCCAAGGGAGAGATAGGGGACTCCAGAGGGTACTCGCCATTGAGCTTCGTGGAGGCGTCCTCGGCGTATGGCGCATTAAGCGAAAGCGGACAATTGAGAAGCGATGCCCCGAGCCATAACATCTCTCGCGACAACCGCTATTTCGACATCTCCGCAATGACGGACAGCGCGGGCATCGCGCGCTTTTACATCGCCTCCTACACGCTCCCCGAGGATTCGAGCGGCGACGTTTGGGTTAATCACGGCAACCTTCGCAACAGAAGTTTCCCGGAGGGGACTGCGGTCAAAATCTATGTAAACGAGATGCTGAAGTCCCAATGGCTTTTCAAACAGGACCGCTTCGCCGGAGTTTTTCAGGCGAATCTGGGCCGCCTGAAGAAAGGCGATACCATCCGGGTCGCCGTCGGCCCCGGGGTAGGCGCTGCCAAGGCGGGCGGTAGACTCTTCTTTATCATTGAGGATGTCCCGAACGGACAGAAGCCCGCCGAACCGATCAACATCCTTAGCCCGGCGATCAACGGGGCAAATCCTCAGCAGGCTGCGGACGGGACAATCGATCCCGCCTACGCCGCGAAACATCAGGCGCAATGCGAAGCACTGCTGGCTAACAATTCGGAGTTGATTTTCATCGGCGACTCCATCACCGCACGCTGGCCCGCGGAAGATTTGCAGGAAGCATTCGGGTCGTTTCGTCCGGCGAACCTCGGGATCGGCGGCGACTGGTTTCAGAATGTTCGTTGGCGCGTGGAGAACGGCGTTCTGGATAAGATCCATCCCAAGGCGATCGTACTCCTTGTTGGCACCAATAACATTTCCGCGAGGCTGACTCCCGACGAGATCGCCCAAGGCATGGATTACCTCCTCAAGGCCATTCAGGAGAAGGCCCCGGCGGCCAAGATCCTCCTCCTCGGGATCCTCCCCCGCGGCGAGTCGATCGCGGGAGAAACCAACGAGACGATCCGGCTCACGAACACCAAGCTTGCCTCCCTGGCGGACGAAAAGCGCATTTTTTACCTTGATGTCGGGGATCGACTGGTCGAGCCGGATGGAACGATCCGAAGCGACGTCATGCCCGACAAACTCCATGTGGCGGCACCGGGATACAAGCGGTGGATGGACGCCATGAAGCCCGCGCTCGATAAGCTACTTAAGGAATAGCCAACGCTCTGGCGGGTCGGACCGTTGAGCACGTCCATCCATTTTCTCGCGTCTTCGCTGTTTGAAGTGGGTAAAAGCAGCAGGATGAGGAGCTTCAGAGTTGAGGCCTTTGCTGGTGCTGAGTGTTGCGGTTCTTGCGGCGACCGGCATTCTGCGCACCACCGGTGTGCCATTCGTTAGCCCAGCCCGTCAAGGGCTGGGTGGGAAACCAAAGGGGACGCCGGCCTGAAGGGACGGGATGAGTGAGGGCGTCGCCCGCGGCCCTGCTCTTGCCCTGTCGCGGACTTTTAGCCCGCCGCTTCCGCCACTGCAACAAACCCAGCCCTTACGAGCTCGGCTAAGGAATGCCGGGCCTTCGGCCCGGGAACGGCGCGCTTCGGACAGAGCCTTGGGAAACTTCCCTTCAAACGCCTTCGGGGCAAGCCTTCGTGTCGCAAACGCCCCTTCAAACAAGCCTTTCCTCCCCACTCAGAACTTCGCGGAGCCATTTCCTCTTTGGCGCAAAGCCGCGGAGGACGAACCATTAACCGCTACGGCGAAACGAATCCAACTGGTCATACGAACTTACCTCCCGATGATGTTTGACCCCAGATTTCGTTGCGAGATTCTCCTCGAGGTAAAGTTAGCTTTCTAGATCACCATGCGAATCGACGCTCACACACACGGCATGCACGCCGAACTGAATCCTCTGACCGGTTTGAGAGAGGGCCCCGTGATGTCCGCGTGGAGAAACACCGCCATCCAGCCCTCCGAGCACATTCGAAAACATCAGGAACGAGGCATTGAGAAGGTGGTCCTCCTTGATCCACCCGAAGTGACCTTTGAATTGAAGGGGATCTTTGGAGACTTCGTCGCCCACTGCCCGCAAATCCACATGGATGACTCCTCGCCCGCCGAGATCGTTTCGTTCATGGAGCGCGGAGCCTCCGGAATCAAATTCATCGCTTCCCGGCATCCTTACGGCACGGATGTCTACCACCCGCTTTACAAGGCTGTGCGCGATTGCGGCGGTCTGGCAGTTTTCCACACCGGCGACTTGAACCACCACGTCTACGACCCGGGCGGATTTCTGGAGCGACCGTTTTGGATCGATATCGACAACATGCGCCCGGCGCAACTGGACCGCATCAACCGGGCGTTCCCCGACCTGAAGATCCTCATGTCGCACTTTGGAAACCCCTGGTGGGATGAGGCATTCCGGGTCATGCGGAGCAACAAAAACATTTACGCCGATTTCTCCGGCGGATCCGCTCTCCTAAGGTCCATGAACCTCTGGCGCGATCTTTTCGCTCCGAATGGCAAACTCGATGTCGGAGCGGTCTCGAAGCTCTGTTACGGTGCAGACGGATCGAGTTGCTCGCCCGGTCACTTCGACGGGGAGAACATGATGGAATTCTACGATGCTTTCTACGACATCCTTAACCTCCCGGAGGAGCTCCGCGAGAAAATCGATCGCGGGAACATTTCCGAACTGCTGACGATTCGTTAGCTGGCCAGAGCAGGGTTGAAAGGGGTAAGGAGATCCCCACGAAGAACCAGGCCAGTTCATGTTTCCATCGCGGTGCGTCGTCCCGTTCCTCGCTCGTTCGAAAACCCAATATGCTACTAAACCGAATCAACCCACTAGCGGTCATCGCACTCCTGATCGCTTCATGTCTTTCCCTTCGTGCGGATGTCACGCTAGTCGCGGACGGCAAGCCTGCCGCGGAAATCATCCTGTCGCCCGAGGCTTCGCCAAGCGTGAAGACCGCAGCCGCAGAGCTCCAGCGCCATCTGGAAGCGATGTCAGGTGCCACACTTCCAATTGTTAGCCAGGCCTCACCAGGCGTGAAGAATCACGTATATGTCGGCGAGAGCGATGCCACGAAGAAGCTGGGCTTTACGCTGGATGACGTGCGGTACGATGGATACAAAATCGTGGCAGGCGAGAACCATGTAATCCTCGCCGGTCACGAGGCCTACCATTTCGCCACCTCATTTCAAAAGTTCAAGGACGTCCCCCGGAGCGAACGGCAGCAGGTATGGGAGATGTTGATCGGACACAAATGGCGGTTTCCTCCCATGATCGACTACCGGGACTTTAGTGATGAATTCGGGTTTCACGCATGGGACGCAAACGGGACCCTTTACGCGGCCTACGACTTGCTCGAGCAATTCGGGATGAGGTGGTATGTCCCGATGGCGGATATTGGGATCGTCACCCCAAAGCTGCAAACCATTAGCGTCAAAGATCAGAACACAAAAAAAGAGCCGGAGTTTCCGGTGCGACTTTTCGCCGACTGTAAGGTGGGCAACTCCCGTGATGAATTTTTATGGTACAAATCCATGCGCGTCGGAAGTGCCTACTTCGCCCCAGTCTATCACAGCGTAAGCGGTCCGACGAAACTGTATCCAAACGAACAACCGCAGGAGTACTATGGGAAAGTGGGAGGGAAAACCGAGTACAGCGTACCCAGACTGAATAATGAACGGCTAAGGTCGGACACCACCACGTATCTCGAGTTGGTGGATAAGGAATTTCCCGGGATCGACTATGTGTCCATCGGTCAGCCCGATGGTTGGTCGGCTTTGGATGACGCAGATACGGCAGCGGGTTGGGACAAGATAGCCGACCGCGGGCCCAGCGGTCGGTTTAGCGATTACAATTGGGACTTCTCCATGGATGTCCGCAAACGACTCATGGAGAAGCTGCCGGAAAAGAAGTTTACCATCTTCGCCTACAGCGGCACGCGTCGCATCCCTTCCACGTTGGAACAGGTGCCGTCGAACGTGACGATGGCGTTCTGTCAAACAAGCGCATCCTGGGTGCTCCCCAACACCGAATTGCAGGACCGCAAGGAATGGATGGCCAAAATGAGCAACAAGGACCAGTTGCTTGTTTGGGAGTACTACCTGCAGCATGCGCCTAACTACAATTTCCCGCCGGTCCCGATCCTGTTTCCGACGGTGATGCAGGAGAATTTCAAGGGCCTTTACGACCATTCCGACGGTTTCCTTGCCGAGGTCGGATGGTCCGTTCCTCTTGCGGACGCAAAAGACAACAAGCCGAACCTTGCCCGCCCGTGGATCTCCCACCTCATGCTCTATCTCCACAACAAACTCTGTTGGGACAGGAACCTGGACGTGAAGGCGTTGATGGACGAGTACTACGAACTCTTCTACGGTCCGGCAAAAGCCGAGATGAAGGAGTTCCATGAATTTGGGGAATCCGTCTGGAGCCGACCCGAAGCCCGGCAAATCACGGCGGCGGGAGGCTTCCTCAAACCGGTGGACGTGGATCGTTACTTTGAAATCCTGACGCGCGCCAAAGCGAAGGCAGGCGACACAGTGTACGGGCAGCGGATCGATGCCATCGCGGCGGAGATGGCCCCGCTCAAACTGGTGTTCGAAAAACTAAAGCGCAAGGGTCCGAGCCTTCAGATCAAGGCCACCAATGATCAACCGCAGATCGACGGGGACCTAGACAAGCCATTCTGGCGAGCCATTGAACACACCTTCCTCCCGCTGAAGGATCTCAAGACGGGAAATCCCTCCAAGGAAGCTGCGACCTCTGTCTCGTTCCGTTGGCTAAATGACAACACCGCTCTGGTGATTGGGGTCGAATGCAAGGAGCCCAAAATGGATTCCCTCCGGGAGAGCTGCAAATCACCGGATTCTCCCGGGATCTTCTCCGACGATTTTGTTCAGATTAACCTGGAGACGGCGCAGGGCATCCGACCATTCATTGTTGTGAATTCCGCAGGCGCGGTGCTCGACTCCTGCATTACAACCAAGCTGGAGGATCTTCCGGAATTCTATAAAGTTTCCAAGGTAGCGGTTAAGAAATATCCCGACCGCTGGACGGTCGAACTCCAAGTGGACGCCAAGCCGATCGGCGGCGAACGTCCGACGCCGTTTTATCCCTGGGGTGCCAACGTTTGCCGTCAGCGCATGACCAGAGAGAATCCGGAGCTCTCCATGCTGTCACCGAGCGAAACGAATTTCAAAGACCTGCGTTTCATGGCTAATATTTTCGTAAGAAAGTAGCCCATTCGTTGGCGTCGCCCGATCGCGGACTTTCAGCCCGCAGCCTCCGGCCCTGTCAAAAACCCAGCCCTGACGGGCTGGGCTAAGGAATGTTGGGCCTTTGGCCCAAACATGCCGATCCGCGCATAAAAATGCGAAGAACCTCACAGCGGTACAAAGCCAGAGAGGAACTCCCCATGCAATA
>Ga0247838_1003435_pt1 | contig 18252 bp, 15 predicted proteins | sample LaCruzMarch2015__5_FD_189097 | JGI IMG/M metagenome (GOLD analysis project Ga0247838, IMG submission 189097) | Freshwater microbial communities from meromictic Lake La Cruz, Castile-La Mancha, Spain - LaCruzMarch2015_15m | ecosystem: Environmental > Aquatic > Freshwater > Lake | place: Spain... | reverse complement strand
CTGGTGCCTGAAGCCCGCCAGGGGCCATTCGTCTTCCATGAAGGCCTCGACGCTGGCTGTCGCGCCGCCGTCGAGCTCGGATTCGACGGCGTGGAGATCTTTCCCGAATCGGCGGCGGGCTTCGAAGGTTCCGGCCTTGCGCACTGTCTCGCAACGCACGGGCTCACGCTCGCTGCCGTGGGCAGCGGCGCCGGGTGGGTGAAGCACAAGCTTCATCTGTGTCATCCCGAGCCCACGGTCCGCGCCCAGGCCGTCTCGTTCGTCGGCGATCTCGTCGATCGGGCCGGCGAGCTCGGGGCACCGGTGATCGTCGGTTCGATGCAGGGCCGCAGCGAAGGTGCCATGGCCAGGGAGCAGGCGATCCCCCTCTTGGTAGAGGCTCTCCACGTCCTCGGCGACCGCGCCGCCCGGCATGGCCAGGTGCTGCTCTACGAACCCCTCAACCGCTACGAGACGAATCTTTTCAATCGCCAGGCTGACGCGGCGGAGTGTATCAAGGCTCACGGCCTCACGACCGTCAAACTCCTCTGCGACCTCTTTCACATGAATATCGAAGAGGCGGACATCCCGGCTGCGCTCATCGCCTGCGGTGATCTCGTGGGCCACATCCACTGGGCAGATTCCAATCGTCAGGCGATCGGGTTTGGCCACACCACCGTGGAGCCGATCGTCGGCGCACTCGCCCAGATCGGTTATCACGGCTACCTGTCGGCCGAGGTCTTTCCCTTCCCGACGCCGCTCGCTGCCGCGCGGCAGAGCGTCGAGAGTTTTCGCGCGTTCACGAAAGGCTGATCCATGCTCAACGGTGCCCTGCTTCACCCCGACATCCTGCGGATTCTCGCGCAGGCGGGGCATCACTCGAAGGTGCTGATCGCCGACGGCAACTATCCGGCGGCCAACAAGCGCGGGCCCCGGGCGGCGCTCGTGTCGCTCCAGCTTATGCCGGGCGTGCCGACCGTGGCCCAGGTGTTGGAGGCGATCCTCGGCGCGGTGCGGATCGACGAAGTGCACACGATGGGCGTCGATCGGAGCGATTCGTATGCGGCAGCGACGCCGGGAGATCCCGCGGTGTGGGCCGACTACCGGCGGATTCTCTCCGTCGCGAACTCGCCCTGCGAACTCACGCCGATCGTGAAGTGGGATTTCTACAAGGCCGTGGCTTCGGACGACCACGTGCTCACGATTCAGACCGCCGACACGCAGCCGTGGGCGAATCTTCTGCTTTCGGTCGGCTGCCGCACGTTCGGGTGACACGATGCACACACGCCCGCTCGGCACGACCGGCCTCCAGGTCCCGATCCTCGCCTTCGGCGCGAGTTCGCTCGGCCAGGAGTTCCGTTCGATCACGCTCGACGAAGCCCTGGGAAGCGTCCGGGCCGCGCTCGACTGCGGCATGCGGCTGATCGACACGAGCCCGTTCTATGGCCGGGGCATGAGCGAAGTGCTGCTCGGCGTGGCGTTGCGATCCATCCCACGGAATGAGTACCTCTTGTGCACGAAGCTCGGCCGCTACGATCTCTCCCACTTCGACTTCTCTGCGAAGCGGGTTGCCGAGAGCGTCGACGTGTCGCTTCACCGGCTCGGCACCGACCATCTCGACATCGTTCTCTGCCATGACGTCGAGTTCGTCCCGCTCCGGCAGATCGTGGACGAGACGCTTCCGGCCTTGCGGCGCGCCCAACAGGCGGGCAAGGCGAGGTTCATCGGCTTCAGCGGCTATCCCCAGAAGATCTTCCGCGCCATCTGTGACGAAGCAGCGGTGGACTGCGTGCTCAATTACAACCAATACACGCTGCAGAACACGCGGTTTGCCGACGAGACGATTCCGTATCTCGAGGCGAAGAGGGTCGGCGTGATGAGTGCCGGCCCATTCAGTGCGCGGCTGCTCACCGACGCTCCGCTGCCCGCGTGGCTCAAGGAGCCGGAGGCGGTGAAGGCGGCGGCCCGGCAGGCGGCCGATCTGTGCCGGGCCCGCGGCGGTTCGATCGCGAAGCTCGCGCTGCAGTTTGCAATCGCCAATCCGCGGATCGCGACGACGGTCGCGGGGAGCGCAAACCCCGTGAACATCCGGGCCTGGGCCGAGTGGGCAGCCGAGCCGCTCGACCAGGAACTCCTCCGCGACGTGCGGGCGATCTTTGCCCGAGTGAAGAACATCGGGCACGTGGAGGGCCTGCCGGAGAACAACTAGCGCCGTGGTCGCGCGGCCTTTGATGCCATGAGAATCGACTCCCACCAGCATTTCTGGAACTATTCCGCCGCCGAATACCCGTGGATCGGCGCGGGGATGGAGCGGCTGGCCAGCGACCATCTGCCGGCCGACCTCGAGACCGTCGCACGGCCGGTGGGCGTCGTGGGGAGCGTGGCCGTGCAGGCGCGTCAGTCGCTCGCGGAGACCCGCTGGCTGCTCAGCGTGGCCAAGAAGCATCCGTTCATCCGCGGCGTCGTGGGCTGGGTGGATCTACGGAGCGAACGTGTCGCCGACGACCTGGCGATTCTGGCTCATGACGAACAATTCGTAGGCGTGCGGCATGTCGTGCAGGATGAGCCCGATCCGCGGTTTGTGCTCGGGGAGGCCTTCGTGCGGGGCGTGCGGGCGCTCCACCGGTTCGGGCTCACGTACGACCTTCTGATCTATCCGAATCAGTTGCCGGCAGCGATCGACCTGGTGGGCCTGCTTCCCGAACAGCCGTTCGTGCTCGACCATCTGGCCAAGCCGCGGATCAAGCTGCCGCCGAAGGCAGATGAGATTGCGGACTGGCGGCGCGGCATAGAGACCCTCGCCCGGCACGACAACGTGTGCTGCAAGCTGTCGGGGCTCGTCACGGAGGTGGCCTGGCGGCAGTGGCAGCCGGCGGATTTCACACCGGTTCTCGACATCGCCCTCGCCGCCTTCGGCCCAGACCGGCTGATGTTCGGCAGCGACTGGCCCGTGTGCCTGCTCTCTGCCGAGTATGCGGAAGTTGCTGGAATCATCGACGACTTTATCTCGACACTCACTCCCGCCGAGCAATCGCTGATCTGGGCAGACACCGCCTGCCGCGTGTATCGAATACGATGACTGGAAACGGGAGGCAAGGGGGTCGGCGAACGCTCGAGGAGCATTGGGCTGCCGCAGCCCACGCGACAATCGGAAGGACCGCACAGCGGCGACTTTTGCCGCCCCCGAGCCGGCGGAACACCTCCTTGGAAAGAGACCTGATTGTCTGATGCAAGCGCTCCTGCTCGAACAGCCAAAAACATTTCGTTTTATCGACATCCCTGAGCCACCGCCTCCCGGTCCGGGCGAGGTGGTCGTGCGGGTGCATGCGGTAGGCATCTGCGGCACCGACTATGGCGGCTACCTCGGGAAGATGCCCTTCTTCAGCTACCCGCGCATTCCCGGACACGAACTGGGGGTCGAGGTGGTGGCCGTGGGGCCAGGTGTCACGAACGTCCGGCCGGGCGACCGCTGCTGTGTCGAGCCCTACATCAACTGCCAGCGGTGCTCTTCGTGCCAGCGCGGGCTCACCAACTGTTGCGAGCACCACCAGACGGTCGGCGTGCACTGTGACGGCGGCCTGCGTCCGCTGTTCACCGTGCCGGCCCGCAAGCTCCATCCGTCGCCGCGGCTCTCGCACGCCCAAAATGCCCTCGTCGAGACGCTCGCGATCGGCTGCCATGCGGTCGATCGGGCCGCACCTCAGCAGGAAGAGACGGTGCTCGTGATCGGTGCGGGGCCGATCGGCCTTTCGGCGCTCGAGTTTGCGAAGCTCACGGGGGCCCGCGTGATCGTGATGGACATGGCCGCCAGCCGCCTCGCATTCGTCCGCGAGAGCATGGGCGTCGCCGACACGGTGGCCGCAAGCGGCACGGCAGCCGACGAGGCCGAGATTGCGAGCCTCACCGGCGGCCAAATGTGTGACGTCGTGATCGACGCCACGGGGAGCAACGCGAGCATGGCAGGCGCGCTCAAGTTTTGTGCCTTCGGTGGCCGGCTCGTGTACGTCGGCATCACGCAGGCCGAGGTCTCGTTTCCGCATGCGCCGGTGATGCACCGCCGGGAGCTCACGCTCCTCGCCAGCCGCAATGCGCTGTCGCGGGATTTCACCCGGATCATCAGCCTCATCGAGGAGGGCCGGATCGACACGCAGCCGTGGATCACGCACCACGTGCCGTTCGCCGACACGATCCGGGCCTTTCCGGGTTTCCTCGAGCCGGGGAGCGGCGTGATCAAGGCCGTGATCGAGATGCCCGTCTGATGCCCGGCCCACCCGCGGCGGCGGCAGGGGCGAGGGTTGTCGCGGGTCCACGCGTCAGGTTGAATGTCGGCTCGCATCGTATCCGTCCGTTTCCGCGAGGAGTCACACCGCATGCCCAAAAAATCCGTCGCCGACCTCGACCCGCGTGGAAAAGCCGTGCTCATCCGCGTCGACTTCAATGTGCCGCAGGACGACACCGGCGCGATCACCGACGACCGCCGGATCAAGATGGCCCTGCCGACGATCCGGTCGATCCTCGACCGCGGCGGCAAGGCGATCCTCATGTCGCACCTGGGCCGGCCTGCCGGCAAGGGCCTGGAGCCGGCGTTCTCGCTGGCCCCGGTCGCAAAGCGGCTCGGCGAACTCCTCGGCACGTCCGTGATGCTCGCCAGCGACACCGGCGGCGCCGACTCCCAGGCCAAGGCCAAGGCCCTTCCGGCCGGTGGCGTGCTCGTCCTCGAGAACGTCCGCTTCAACAAGGGTGAGAAGAAGGGGGATGACGCGACCTACGTCGCAGGCCTCGCCAGCCTCGCCGATGCCTACGTGAATGACGCGTTCGGCACCTGTCACCGCACCGAGGCGAGCATGCACGCCGTGCCCATGGCGCTGAAGGCGCTCGGCAAGCCGGCCGTGTTGGGCTTTCTCGTCGAGAAGGAGATTCAATACCTGTCCGACGCGATCGCACGGCCAAAGCGGCCGTTCGTGGCGATCCTCGGGGGCAAGAAGGTGAGCGACAAGATCGCCGTGATTCAAAACCTGCTCTCGATCTGCGACCACGTGCTGATCGGCGGCGCGATGGCTTACACGTTTTCGCTCGCGCAGGGTGGCCGCACGGGGAAATCACTCGTCGAGCCCGACAAGCTCGACCTCGCGAAGGAACTCCTCGCGCACGGCAACGGCAAGCTCCTCCTGCCTGTCGACACGCATTGCGCCGATGATTTTTCATCGGGGGCGAACAAGAAAATTGTCAGGGCGGGCGAGATCCCCGACGGCTTCGAGGGTCTCGACATCGGGCCTGAAACGGCGCAAAAGTATGCCGGGATCATCCGCTCGGCAGGCACGGTCGTGTGGAACGGGCCGATGGGCGTGTTCGAGATGCCGCCCTTCGACGCCGGCACCAAGGCCGTGGCCGACGCCGTGGCCGACGCCACCGTGAAGGGTGCGATCACGATCATCGGTGGCGGCGACTCGGCAGCGGCCGTTGAGCAGCTTGGCTACGCCGACAAGGTCAGCCACGTATCAACCGGCGGCGGCGCCTCCCTCGAGATGCTCGAGGGCAAGGCGTTCGCCACGGTCGCCGTCCTCGACGACAAGTGATCCGGGGCTCCTGCAGTGACTCTCCGCAGTGACTCTCCGCAGTGAACTGGGAGACCGCTGGGCTACCGCTGGGCCGTGTCGGTGACAGCCGGCCGCTGGGCAGCGATCCGTTCGCCAACCTGCGTGACATACGACTGATCGTGGCGGCTGAGTCGCTCCAGCGGCACGGTCGTGTAATGACCGTTGCTCTTGAGGATCCGAATCCGATCAGGATGCACCTCCACGAGCCGACCGATCGTCTGATGACGGCCGGTCGCATCGATCCACCGGCGGACGGGCTCGGGAGAAGCGTCGAGGACCGCGAATGGATCGTCCTCCGCCTTCTCGGTCTTTTCTTCTGCAGGCGCTTCGTCTGCGGATTCCTTGGCCGCGGGGGCCTTGTCGTCGGCGGGCGTGCCGGCCTCCGGCTCACCAAACAGATCCTCGACCGGCTCTTCGGCGGGTGCCTTCTTCATCGGCGCCGGCTTCTCGGGTGCCGGCTCGTGCGTGGCCTGCTCGTCATCGGCCTCATCGAACAGATTTTCTTCGGCAGGCTTCGGCGCGGGCTTCTTGGGGGCGGGCTCGGCGGGCGCCGGCTCGGCCTCCACCACCGGCTGTTCCTCGAGGGCCTTCTTCATTGGCGGCTCGGCGGCGGGTGCGGTTGCGGGGCTGTCGAGCTCCGCCTGTGCAGCCGACTCGGCGAGGATTTCGGCAGCGGTCTTGAATTGGGGCTCGGCAGCGGGCGGAGCCGGAGGCGTAGCGGCTTCGAGGGCCGCCTTTTCCATGCGCTGCTGCTCGGCCGACTCGGCAAGAATCTCGGCGGCCGACTTGAACTGTGGTTGCGGCGCTGGCGGCGTTTCCGGCACGGCGCCGGGTGGTGGCGTGAGCGGCTTCTCTGCGGAGACCGGGGCGATCGGCTCGAGCGGCTGCAGTGGCTCCGTGACGGGCTGGGGAGCGACCGGCTTCGGCGTCGTGACGATCGCGGGTGCGGCCGACTGAGGGGCGGGGACGTGCGGTTGCTCAATGACCCCTGCCGTATCGACCGTAGGCGACGACTCGACGACCACGGCATGTGCCGACCCGTCACAGGGCACGCAGTGGTGCGAAGCATGGCGGACGACTCGGCATGTCGCCACCCGGCATCGGGGCCGGCATCGGCTCCGCAGAAACCGGCAGGCCGATGCCGAGTCGATCGAGAGGAGAACCGTGAGAACGCCCACCACGAGCACGCGCAACCAACGACGCACGAGACACCTCTGCAGGAAAAATAGGGATCAGAGCCGGACGCTTGAGAACGCTACGTCACGCTCGGCTCGTATGCTAATTCCGGGGGAAGACCCGGGCAAACCCGTAGCAGCCGTGTCCCCGCAGGACCGGCAGGGCCGCTCCAACCACACTCGGGGCGGCCTGGGTGAGGAGCCTTTTCCGTGGCGGAAAATGACGGAGGCCGTGGCAGCTTGGGTCTGCCACGGCCTCCGGTAGATCGAACCTGCCGTCCGCCTGCGAACGGGGTAAACATTGCGAGACTGATGCGGATCGGGCCGTGACGGGCACGTGCTTTTCAAAGGATCCGGATCAACGCGTTGGGGTTGGCACCTCCGACGGAATGCGGCGACAGGTCGAATTTCGATGACGGAGAAATCGGCCGGGGCCGGCCCCGGGCTCCACGCCATCACACCTGCCGTCGCATATCCGTCACAACCCGCCCAAGCCGACCCGTCACGAGCATCCCATGCTATTGCCGCAATTGTGGCAGAGATAGCAGTTGCCGTTCCGCACGGTGATCGAACCGCAGTTGTCACAGGCGGGGGCGTCGATCTGGAACTTGGCAAACTGGGTCTGCCGGTCGGCCGGGCTCGCATTCGGGTCGGCGGCCATCTTCAGGCCGGCTCTTTCGAGCAGGGCTGCAGATGCCGTCGCCTTCGCCGGGGCCGCCTTCACGGCCGTGGCGGTCGCGTGGCCGTTGGTGCCGGCCGGGTGCTTGCCACGGCTCGTCGTCGCTTCGCCATTGGTGCGGGCCTTTCCTTGCCCATCGGCCAGCCCGCTCGCCGTCGTGGCGGCGGGCTTACGCTCACTTTCGGCGTCGTCACCCGCAGCGGCCTCCTCGCCGCCGCCGTAGCCACCAGGCCGGTTCGCTTCGCGATAGCCCGGGATGAACTCGGTGCCCATCCAGCGGAAGAGATAGTCGACGAGGCTCTTCGCCACCGGGATGTCGGGGTTCTTCGTGTAGCCCCACGGTTCGAAGCGGGTGTGTGAGAACTTCTTCACATACACCTCGAGCGGCACGCCATATTGAAGGCTCATCGACACGCTCGTGCCGAAGGCGTCCATGAGGCCGCCGATCGTGCTGCCCTCCTTGGCCATCGTGATGAACAACTCGCCCGGGCGGCCGTCGTCGTAGAGGCCGACCGTGATGTAGCCCTCGTGGCCGCCCACGTTGAACTTGTGGGTCACGCTGCGACGGGTATCGGGCAGGCGTTCCCGCCGCGGGGCCGCCGTGACCTTCGCCGCGGCCTTGTCGCTCTCGCTGCTCGTGTTGAGCGGCTGGCTTTCCTTCGAGCCGTCGCGGTAGATGGCCAGTGCCTTGAGGCCGAGCCGCCAGCCTTCCATGTAGGCTCCGGAAATGTCGGCCGGCGTCGTCTCCCGTGGCATGTTCACCGTCTTGGAGATCGCGCCCGAGATGAATGGCTGGGCCGCCGCCATCATCTTCACGTGCGCCTCCCAGGCGATGCTCCGCTTGCCGAGCCGCGGCTTGAATGCACAGTCGAACACCGACAGATGCTGATCTTTGAGCGCCGGAGCCCCTTCGATCGTGTCATTCTTGTCGATGAACGACAGAATGCCCTCGACGGCTGGTTCGTCGTAGCCGAGCGTGCGCAGTGCGAGCGGCACGGTCTGGTTGACGATCTTGAGCATGCCGCCACCGGCGAGCTGCTTGTACTTGACGAGCGCGATGTCGGGCTCGATGCCCGTCGTGTCGCAGTCCATCAGGAAGCTAATCGTGCCGGTCGGGGCGAGCACCGTGGCCTGGGCATTGCGGTAGCCGTGCTTGCGGCCACCCGAGAGCACATCGTCCCAGATCTGCCGCGCGGCATCGTGCAGATACTTCGGGCAGGAGGGGTCGATCTTCTCGACGGCGCTCCTGTGCATGTGCATGACGTTGAGCATCGGCTCCCGGTTGGCGGCGAAGCCCTCGAAGGGCCCGACCGCCGCGGCCAGTTCGGCACTCGTGCGATTGGCGGTGCCGTGGAGGATCGCCGTGAGCGCCCCGCAGAGGCCGCGGCCGGCGTCGCTATCGTAGGCCAGGCCGTCGGCCATGAGCAGACTGCCGAGGTTTGAATAGCCGAGCCCGAGCGGCCGGTAGAGATGGCTGTTTTTCGCGATTCGGCGGGTCGGATAGCTCGCGTGATCGACGAGAATCTCCTGGGCCACCAAGAAGATCCGGCAGGCCGCCGAGAACCGCTCGACGTCGAAGTGGCCGTCGGGCTTGCGGAACTTCATCAGGTTGATGCTGGCCAGATTGCAGGCCGTGTCGTCCAGGAACATGTATTCCGAGCACGGATTGCTGGCGTTGATCCGGCCCGCGGTCGGGCAGGTGTGCCAGCGGTTGATCGTGGTGTCGTATTGCACGCCCGGATCACCGCACTGCCAGGCGCACTCGGCCATCCGGGTCATCACCTCGCGGGCCTTGAAACTCGGGCCAGCCTTCGAGGGATCGGTGACCCAGCGGGTGGTCCAGGTGTCGTCGCGGTCGGCCGCCTCCATGAAATCGTCGGTGAGGCGGACGGAGAGGTTCGCATTCTGGAACAGGATCGAGCTGTAGGCCTCACCGTTGAAGTTGGAGTCGTAGCCCCCCTTCTCGATCAGCACGCGGGCCTTCTTCTCCTCCTTCGACTTGCACTCGATGAATTCCATGATGTCGGGATGCGTCACCTTCAGCGACTGCATCTTGGCGGCGCGGCGGGTCTTGCCGCCGCTCTTCACCACGGCCGCCACTTGGTCGTAGACCCTCATGAACGAGAGCGGGCCCGACGGCTTGCCACCGCCGGCGAGCTTTTCCCGCTGGCTGCGGAGCGTGGAGAGATCGGTGCCGGTGCCGGAGCCGAATTTGAAGAGCATGGCCTCGCTCCGGGCGAGCTCCATGATGTCTTCCATGTTGTCTTGCACGCTCTGGATGAAGCAGGCGCTGCCCTGGGGATACTCATAGGGGTTGTCCGGCACCGCGACGTCGTGTTTGGCCTCGTCCCAACGCCAGTTGCAGGGCGCGCCTTTCACGCCGTATTGGTGAAACAGGCCCACGTTGAACCACACCGGCGAGTTGAAGGCGCCGTGCTGGTGGACGCAGAGCCAGGCCAGGTCGCGGTAGAAGTTCTCGCCGTCTTGCTTCGTCTTAAAATAGCCGTCCTTGATGCCCCAATCGGCGATCGTGCGGGCGACGCGGTGGACGAGTTGCTTCACCGAGTGCTCGCGCTCGGGCGTGTGGATCTCGCCGTAGAAATACTTGCTCACCACGACGTTCGTCGCCAGCTGGCTCCAGGCAGCCGGAATCTCGCAGGCCGGCTGCTCGAAGAGCACTTTGCCATCCTCCCCCTTGATGGCGGCAGTGCGCAGTTCCCACTCCGTGGTCTCGAACGGACTTTCGACCTCGACGGGGCAGAACGTCGGCTGAATCGCCAGCGGCTGGCGGGGGGCACTGCCGCCCGTCGTCGGGCCGGCCGTGTCCTGGGAAGCCGTGGTCGCGAAGCCGGCGGTGGGGTCGAACGCTGCCATGGGGCGAAAACTCCGTGCGAGGAAAGTGTCGAGCCGAAAAAGTATACTTCCGTATAGTGAACGTGCAAACCCTATCGGCCGGCTCGGGGGCCGGGGATGAGCCAGTCAGGCGGCCGAAAAAACGGGAAACCCGCGATTCAAAGAGAGCAGCTCCTTCTGCATGCTATCGCAAGATGTTGTGGCGGTTTTCCCGCGGACCACTCCATATGGCCGGGGCGTGAATGTAGCGTGAGCCCTTTGTGAGTCAAGAAGGTTTTGGCGGGGCTTCGGAAACCCCGTGGAAACCACGGTGGCGGAGGCGTCGAGGCCTCCCGCAGGCGTGATAGCATGTTCCACCCAGGGGAGGGGTTGTCGCTGCGAGGCCTCGCCCGCCGCGGGGTGGCCTGCGAAAATGCTGCGCGTCATCCTCGTGTCCCCCGGCTTGCTTCCCTCGGAGTTCCCGCCATGCCCCACCTCCCTCCGCTCCACCATCAGCTCGACGGGGTCCGCGTCCTCACGCTCGTCGGCGACGACTACGAAGACCTGGAATTGTGGTATCCGAAACTGCGGCTCGAGGAGGCCGGTGCCCATGTCACCGTGGCCGGCGCGATGCAGGGCCGCACGCATCCGGGCAAGCATGGCTACCCCTGCACGAGCGATGCCGCGATCAGCGACATGGAAGCCGCCGATTTCCACGGCATCGTGATTCCCGGCGGCTGGATGCCAGACAAGCTGCGCCGCGATGAAAAAGTGCTCGAGCTCGTGCGTGAGTTTTCTGCGCACGGCAAGCTCGTGGCGGCGATCTGCCACGGCGGCTGGATTCCGATTTCGGCGGGGGTCTACCGGGGCGTTCGCGTCACCGGCAGCCCCGGCATCAAAGACGATCTCATGAATGCCGGAGCGATCTGGGAAGACACCCCGGTGGTCGTCGATCGCCACCATGTGACGAGCCGCAAACCGGCCGATCTGCCGGCGTTCATGGCTGCGATCGTGGAAGTTCTCGCCGGCGTCGCCGTCGGCTGACGGGGCCATGTGGCGCGTCGGCCGCAGGTGTAGACTGAGCCCATGGCACGACGAGCCAGTCACCACGGCACAGACGACATCGAGGCGGTGCAGGCCCGCATCCGTGGCGTGGGCCTCCGATGTACCGCCGCGCGGGTCGCAGTGTTGCAGTATCTGATCTCGGCCACGGGTCCGCTCACGCACGCGGAGGTGTCGGAGGCCGTCGGGCCCAGCAAGGGCTTCGATCGGGCCACGATCTATCGCAACCTCACCGAACTCACCGAAGCGGGCCTGGTCTCGCGCGTTGAGCTCGGCGACCACGTGTGGCGATTCGAGCTCAAGCGGCCCGGCCATGCGCATACGAAGGGGGAGGACCATCCGCACTTCCTCTGCACGAGTTGCGGCGAGGTCTCCTGCCTCGACGACGTGAACGTGGCGATCACGCCCAAGCCCGCCCGGCGCGGGAAGTCTAGCGCGGGCCGCACGCCCCGAGGAGCGTCGCGGGCTGCCGCCGACGCGAAAGGCGCCGGCATCCGCTCGGTGACCGAGGTGTTGCTCAAAGGGCAGTGCGGCAACTGCGGGTGAGAGAGCGTGCATCACTCGCCCGAAGAACGTCCGGTCGCCCCGCCGTATCCCCTCGTGAGCCCGCTGCCCCAGGTGATCTCGATCGTGATGCCATTCACGGCATCGCCCCGCGAGGTCGAGGCCCTGTCGGCCTGGGACAAGGCGATGATCGTCCTGTTTGCATGCGATCCACGCGTTCACGATCGCGCGCTACAGTTGGGGTATACGTCTGTCCTGCACCAGGGTGCGACGGCGGGCGTGATCCAGCCCGGTAGCGACAAACCGTTCGTCCGCGACATGCTCGAGGCGGTTCTGAGGAAGTCCCCCGGCGCGGCGTGGTACGGCATCGCCAACTCCGACATCCGGCCCTGCCCCCACGCCTTCGACAGCCTCTGCCGCGCCAACATCTACCACCGGATCTCGGTCGACGAGTGGGACGACCCGCACGGCCTGCCCTACTACAACGGCGAGGACATGTTCGTGATGAACGAAGGCGTGACGCGGCAACTGGCCGCACGTATTCCTCACCTGGTCATCGGCGCGCCCTATTGGGACTCGTGGGTGGCGGCATATCTGAAGATCGCACACGACGCGCCGCGGTACTACGACCGGATCTTCCACAAGAAACACCCGATCGGCCATTCCCTGCACTCCGCGGAAGCGGCGCACAACCAGCGGCAGATCCGTTCCGACACCCACTGGAAACTCTACTGGAACAACAGGGCCCTGTTCAGCCACGAGGCGCTTCGCGACGCGGCGCAGATGCCGCTGCACTACACCGGGCCGACGACTGGAGGCCGCGGAGAAATTCCGCCATGCTCTGGGCCGTCGCCCGCCACGTGAACCGCGCGGCGCGCTCGATACCGTGCCGGCCATGCTCGTTTCTGGCCGCCCCGTCATGGAGCAGGCGAGCCATCTCCTGGGCAAACCCGGCCACGTTTCGGGGCGCCACGTAGATCGCCGCCTCGCCGCAGACTTCCGCGATCGCCGCCGCAGGCGTCGTCAGGACCGGCGTGCCGCAGGCCATCGCCTCGAGGGGCGGCAGGCCGAAGCCCTCGTAGAGCGATGGGTATGCGAGCGCAACGGCACCCGTGTAGGCGGCCTGGAGTTCGTGGTCGTCGAGATGCACGACGACCACGGGCGTGTCAGCCGCGAGCGCAGCCAATTCCGGCTCCAGTGTCGGGCGGCCGCCGCAGCAGAGGATGGCGAAGTCCCGGCGCAGGCTGCCGAGGTGCGCGAGGGCGCGGAACACGAGCAGGGCGTTCTTGTAGTCGGTGCGGGTTCCACTGAGCATGATGTAGGGGCGCTCGAGGCCGTATCGTCGCCTGAACGCCGTCACCGCGTCGGCCGGAGCGGGCGCGAAGTCGGTGCCGCAATGGGCCACGCGCGCCGGCACACCGTGCAGCCGTGGGTGGAACCACAGCAGGTCGACCGCCGAGGTGTGCGAGATCGCGATGAACGCCCGGGCCGCGCGGATGGCCCGCGTCTTCTGCCGCCAGACCGGCTGGTCGAGGTCGAAGTGCAGCACCTCGGGGATCATGTCGTAGCACATGAACACCGACGGCGTATGGAGCGGTGTGGTGTAATACGTCGATAGGAACCAGCCGGCGTTGACGTGATCGCACACCCGCTGGAGCAGTTCGGCGTCGTGGTCGGCGTGGGTCAGCCGCTGGCGAGGTGCCCGCACGACGCGCAGGCCGGGGATCGGCGGCAGGGTGCCGCCACGGTCGACGACCACGAACTCCTCTGCGAAGGGCCCCTGCCCCCAGAGCGTCAGGATCCGCTGCCATTGCCGCGCGATCCCGGTCTGGCCGTGCTGGAAGAACACCGCGTCGAGGACGATCAGGTGTCACCGCCGAAGGCCGTGCGGGCGTTCGTGCAGCACACGTCCGTGACGAGGGCGTCGAGCCAGTCGCGGCGGTCGGGGAGCCGGCCCGTCTCGACGTCGCTGCCCACGAGGTCGCAAAGGATCCGCCGGAAGTACTCGTGCCGGGGATAGGAGAGGAACGACCGCGAGTCGGTCACCATCCCCACGAACCGCGCGAGCAGCCCAAGGTCGGAGAGCATGTTCATCTGCTCGCGCATGCCCCGCTCCTGATCGAGGAACCACCAGGCGCTCCCCCACTGGATCTTCCCCGGCAGGGCGCCGTCCTGAAACGACCCGGGCATCGCCGCGAAAAGGGCGTTGTCGGACGGGTTGATGTTGTAGAGGATCGTACAGCCGAGGGCATTTCCATTGGCGAGGTTGCCGAGGAACCGCACGAGCCCCGGGCCCTGCCGGGCGTCGCCGATCGTGTCGCAGCCTGCGTCGGACCCGAGCGCCCGGGCGAGCTTCGGATTCGGATCACGGAACGGCCCGAGGTGCAACTGCGTGACGTGGCCGCGGGCATGGTTCCAGCGGGCCACATGGAGCACGAGCCACGTGGCAAACCGCACGGTCTCGTCGGGCGTGGCGGCGGTGCCCGCGAGGGCGCGCGTATAGATATGGCCTGCCTCGGCGTCGGTGACGTCGGCATCGGCCAGGTGCAAAATCCCGTGGTCGCTCGCCCGGCAGCCGGCCGCGGCAAAGTCGGCATGCCGCTGTTCGAGTGCGGCGACGAGCCCGGCGAGAGAGTCGGCACCACGGCCAGTGATCTCGGAGAGCCGCCGCACCCAGGCCTGCAGCGCTGCCGGCCGATCGACCCGGGCCGCTGCGTCGGGGCGAAACGTGGGCACGACACAGGTCGCAAAGCCCGACTTCGCGATCGCCGCGTGCCAGTCGAGCGGGTCGGCCGGATCGTCGGTCGTGCCCACGAGTTCGACGTTCATCCGCGCGAGGATCCCGCGGGCGGTGAGATCGCCCGTGGCAAGCTGGCGGTTGGCCTCGTGCCAGATTCGGTCGGCCGACGACTCCTCGAGCAGTTCTTCGATCCCAAAGTGCCGGCGGAGTTCGAGGTGCGTCCAGTGGAAGAGCGGGTTCCTGAGCGTGTGCGGCACGGTGCGGGCCCAGGCCCGGAATTTTTCGTGCGGCGTTGCAGACCCCGTGATCAGTTCTTCGGCTACACCGTCGGCCCGCATCGCCCGCCACTTGTAGTGATCGCCTGCGAGCCAGACGGCATGCAGGTTTTCAAACTGCCGGTCTTCGGCGATGTCCTGCGGGCTCAGGTGGCAGTGGTAATCGACGATCGGCTGCCGCGCGGCCACGCGGTGGTAGAGATCGCGGGCCACCGGCCCGGAAAGCAGAAAGTCGGAGTCGCAAAAAGACATTGGTGACAGAAGATAGGATATAGTTCTGAAGAGTGGAACCGAAGCAGCCCGCAACGGGAGTTTCCCCATGGCGACTGCCATCTCAGACTTGCGTCTGTCTCCGCACGAGCGGGATGGGATACGTCGCGGCGTGGATTCTGCGTGCACGGCAACCGGGATACGATGGCGACGAATCGTCGTGTTCGGATCGCGAACCGATCCAGCCTGTCGCGGCGGCGACATCGATCTGCTCGTGGAGATTGATCCGAACCACGATGTCGATAGCGAGCGGCTGAAACGTCGGCTGCGACTCGCACTCGAAGACGAAATCGGGGAGCAGCGAGTGGACCTCGTCATCGATGACGGGATGCAGAGCGGGCCATTTCCGTCCCTGGCACGCGGACATGGAGTCGAGCTGTGGTCGAACACCTGACACGCCTCCTGAAGGAGCAGTTGGTGCTGATGCAGGCGGCTGCTCAGGTTTTGGAGGAGTCGCGGAGCCGCGTGGCGGCCTTTGCGAACCGCCTCGGGTCGGCACTTTCCGTTGAAGAGCGCGAGTCATGCGAGGCTCTGACCTCGCGGTTTGCCAGGCTCAACGACTTTCTCGTGCAACGCATGTTTCGCACACTCGACCAGATCGAGTTGGCAGATGAGGGTACGGCGCTGGATCGTCTGCAACGGGCCGAGGCCCGCGGGCTCATCGACTCGGCTCATCGCTGGCGAGAAATGCGCCTCCTGCGAAATGCGATCGCCCATGATTACCTCATCGAGAGCGCCGACACGGTGCTGGCCGATGCCCTGGCTGCAGCGCCCGAACTCGCCGAAACGGTCCGGCGGGTACTTCGGTATGTCACCATGAAGCAGTATTGAACGGCGGACACGAAAGAGACACCAACCTCTCGGTTGAGCACGACGTCGTGGGCCTCACATGTGCCAGAAGGATCAACCAGTGATATTCCGCATCGGGCTCGTCTGTGTCGCGTTCCTCTTCGGGGCTGGCGTGGCCAATTCTGCCGACTCGCGGCAAAACGTCCTGTTCATCGTTTCCGACGACTTGAACTGTTTCCTCGGCTGCTACGGCCATCCGCTGGCGAAGACGCCGCACATTGACAGGCTCGCTGGGCGAGGCGTGCGGTTCGAACGGGCGTACTGCACATTCCCGCTCTGTGGCCCCAGCCGCAACTCGTTCCTCACAGGGTTGCATCCCAACTCCACGGGAATCCAGGCGAACGCGCAGATCTTCCGCCAGACGATCCCCTCCCAGGTCAGCATGCCGCAGGCGTTCCGGCTGGCCGGCTACTTCGCGGCCCGCGTCGGCAAGATGTATCACTACAACGTGCCGATGTCGGTCGGCACCAACGGCCACGACGACCCCGGCTCGTGGGAGCTCGAGATCAACCCTGCGGGCTGCGACCGGCTCGAGGAGGAGCCAAAGATCTTCTCGCTCGAGCCAGGAAAGTTCGGCGGCACGCTGAGCTGGTATGCCTCGCCCCGGGGCGACCGCGCGCATACCGACGGCATCATGGCCGATGACGCGGCCTGGGTGCTCGAACGCTGCGCCCGCGACCGCTCGCGGCCATTCTTTCTCGCCGTTGGCTTCTACCGGCCGCACACGCCATATGTGGCCCCGAAGACGCCCTATTTCGAGATGTACCCCGAGGCCAAGATGCCGCTCGTCACGGGCGTGGCCGAGGATCAAAAAGACGTGCCGAAGGCGGCGCTCGGCAGCCGCAAGGCGGAGCAGGATCGGATGACCGACGACGAGCGGCGGCGGGCGCTGCAAGCCTATCTCGCGAGCATCAGTTTTCTGGATGCCCAGGTCGGTCGTGTGCTCGATGCGCTCGACAAGCACGGCCTCGCTGATGACACGATCGTCGTGTTCACGAGCGATCATGGCTATCACATGGGCGAGCACGGGCTCTACCAGAAGCTGAGTCTCTTCGAGGAGAGCGTTCGTGTGCCGCTTCTGATCGTGGCGCCCGGCCGCTGCCAGGCCGGCAGCGTGGCGAAATCGCCCGTGTCGCAGGTTGATATGTTTCCGACGCTCGCGGCCCTCTGCGGCATCGAGCCGCCGAAGAATCTCCAGGGGCAGAGTCTCGTGCCGCTGCTTGCCGACCCGGCAGCCTCAGGCCGCGGCTGGGCCGTCACGCAGGTTTCGCGGGGCAACCGCAGCCGCGCATCGCAGCCGCAGGAAGCGGGCGCGAAGGGCCAACAGTTCTATGGCTACTCGCTCCGCACGCCGCGCTGGCGCTACACCGAGTGGGATGAAGGCCGCGAAGGCCGTGAACTCTACGACCACGACGCCGACCCCAAGGAACTCACGAACCTGGCCGATACCCCGGCCCATGCGGCCATGGTCGCCGACCTCTCGAAGCAGCTCGCTGCTGCGGTGCAGACGACACTCCCGGCAGGTGGCGCCGTGCCGGAAATCCAACCCGGCCTCTGGAGCCCGAACCTCACGAATCCCTGACAGGCTGAAGACTGTCCTACTGGGCCGAGCAGAGGACGAGCCGGCGGATGTCGGCGACTGACACGCCGGGGATCTGCGTCGCCCGCAGCATGAGCGTCGTCGGGCCTTTTTCAAGCGTGATCGTGCCGAGCGTGAGCGGCTGGAACTGTTTCGAAAAACTCTCACCGTGGCCGCGGGGCACGCGGTCGTCGGCCGTATTGAGCGGCGGATCCCAGCCGGGGGCGATCGTGCCGGTGACCGTGCCGCTGCCGCCAGAGAGCGTGACCGTGGAGCCCGCGTCAGCGGGCGGGCAGGTGTACCAGAGTTCGGCCGTGTAGCGGCCCGGCTCAACGACATCGACCGCCCAGGTGATCGAATCGTCTGCCTTCGTCCAGTTCGTGAAGAACGAGCAGTTGGGGGCCTTGCCGCTGCGTACGACGCCACCGTGCGGCACGCCATCGCGGGCAGGCAGTTCGGTCAGCGCCGCCCCGGGATACCCAACGGGAAACCGCTCCTCCGTGGGCCGCGGCACAGCGTCGAGCACGTCGCGCCGCCAGGCTGCTGCGATTTCACGCAGCCGCGTCGCCTTCTCGGGCTGCTCGGCGGCGATGTCGCGGAGCTGCCCAGGATCCGTCTTCATGTCATAGAGCCGGCCTTCGGCGTCGAGGCGATGGGTCGTGGTCCGCACGCTCACCTTGCCGCCAAAACTCGCCACGATGGGGCGGTCGG
>Ga0247838_1003433_pt1 | contig 18261 bp, 12 predicted proteins | sample LaCruzMarch2015__5_FD_189097 | JGI IMG/M metagenome (GOLD analysis project Ga0247838, IMG submission 189097) | Freshwater microbial communities from meromictic Lake La Cruz, Castile-La Mancha, Spain - LaCruzMarch2015_15m | ecosystem: Environmental > Aquatic > Freshwater > Lake | place: Spain... | reverse complement strand
CACCAGAAGCTGGTCATCTTCACCGAGCACCGCGACACACTGAACTACCTGGAGGGCCGGATCACCACCTTGCTTGGGCGCAAGGACGCCGTGGTCATCATCCACGGCGGCATCGGCCGGGAGGCGCGCCTGAAGGTCCAGGAGTCCTTCAAGCACGACCCCGAGGTACAGGTCCTGCTGGCCACCGACGCCGCGGGCGAGGGCATCAACCTCCAGCGCGCCCACCTGATGGTCAACTACGACCTGCCCTGGAACCCCAACCGGCTGGAGCAGCGCTTCGGGCGCATCCACCGCATCGGCCAGACCGAGGTCTGCCACCTGTGGAACCTGGTCGCCGAGGAAACCCGCGAGGGCGATGTCTACCGCAAGCTCTTGGAAAAGCTCGAACAGGCACGCCAGGCCCTGGGCGGCCAGGTCTTCGACGTGCTCGGCAAGCTCCAGTTCGAGGGCAAGTCACTGCGCGAGCTGTTGATCGAGGCCATCCGCCACGGCGAAAGGCCCGAGGTCAAAGCCTTCCTCACCACGGTACTCGACACCACCCTGGACCGCGGCCACCTGCAAGATCTGATCGAAGAGCGCGTCCTGGCCCACGACGCCATGGACTTAAGCCGCGTCCAGCGCATCCGCGAAGACATGGAGCGTGCCGACGCGCGACGGCTGCAACCCCACTACATCGAGTCCTTCTTCCATGAAGCCTTCAAGCGGCTCGGCGGCGCCGCCAAACAGCGCGAGCCCCGCCGCTACGAGATCAGTCATGTCCCGGCCCCGGTGCGCCACCGCGACCGCCTCATCGGCATCGGCGAGCCCGTGCTGCCGCGCTACGAGCGCATCGCCTTCGACAAGACCCTGGTCGCGCCCCAGGGCCAGCCGCTCGCTGCCTTCGTCTGCCCCGGCCATCCGCTGCTCGATGCCGTCATCGACCTCACCCTGGAGCGTAACCGCGACTTGTTGAAGCGCGGTACCGTCCTGGTGGACGAGCGCGATCCGGGCCTGCAACCGCGGGTACTGTTCTATCTGGAGCACGCTATCCAGGACGCCGGACTGACCCGCGCGGGCGAGCGCCGGGTGGTCTCCAAGCGGATGCTCTATGTCGAGCAGGATGCCGACGGCACCACCCGCCACGTCCAGTACGCGCCCTATCTCGACTACCGCCCACTGGCGGCGGGCGAACCCGGCGTCGCTGTCATCCTCGACCGGCCCGAGTGCCAGTGGATCGACCGCCAGTTGGAGCGACGGGCGCAGGGGTACGCCATCTCTCAGGTCGTGCCGGAGCACCTTGCCGAGGTCAAGGGCCGCAAGCTGGACCGCATCGCCAGGACCGAGGCGGCGGTCAAGGATCGCCTCACCAAGGAGATCACCTACTGGGACCACCGCGCCGAGGAGTTGAAGCTCCAAGAGGCGGCCGGTAAGCCCAACGCCCGGCTCAACTCCGGCGAGGCGCGCAAGCGTGCCGACCTCCTCCAGGGGCGGCTGCAAAAGCGGCTGGAAGACCTGAAGCTCGAAGCCCAACTCTCGCCCCTGCCGCCGGTGGTGCTGGGCGGCTCCCTCATCGTGCCGATGGGACTGATGCAGGCCATGGCTGGTCGACCTGCCCTATTGACGACTGTTTCGATTGACACCCAGCCGAGCGCCGCCCGAGCCCGCGCCGTCGTGATGGACATCGAACGCGGCCTCGGCTTCGACCCCACCGACCGGGAGTTCGACAAGCTCGGCTACGACATCGAGAGCCGCGTCCCCGGCACCGGCAAGCTGCGCTTCATCGAGGTCAAGGGTCGCGTCTCGGGCGTGGCGACCATCACCGTGACACGCAACGAGATTCTCTACTCGCTCAACAAGCCGGACGACTTCATCCTCGCTATCGTCGAGTTCCTGGACGCGGACGCGCACCGGGTCCACTACCTGCGCCGACCCTTCCAGCGGGAGCCGGATTTTGGCGTGACCAGCGTAAACTACGGGTTCAGCGAGCTGCTCGCGCGGGCGCAAGCACCGGGCTGAGCTCCCCCATGCCCCGAGGGGCCCCCTAATTCGACGGTGACCGGATCGATTCCGACATGCTGACAACGCTGCGCCTGCAGGGCTTTAAGAACTTCCGCGACGCCACCCTCGCGCTGGGACCCCTGACCCTGTTGGTCGGCACCAACGCGGCCGGCAAGAGCAACGTACGCGATGCCTTTCGCTTCCTCCACGGCGTTGCGCGTGGCTATTCCTTGGCAGAAATTATCGGCGAGAAATGGGGCGAGGGCGGGGTGTTGCAGTGGCGCGGAATTCGGGGTGGGACCCGCGAGGCGACCTTCGCGGGGGTAACCGATTTCTTATTGGAAGTCGACTTTAAGGTTCGCGACTCCGACATGGAAGTAGTAGATTGGTCACGCAGTCTGCATCCGATTGAAGTGGCCGGGACTTATTCAATTAATGTTGAGGTTGGAGATAATGGCAAACCTCCTAAGGTGATCCGTGAGCGGCTGACATTTCGTTTCGGTACAGTCTTCGACTCGCATCCACCCGACGATCCTTTGTCGGCCGCAGACCCTGATCCAGACCACCTGCCGGTACGGTTGATGAAGGGGTCAAGCCAGCGCGGCCCCTATGGCAAGAAGCTCAACTGCTTGAGCTCAAGACCCGCCCTACCGCAGGTCGCAGACAATACATTGGCCAAAGACGCAAGAAACTACGCCAAGCTTGCCCTTGCAGAATTGTCATCCATGCGCTTTCTCGACCTCGACCCGGACGCCCTGCGCCGCCCCTCGCTACCGGGTCAGACCGTCCTGGGCGACAAGGGCGAGAACCTCTCATCCGTCTTGCAGAGTATCTGCACCAAACCCGACCTGAAGACGGCGCTCGCCTCCTGGATCGCCGAACTGACGCCGATGGACGCCACGGATTTCGAGTTTCCGGCCGACCAGCAGGGCCGCATCCTGGTCAGCCTGATCGAGAAGGGCGGCGGGCATATCTCCGCCTACAGCGCCTCCGACGGCACCTTACGCTTCCTGGCCATGATCGCCGCTCTGCTCGGTCCGGAGTCGTCCCGCTTCTATTTCTTCGAGGAGTTGGATAACGGCATCCATCCGGCGCGCCTCCACCTGCTCCTGGGCCTGATCGAGCGTCAGGCCGAGCGCGGCACCGTGCAGATGGTCGCCACCACCCATTCGCCGGACCTGCTTGCGCTGCTTGATCACAAGTCCCTGGAACACGCCTCACTCGTTTACCGACTGCCCGGCAGCAATGAGGGGCGCATCGTTCGGATATTGGACATTCCCGGCGCTGCCGACCTTATCGCAAAGCAGGATCTGGCCAAGCTTCATTCCACTGGCTGGTTGGAAGACGCGGTCTATTTCTCCGCGGACGAGGACGGGGCGGCACCATGAAGGTATTGATTATCCCCGAAGACTTCCGCAAGGATCAGTACATGCTCAAGCCGATCATCGAGGCCATGCTGGCCTATCTCGACCGGCCCCGGAGTAAGGTCAAGGTGCTGACCGATCCGCTGCTCGGCGGAATCGATCAGGCACTCAATCACGAACAGATCAGGAAGATCATCGAACGCTACCGCGGCATGGTCGACCTCTTTCTGCTCTGCGTCGATCGGGACGCCAATGCCTACCGGCGCAAGCGGTTGGACAACATCGAAGAGGCGATGAAGAGCCACCTGCCGTCCGGCAAGGTACTGCTGGCCGAACATGCCTGGCAGGAGATCGAGGTTTGGGTACTCGCCGGGCTGGACCCGCCGCCCGCGTGGTCCTGGCAGGCGATCCGCGCGGAGCCTGATCCCAAGGAAAAATATTTCCAGCCCATAGCCGAACAACGCGGACTCCTCGCCGAACCGGGCGAGGGCCGCAAGACCCTGGGTCTGGGGGCCGCGCAACGGTATGGCCAACGGCTCCGGCAGAAGTGCCCGGATGATATCCTGTCACTTGAAACACGGATCGGTCAGATCATCTGAACCGGATGCGTGTGTACACGCCGGCCGCGATCCTGGAGGACTATCCATGCGCACCCTGACCATTGAGACATCGCACAATGAAGCTCGACAAGATCGACATCACCTATTTCCGCTGCTTCGAGAGCCTCGCGGTTCCACTGCAAGAGGACGTCAATGTCATTGTGGGTGTCAATGGGGCCGGCAAGACTGCCATCTTGGATGCCATTGCCATCGCATTATGGCACCTCGTGGCGGCCAACGGTGGAGGCGGTCCCCGTCAAAGGGCCGTGCAAGGCGTTAGCTTGCGGCCATCCGACTTACATATTCACCCGGATGCCCCTGACGCGATCTCGGGGCGCAGCGATCACGTACTGATCAAAGCGGTCGCGAAGGATTTTTACGGCGTAACCGGCTACCCGGCAAGAACCGAGAACGGTGGGCCACGGTATCTTGAGTGGGAAGAAGACATTCTCTTTAGCCTGCCTAACGGCTTCGCTTACGGAGCCAAGCAATCGGACGGCCTGGCGGATGTCTACGGCTACGTCAAGGCGCTCTGGCAAGAGATCCGGACGTCCGACCCGAAGGCCCTGATCCCGCTTCCTGTCGTCGCCTATTACCGCGCTAACCGACGCCTCTCTGAGATGCCTAATCTTGGGGATATCTTCAGCGTCAGTTTGGAGCGTGATCGTGCGTTCCTCGGCGCACTGAATGCAGGAGCGGATTACCAGGCCATGTGTCAGTGGTTCTATCGCAGAGAGAACCACGAGCTTAGGGAAAAGCTGCAAGTCCGCAACGACCGCGACTATCAGTTCCCGGATCTGAAGGCGGTGCGAGAGGCGGTTGCCGCGACGCTCGAGGATGTGGAGCGCGTCTTTTTCGACGATACGACACTCAAGGTGGCGTTCAGGAATCCGCAGGGTACGCCGAAGGAGCTGGAGTTGGCGCAGTTGAGCGACGGCTATCGTAATCTGTTGGCACTGGTTCTGGATTTCGCTCGGCGCCTCGCCCAGGCGCACCCTTACTGGGAAAATCCGCTAGATGCCCCGGGAATCTTGCTGATCGACGAGATCGAGCTGCATCTGCATCCGCACTGGCAGCAGCAGATTATTCCCAGGCTTCGCGAGGCGTTCAAGAACACGCAGCTCATCGTCACGACACATAGTCCGCAAATCGTGACGACAGTCGGCGCCGAGGGAGTTCATATTCTTCAACAAGGACGTCTACGCCCATGCCCGGCACCAACTTACGGCGCCAGGAGTTCCGATGTTGTGGCCGAAGTGCTGGGGGTTCCCAGCCTGCGACCGCCGAATAACGAGATTGCGGAGAAGATTTCCGAGCTTTTCGCCGTTCTGGATGTAGGAGATCTCAATCGAGCGAGACTGCTCCGTGCTGAATTGGAGAGCTGGGCCAACGGCTTTCCGGAACCGGATTTGGTGCGTGCCGATTTGCTTGTCCGCCGGCTGGAGTCGCGAGCGACGAGAGCGGGTCAATAATTGTGAAGTATGTGCGCAAATCGCCTATAGAGCCCCCGGCTCTGACTGATTACAAGGACAAATTCGCGGGCCAACCTACACAATTGAAATGGGACAAGTTCAAGAAGAACACTGCACGCCGCGATGCGGTGAGAAAGCAGCTACGCGACGATCAGCGCGGCCTTTGCGCTTACTGCGAAAATATAGTGTTCGCGCCGGACGAGTCGGTCGAGCATCTGGTACCGCGATCGGCAGGGTTGATGCACGAGTTGGATTGGAACAATCTGGTCCTGTGTTGTCTTGGCGGCGAGCGGCCGATTTCCGAGGATGTCCCCGATGCAGCAGTGCGATATGACGCGGATGGCTCGCGCTCGTGCGGCCATGCGAAGAAGGGTCATCCGTGCCCGGTCGTTAACCCCCGCTCGCCCCTCCTATCGCGGCGGCTGTTTCGTTTTAGCTCCGAGGATGGCAGTATTCTGTGTGATGAAGCGTCGTGTGCGGCAATCGGACTCGCCATGGACGATGTAGAGACGGCCATCGTGACGTGTGGGTTGCGCGCGGGGCGGCTTAATCGTGCTAGGCTGGCGGTAATCAACGCATTGGAGGAGATGTTGGCGAATGGGGATGCGGAGCGGCAAATCGCTGAGGACATTCTTCCCGCCGACGGATACCTCCCGGCATTCTTCACTACCATCCGCTGGTATCTCGGTCAGGATGCCGAGGACCATCTGCAATCCATCAACTTCGCTGGCTGAGCCCGTGTCGCCGAAACCCAACAAGAAACTGATCGAAGTCGCTCTGCCTCTGGAAGTCATCAACCGGGAGGCAGCCCGCGAGAAATCCATCCGCCACGGCCACCCCGCGACCCTGCACCTGTGGTGGGCGCGGCGACCGCTGGCGGCGGCGCGGGCGGTGATCTTCGCCTCCCTGGTGGACGACCCGTCGGCGCTAGCGGACGAGTTTCCCACGGAGGAGACGCAAGGGCAGGAGCGGCAGCGGCTGTTCCGGTTGATCGAAGAACTGGTCAAATGGGAGAGCACCGCTGATCGGCGGGTACTGGATGCGGCGCAAGCCGAGATTCGGCGCTCATGGGGGCGTTGGTGCCGGGTTTCGGGCGAGGACCCGTCGCGGTTGCCCCCGTTCCATGACCCATTTGCCGGCGGCGGCGCCCTGCCGCTGGAGGCCCAGCGCCTCGGGCTCACGGCCCACGCCAGCGACCTCAACCCGGTGGCGGTGACTATTAACAAGGCTATGATCGAGATTCCTCCCCGATTTGCCGGGCGGGCGTCGGTGCATCCTGATGGGGCGGAGTCCGGCACATCGGGGACGGTCGTTGGTCGGGCGAGCCGGGCCGGGCGCGTCACCGCGCGCGCGGCGGCGCCTGGGACCGGGGATCTTTTCAAGAGAGAATGGACGGGGGCGCAAGGGCTGGCCGAAGACCTGCGCTACTACGGCACCTGGATGCAGGAGGAGGCCAAGCGGCGCATCGGCCATCTGTATCCGCAGGCAGTGCTCCCCGACGGACGCCGGGCCACGGTGATCGCCTGGATCTGGGCGCGCACCGTGGAGAGCCCCAACCCGGCCTTCCGGGGCTGCCCGGTGCCGCTGGTCTCGTCGTTCTGGCTTTCCACCAAGCCCGGCAAGGAGGCCTGGGTCGAGCCGGTGGTCGAGGGTAGCGGGTACCGGTTTGAGGTGCGCAGCGGGACACCGGTCAAGAAGGCCGCGGTGGGTATGGGCACCAAGCTCGGACGCGGCGCGAATTTTCGCTGTGTGCTTTCCGGTTCGCCGATTTCACCCGATTACATCAAGGCCGAAGGGATCGCTGGCCGCCTGGGTGTGCGACTGATGGCGGTAGTGGCGGAAGGAGATCGGATACGCATCTACCTGTCGCCGACGGACGAGATGGCATCGATTGCAGGACAGGCCGAGCCGGGTTGGACGCCTGATCAGTCCTTGCCGGATGACCCGCGCAATTTCTGGACTGTGAGCTACGGGCTAACCGGCTGGGCTGACCTTTTTACTCCACGCCAGCTAACGGCTCTTTCCACGCTTTCCGATCTGGTTCCGGAGTCTCGACAGCGGATTCGTAGCGACGCGGTCGCGGCCGGCGTCGCCGACAACACCACGCCCCTGCGAGAGGGCGGTCACGGCGCCATGGCCTACGCCGAAGCCGTCAGCGTCTACCTGGAATTCGTCGTCGAGAAGGTTGCCGAGGCACTTTCGACCATTTGCACTTGGAGCTCGTCGCCCAAGAAGGAGCTGGTCGTGAGCACCTTCCGCTGGCCGGCGCTGCCCATGACCTGGGATTTCGCCGAGGGCAATCCGTTCGCGGATTCGAGCGGGTCCATCGCCAAGATCGCCGAGGCAGTGGCGAGAGTCGTTGCGACGGCGTTGCCGGCATCGCCGGTCGGCTTTGCCTATCAGGCGAACGCCGCGAGCGTTTCGGCGCCATTACCCAGCATCGTCTCGACCGACCCGCCGTATTGCGACAACATCGGCTATGCCGACCTCTCCGATTTCTTCTATGTCTGGATGCGGCGCGGCCTGCATTCGGTCTACCCGGATCTGTTCAGTACCCCGCTCGTACCCAAGGCCGACGAGCTGGTGGCCACGCCTTACCGCCACGGCAGCCGCGAGCGCGCCGAGTCGTTCTTTCTCGACGGCATGTCCCGCGCAATTCGCAACCTGGCGGAGGCCGCGCACCCGGCCTTTCCGGTCAGCATCTACTACGCCTTCAAGCAATCCGAGAGTGATCGTGAGGGAACCGCCTCGACGGGTTGGGAGACCTTCCTGGAGGCGGTCATTCGCGCGGGGTTTTCGCTGACCGGCACCTGGCCGATCCGCACCGAGCGTGCATCCCGCTCCATCGGGATCGGCACCAACGCCCTGGCCTCTTCCATCGTCCTGGTCTGTCGTAGGCGTCCGGCCGATGCACCCATGGGCTCCCGCCGTGAGCTTCTTGTCGCCCTCAAGCAGGAGTTGCCCCCAGCCCTGCGCCGGTTGCAGGAGGGCAATATCGCCCCGGTGGATCTGGCCCAGGCCAGTATCGGGCCGGGTATGGCCATCTATTCGCGGTACGCCCGCATCCTGGAATCCAACGGCATCCCCGTCGGGGTCCGCACGGCGCTGGCCCTGATCAACCAGACCCTCGACGAGGTGCTGGCGGAGCAGGAGGGGGATTTCGACGCCGACACCGGTTGGGCAATCGCCTGGTTTGAACAGTATGGCCACAACGACGGTCCCTTCGGCGAGGCGGAAGTCCTTTGCAATGCCAAGAACACCTCGGTGGCGGGGCTCGTCCAGGCAGGCATCCTCAAGGCCCAGAGCGGTCGGGTGCGCCTGCTGAGGGCGGACGAACTGCCCGCCGACTGGGATCCGGGGGAGGAGAAGAGAGGGAAGAGGAGTGAGAAGCGAGACAGCCATCTCACTCCTCACTCCTCTCGCCTCACTCCTCATTGGATGATGGTCCACCAACTGATCCGCGTGCTGGAGTCCGGCGGCGAGGGCGCGGCGGCGGTCCTGGTCGCCAAGCTCGGAAGCCAGGCCGAGACTGCCCGCGAGCTGTGCTACCGCCTCTACACCCTGTGCGAGCGCAAGAAGCGCGCGACCGAGGCCATGGCCTACAATGGCCTGGTGCAGAGCTGGCCCGAGATCACCCGGCTGGCCCAGGCGTCGCCGCGTGCTGACGCGCCCGGTACCGGCGATTTGTTTGCATCACCATAGGCGCAGCGCAATCATGCAAGTAGCTATCGACCTTCCCAGTGATTTTGTTGGTATGTTGACGCAGGATGTCGTCGCGCGGGAGATGCGGATAACCTACGCGCTGGCCTTGTTCAAGGATGCTCGGGTCACGCTCGCCAAGGCCGCAGAATTGGCGGGAATGAATACTCTGCGTCACTGCCATTACGTTATGAGAAGAGGATTGCTCACGCCAAGGTGCCACGCTCGCCAAGGCTTTTTCCTCACCGGGAAGGTGATAGGGGGTGCACCATCGCCCCTTGTCTTTCTTGGTGAGCTTGGCGCCTTGGCGTGAGCATTCTTTATTCTTCTTTGCGTCTTTGTGCCTTTGTGAGAGAATTCTTAACTCGTTATCTCGCTCCCATGCTCGGCGTGGGAATGCAGTCTTGGCCGCTCCTGCGGCCTGAGTTCTCACGCGCGGCTTGCGCGTCGGCACTTGTTCCCACGCTCGAGCGTGGGAGCCATAAGCGGGCCTTGATCATCGCTCCGGCCAACCGGATAACCCCGGGTTGTAGGGTGCGGTGAGGATCGAACCGCACCGCAGGCCGCCTGGTGCGGTTCGTTCCTCACCGCACTACAGGAGCCATTGTGGCCGGAACTAATGATCAAGGCCCAGAAGCGAAACCCCGTCCCGCCCGGAGGATGCCATGCATTCAGCTTTGAATCTCCATGAAGACGCCTTGGCCAAGTTCTGCAAACGGCATCACATCCGCCGTTTGTCCCTGTTTGGGTCACAGTTAAAGGGAACTGCACGGTCCGATAGCGACTTAGACCTGCTGGTTGAATTCGAGCCGGCGCACATCCCTGGTTTGCTGGGTGTTGCCGGCATGGAGATCGAGTTGTCCGAGATGCTCGGGGGTAAACAAGTCGATCTGCGTACGGAGGGGGACTTGTCACACTATTTCCGTGAGGACATCTTGCGCAACGCCCAGGTGCAATATGCAGGATGAGGATCGCATCCGTATTGGCCACATGATCGAGGCGGCGGAGGAGGCGCTGGGATTCATTGCCGGACGCACCCGTGTGGACCTGGACACCAATCGCATGCTGCTGTTTGCGCTGGTGCGCGCCGTCGAGATCATCGGCGAGGCGGCCAACAAGGTGTCGGATGAGACGCGAAGCGCTTCAGCCGACATTCCCTGGAAGGCCATCATTGGTATGCGCAACCGCCTGGTGCATGCCTACTTCGACATCGACGCTGATATTCTCTGGGTTGCGGTGTCCGTGGAGATTCCCGCGCTGCTGGCTCAAGTGAAGGCGCTTACAAGGAATCGATAGAGAATCGCATGGCCATCACCAACCACGAACGCGTCGGCAAGTCGCTTGAATTGCTGAAGTCCGGCCTCGGCCCCTTCGTCGAACGCGAATTGAAGGCGCGGTACGGCGCCGGTTGGACCGGCGAGACGAAGGAGGTCCTGTCCGATACCCGCCTGGGCACCGGCAAGGAGGAGGTCGCTTCATGATGTCGCCGCCCTGCTGGTGATCATGGATCGCAAATGGGGCGAGGTCTTCCGCCAGATCCTCGGCAAGACCGAGCGCAGCCTGGTGAACGAGATCCTCAGTGTGCGCAACCGGTGGGCGCACCAGGAGCCCTTCTCCAGCGACGACGCCTACCGCGCCCTCGACTCCGTGGAACGGCTGTTGTCCGCCGTCTCTGCGCCCGAGTCGGACGAAGTGGACAAGATGAAGATGGAACTGCTGCGCCTGCGCTTCGACGAGCAGGTGCGCGGGGAGAAGCGCAGGTCGGCCGGCAGTGCCATCGAGAGCGGGGTGACGGGCAGCCTCAAGGTCGTCATGCCGCACGAGGACGTGGCCAGCGGCCGGTACCAGCAGGCCGAGTTCGCCGCGGACCTGTGGCAGGTCCATCTGGGCGAGGGGACGGCCGAGTACCGCGACCCGGTGGAGTTCTTCCGCCGTACCTACCTCACCGAGAGCCTCAAGGGGATGCTGGTGGGCGCCCTGCGGCGGCTCTCGCCCTCGGCAATCGGGATCGGCGGCGGGGCGGGCGGTGACCCGGTGATCCAGTTGCAGACCAACTTCGGTGGCGGCAAGACGCACTCGATCGGACAACTGGGTGCCGGTGATCGAGAAGGACGTGGACGGGCCGAATTCCTTGCCGCTCAAACTCGACAGCGAGTTGCCCAACCTGGGGAAGCTCTCGGCCTGTCGGCGGGTAGCGCGTACTATCTATCTGGGCTCGGCGCCGACCACGGCCGCCGCGCACAAGGGGATCGAGGACCGGCGGGTGAAGCTCGGCTGCGTCATGCCCGGCGAATCCCCCGCCGTGTTTGGTGACGCGCTGCGCCGCATGGCGGCGGCAGCGACCTATCTGTATCAGGACGGGCCGCACTACTGGTATTCGACCCAGCCGACCGTGACCAAGCTCGCGGAGGATCGCGCCGAGCAGTTGAAGCGCGAGCCCGACAAGGTCGCTCACGAGTTGGAACAGCGCCTGCGCAAGGATCTGGCGCGCATGGGCGACTTCCCCCGCATCCACCCGCTGCCGCAGAGCGGCGCCGACGTGCCGGACGACCTGGACGCGCGCCTGGTGGTGCTGGGCCTCGGGCACCCCTACAGCAAGGAGACCAACAGCCCGGCCGAACTGGCGGCCAAGGCGATCCTGGAGACGCGCGGCAACAGGCCCCGCCTGTACCGCAACACCCTGGTCTTTCTGGCGGCCGACAAGACCCGCTTGCAGGACCTGGACGAGGCGGCACGCAAGTATCTCGCGTGGGTGTCGATCCTGACCGAGCAGAAGGATCTCAACCTGTCGCCCTTTCAGGTGACCCAGGCCGAAACCCAGCGGACCGCCGCCGACAGCACGGTGACCGCCCGGCTGCCGGAGACCTACCTATGGCTGTTGGTACCGGGGCAGGCCACGCCCCAGGCCTCCATCACCTGGGAGGCGCTGCGTCTCTCCGGGACCGACGCGCTGGCGATGCGCGCCAGCAAGAAGCTGCGCTCGGATGAACTCTACCTGACCAGTTTTTCCTCGACCCGTCTCAAGATGGAACTGGACCGCGTGCCGCTGTGGCGCGGCGATCATGTGGAGGTCAAACAACTGGTCGAGGACTTCGCGCGCTATCTCTACCTGCCGCGGCTCAAGGACCCCAGCGTCTTGCTGCAGGCCGTCGGCGATGGGATGAATCTGCTGACCTGGCTACAGGACAGCTTCGCCTTCGCCGACAGCTTCGACGAGGCCGCCGGCCGTTACCAGGGCTTGCGCGCCGGGCAGTTGGTGACGCTGGTCGATGCCCAGGCGCCGGGGTTGGTGGTAAAGGCGGACGTTGCGAGTCGGCAACTGGATGCGGAACGGGTGGTCAAACCGCCCGTTGCGGGACCTGAGACCTTGACGGCGGATGGCGATGACAGGCCCCCGATTCCGCCGGCCAGGCCCCCGACCGGCGATCCCCCGCGCCCGGTCGCGGTTGCGCCCAAACGCTTCCACGGCACGGCTGTACTCGATGCTACCCGCGTAGGCCGCGATGCCGGCCGCATTGCCGAGGAGGTCATCGCGCACCTCGCCGGCCTGGTCGGGACCACGGTGACGGTGACCATCGAGGTGGAGGCCGAGATACCGACCGGCGCCTCTGACCAGGTGGTGCGCACCGTGACCGAGAACTGCCGGACCTTGAAGTTCAAGAGTCAGGGGTTCGAGACGGAGTAGTCTTGCGATCCGGACCTGACCCCGATCCCGCGGCCTGCCGGCGACTGGCCGGGGTATGCGCTGGACTGATGTGGTCGCTCGCTCCCCGGATCGGCACAGCGCAGCGTGCCCATCGTCCCCGCGCCGCCGTCGCGCCCGGGCGCCGGGCCTCAGGCGTCGTGACCTGGCGCGATGGGCACGGCGCGCCAACCGCGGTGCCGACACGCCGCATCATCGCGGTCATCCAGGGCCAGGCCGAAGAGGCGGTACCAGTTGCTCATCGAAGAACAGCCAAAACGCGCGTAAAGGCGATATGTTAGTCTATCCGGGACGTCCTGTCCGCAGTCGACGGCTACCCGTTCATGCCCAGTTTCAGGATGGGGCGAAAGCGCTGTCTCCCTCAAGTCCGGCTCGGATGCCCTTTCTGGTTAAACTTGAATATCCTCATGGGTATACCCAGTCCGACTCGGAGAATGCCCCGCCTCGCCGCGGTTGATGGGGCGCTCTACTGCAACTCCTTGATTGTCCCCTGGTCGTCATTAAAATGGCGGGGGGGGGTTGTGGGCGACATGCTCGTTTTGTTGATGTCGATCTTCGTAATGGGCCATGCGATTGCGGCAGAAAAGGTGTCGGTGCAATTGCGCTGGGATCATCAATTTCAATTTGCGGGTTACTACGCGGCGCAATGGCAAGGCTATTACGCCGACGCGGGATTCGAGGTCGAAATCCGGTCGGGCATTAAACCGGATGGGACGATTATCAGCGCCACGCGGGAAGTCGCCAATGGTCATGCCGACTTCGGGGTCGGGGCAGCGGATATACTCATTGCCCGCGATCAGGGTATCCCCTTAGTCGTGCTGGCCTCCATTTTTCAGCAAAGCGCCGCCGCATTTTATGCCAAGGAAGGCACGCGGCTTCACGCTCCAGTGGATTTGCTGAAGCTGCGGGTGACCCGCATGAAGAACACTCTGATTGATATCGAATTCCAGGCCATGCTGCATTCTGAGGGGATTGATCCTGATAAGATCACGCCCTATCCCCCCGGACTGGGTATCGACAATATCGTCGCGGGCCAGGTGGATGTCATCCCCGGCTATGACATCACGCTGCCCTTTGTCTTCAAGCAACAGGGACTATCGGTTATCACCCTGCGCCCGATTAATTACGGGATCGATTTTTATGGCGATTCGCTGTTTACTCACACTCGCCGGATCGAGCGTAACCCGCAAGCCGTTCAGCGCTTTATTCAAGCGACCGTGAAAGGATGGGCCTATGCGCTGGCACATCCGATTGAGATCGCGGATAAAATTTCCCGGGACCTGCCGCGCACCGAAACCCCGACCCACGACAATGTCGGTGAATTTAACCGGTTCCAAATAGCGGGGGTGAAGCAACTCACCCTCTATCCCTTGCTCGAACTCGGTCATATCAATCCGAATCGCTGGCGGCGAATGTATGAGTTGATGCGAACCATTGGAATTATTACTAAACCGCTGGCGATGGACGAACTGATCTTTGACCCGGTAAAACGGGACCAGGACCGGGAACACACTATCTACCGGCAGTTGCAAGTCGCCTTCTACAGCATCGCCGCTTTGATCATCCTCATTTTTGCCTGGAGCCTGACCCTGCGCAGCACCCTGGCTCAAAAAACCAAGGCCTTGCTTGGGATCAATCAGCAATTTCAGGACAGTGCATTACGGCTACAGGTGATCACGGAAGCCGGCAAAGTGGGATTATGGGATTGGGAGTTGGTCAGCAATAACGTGTTCTACACCGCGGAGTGGAAACGGCAGATCGGCTATCAGGATCATGAGATCACCAACCATTTCATAGAGTGGCAAAGCCGGGTTCATCCCGACGATCTGGATCGCATGTTACGGACAATACAAACCTATATCGAAAAGCCGTGGCCGAACTACACCCAGGAGTTCCGTTTCCGCCACCGCGACGGCTCCTATCGCTGGATTCTGGCCCATGCCGCGGTGATCCAGGACGCTCACGGCAAAGTGCTGCGGATGCTGGGTTCCCACATTGACATCACCGAGCGCAAACAGATGGAAGAAGCGCTGATCCGCAGCGAGGAACTATATCGGGCGGTGATCGAAACCTCCCCGGATGGATTTTGGATTACCGACTTTCACGGACGCCTGCTGGAAACCAATGCCGCTTATGCACGGCTATCGGGCTATAGCCAGGATGAACTGCGCACGATGACCACGGCCGATCTGGAAGCCGGCGAGAATCCGGCGGAAGTCGCCGCCCATATCAAAACGATTATTGCGCAAGGCAGTGACCTGTTTCAAACCCAGCACCGGGCCAAGAGTGGCCGTATCTGGCAGGCCGAGATCAACGCGACCTACTGGCCGATCAAGGACGGGCGGCTGTTCGTCTTCATCCGTGACATCCACCATCGGCAACGCTCCGAGGCGCTGCTCAAAGTGCGGATGCACCTGTCCGAAATGGCCCGCACCCGCAGCCTGGACGACATGCTGCAAGCCGCGCTGGACATTACGGAACGCTTCACCGGCAGCCAGATAGGCTTCTTCCATTTCGTCGATCCGGATCAGCAAACCCTGACGCTCCAAAGCTGGTCCAGCCATACCCTGAAGACGATGTGCAAGGCGCAGGGCAAGGGTTTGCACTATCCCATCAGCCAGGCCGGGGTCTGGACCGACTGCATCTTGCAGCGCCAGCCGGTCATTCACAACGACTACGCCAGCCTGCCGCATCGACAAGGGCTGCCCGAAGGCCATGCGCCAGTGATCCGGGAGCTGACCGTGCCGGTGCTGCGCAACGATCAGGCGGTCGCCGTTATCGGGGTCGGCAACAAGCCGGAGGACTACACCGCCGACGATGTGGCCGCGGTGCAGGCTCTGGCGGATTTGCTGATCGATGCGGTTGAGCGCAAGCAGGCCGAAGATCGGATCACCCAGCTGGCCTACCACGACGCGCTGACCCAGTTGCCCAACCGGGTATTGCTGACCGACCGTCTGCAACAGGCGATGGCCCAGACCGAACGCGACCAGAAGCGGCTGGCGGTATGTTACCTCGATCTGGACGATTTCAAACCGATCAACGACACCTGGGGTCACAGCCACGGTGATCGGGTGCTGATTGAAGTCGCCCAGCGCCTCACCGCCAGTGTGTGCGCCGGCGATACGGTGGCGCGCCTGGGCGGCGATGAATTTGTGCTACTGCTGGGGGATTTAGCTGACGTGGAGGAATGCGAACATGCCCTGGATCGCGTGATGACGGCGCTGCGCGTTCCATTTGCCGTCGCCGGCCAGTTGTTGCCCCTGACCGCCAGCCTCGGGGTGACCTTGTATCCCGATGACCACGCTGACCCTGACACCCTGCTGCGCCATACCGATCAGATCATGTATGCCGCCAAACAGGCCGGCGGCAACTGCTATCACTGGTTTGACGCCGAATACGACCGCCGCTCCCGCAGCCACCGCGACAGCCTGTACCGGATTGAGCAAGGACTGGTCGCGGGCGAGTTCTGCCTTTATTACCAACCCCAGGTAGACATGCGCCAAGGCACGGTGATCGGCGCGGAAGCGCTGATCCGCTGGCAACACCCGGACGAGGGCCTGCTGCCGCCGATCCGGTTCATGCCGACCGTGGATGCCAGCGATCTCGCCATCGCGGTCGGGCAATGGGTGATGAACGAAGCCCTGCGGCAGATGACGGTGTGGGCGGCGCAGGGGTTGCGGTTGCCGGTTAGCATCAACGTCTCCAGCCGTCACTTGCAGCAGTCGGATTTCGTCGCGGAGTTGCAGGCGGCGCTGGCGGCTCATCCCGACGTGCCCGCATACGGCCTCGAACTCGAGATTCTGGAAACGGTGGCCGTGGAGGACCTGGCGACCATTTCCCACCTGATCGAAAGCTGTCGGCAACTGGGGGTGTGCTTCGCGCTGGATGACTTCGGCACCGGCTATTCCTCGCTGACCTACCTCAAGAATCTGCCGGTGCATCTGTTGAAGATCGACCAATCCTTCGTGCGCGACCTGCTGGTGGATCGGGAAGCGCAGGCGATTGTGGAAGGCGTGATCGGACTGTCGGTGGCCTTCCGCCGCAAGGTGATCGCTGAAGGCGTGGAAACGCAGGCCCATGGCAGCTTGCTGATCCAACTGGGCTGCGATCTCGCTCAGGGCTATGGTATTGCCCGCCCGATGCCGCCCGAACAGCTCCCGGCCTGGATCGCGGCGTGGACTGCGCCCAGCGCGTGGACCGGGATGGGGAACGGATCTGCGGACGGAAAATCTTTGGGGTGATGTATGACAGACACGGATGAGAGACCCTCACGCACGATCCCTCCGACGGGCCTTCGCGAGGAATCGGAACCGGGTCTGAAACAAACCCTGCGGCAGCAGGCCGAGCAGCTTGCGTGCGACACCGAGGCCCAAACGCCCGAGACCCTCGCAACACTGTCACCGGAAGACCTCCAGCGGATCGTCCATGAGCTGCGGGTCCATCAGATCAAGCTTCAGATGCAAAACGAGGAACTGCGGCGCCTGCAGTTGGCCGCGCAGGCCGGCGGGATCGGGGTATGGGACTGGGATCTTGCGACTGATCGTATTGACTTCGACGAGCGCGCCTGCGCCCTGCTGGGGATGGAGCATGCCGAGCGGCCGCTCTACTATGCCGACTGGGCAGAGCGGGTCCACCCGGAGGATCTGGCGCGGGCCGGCATCGAGCAGATCTTGCATCACGAACAGAGCTTCAAACGAGCGTTCCGGGTGCGTTGGCCGGACGACACCTGGCACATGATCGCCTCCTCCGGTCGCGTGATCCGGGATGCGGGCGGCACCCCGTACAAACTGGTCGGGGTGAATTGGGACATCACCGAAGAAAAGCGGACCGAAGCGGCGCTGCGGGCCGGCAAGCAACAACTGGACATGGCCCTGCATGCGGCCGTGATGGGGATCTGGGACTGGGAGATCGCCACCGGCCGGGTGGCCTGGGCGGGGGAACACGGGGCCTTGTTCGGCATTCCTCGCGCCGATTTCGGGGGAATGATCGAGGACGTGCAAGCCCGCGTCCACCCCGACGACCGCGAGCAGGGCATGGCGGTCTTCCGTCGCACGGTGGATGAAGGGACCGATTTCGACAATACCTACCGGGTCGTCTGGCCCGATGGCAGCCTCCACTGGATGCATTCCCTGGGCAAGCTGATCCGTGACGACGACGGCGTGCCGCAACGCATCGTCGGAACGACCCAGAACGTCACCGAACGCCGCGCGGCCGAGCGCGCCCTGCGGGACAGCGAAGCGCGCTTTGAACACCTCGCCCATTTTGACGCGCTGACCGGGCTGCCCAACCGCCTGCTGCTGGCCGACCGTCTGCACCTGGCCATGGCGCAGGCCCGGCGACGGGGGCAGGGCCTGGCGGTGGTCTATCTTGACCTGGATGGCTTCAAGGCCATCAATGATGCCCACGGACACGCCGTTGGCGACCAGTTATTGGTGACCGTAGCCAAC
>Ga0247838_1003401_pt1 | contig 18402 bp, 32 predicted proteins | sample LaCruzMarch2015__5_FD_189097 | JGI IMG/M metagenome (GOLD analysis project Ga0247838, IMG submission 189097) | Freshwater microbial communities from meromictic Lake La Cruz, Castile-La Mancha, Spain - LaCruzMarch2015_15m | ecosystem: Environmental > Aquatic > Freshwater > Lake | place: Spain... | reverse complement strand
TGAAACTGACATCAAACGCAAAGCACACAAGAGTATCGCCACGAGCATGTAGATGAAAATTTAAACTTTTCTTTGCGTTTTGTAAAATGCTGAATACTAAATAAATAAAAATTATAAACAGATGAAATTAGTGATACTTTTATTTATTATCATTTCAAAGTTTCCACGTCGTGTGAACCCGTATGTGTTTAACGCTGCAAATATACAACCGTTTTTTTAATATGCAATAGATAAAATCAATTAAATTTATTTTTAATCAAAAATTTAACTATAAAGTATGTTATTGCAAGCGATAAGAGTACAATAAGGATATTACCGCAAAACATCTGAAACTTTTGCAGTCTACTAATTTTCTTTTCAACCTTGACTGTTTTGGTAATTGTAATCGTTTTGTTTACCTGATTATGCACTATCCAATAAAAATCCCTTCCGGGAATGTAAACCGTGTCACCACCTGTTTTTATTGTATAATCCAACAAACCATCCTTATAGTTGAATGCAGTATTTATATTATTGCTTTTAACCTCAAATAGCTGCTTTAGAATCACTTTGTTGGTACTATCACACTCAAACAATGCTTTGATGTGTAAGCTGTCAACTGGTAACGCTACAGGCGTTAATTTGTCGTGTATGTAGGTGCTTTCAATTAATGAAATATTTACAGCTTCAGTAATTTTTTGTTTTGATTTGCAACTTGTAAGAGAAAAGAACAAAGAGCAAAGAATAAAGATAGTTAGATGTTTCATGCTGCTTTCTTTTTAGTGGTTTTAGTCGGTTCAGTTCCGTTTATTCGTTCTTTGCAAGGTTCTCGAAAACAAGCATGTTCTTGTAGCTGTTTTATTATTTTCGCTTGAAAATCTCCATTATCCATTACTTGTTTAACCTGTTGGTTAATGACATCGGTAATATCAACATCCTCTTTTTTCTTATTTAGCCACTTATCAATAAGTTTCATGCCAATTGCCCCGGCTGTAGCTCCGATACCTGAACCAGCTCCGATATAGCCGTATATCGATGGGTCGGATAATGTGTTTTGAATTAATTGAAGAAATAGCATATATTATAATTTGAATATTTAGTGTAAGATTGATATTAGTTTGAACATTAATTTATTACTAATGAAACAATTACATTATCTATTGAACCAACAAAACCCGCACTATGAACCCTTAAATAAAATACATTTAAATTAGTTGCATCTAAACATTTAACAATACAGCTATATGTTCCATTTTTAGATACTACAATGCCGGGATTATTCCAACCAACTAAAGGATAAATAGCACCTGATACATAATTACTAATTGTAAATGTAACTCTATATCTTGAATTTAATTTAAATGTTTTAAGCTGTGTTAATGGTGTTATGTATGCACTTAATGTATTAATATTTGCTAAACCTGAACTTATTGAACATTGCACGAGATTCCAATTTGAACCCGTATCAAAACTACCATTTAAAATCAAGTTTTTAGTAATTGATTTTATTTTACCAGTTATCGCCTGTAAATACCTATTCATAACTAAGCCCCCCAAAAACAATATATTTGACCTGCTGAACGAATTTCACACCATAGATAATTATTTTGTGCCGGAACGTAATCGGTTACTAAACTTGTCAAAATCCAGTTAACTGTATATCCGCTAAAAGTCGGAATTTGCAACGTACCTCCTTTTAAATTCATCCGGAAACCTTTTTTTAGTATCGGGTTGGTGATGGTGAATTGTGAGTTTGCACCGCAATCTAATTTTTCAAAATCATCGTACAGCGACATATCAATATTATATCCGGCTAATACCACACTGCGAACATTGTGGTTATGGCTGTAAATGCTGCCAGTTAATAATGCTTCTATAGTTGCTTTAGTTAATGGAACGGTTAAAGTAACCATTGTTACACCATTCCAAGCGTATTGCGTATTATCCGAACGTTTAATATAAATTGATTTCTCCGATAATGGTAGTTCCAACCATTCGCCGTTAATATAAATATAACCTTCTGTTGTACCTTCTATTACTAACCAAACTTGTTCTTCAATTGGTTCAATAGGTTCAGTATTCCAATAGTCCACAAAAATTGTTTGGCGTTCCTGTAATTCTAAAATAGCATCTTGCAGTTGCACGATGCTTAAATCGCGATACGATAATTCATCCGTAATGCCTTTTTGACTTATCGAATGAATTAGAGATGTACCGGGTATTTGTTTTACTCCTATTTTTAACATACTCAACCCTCCTTGTATGTAATCATTTCTACCAAAATACGTTTATCAACGCCATCACCTGTAAATCGAACATTTGTGTCCTGATCAATCATAACAGATGGATGATTAACCCACTCCCACGAATCACCCGGCAATAAAGGTATATTGTCATTGATGACTGCATCGCAATCGCCAATATTAATCATTTGAATAGTACCGTATTCTTTGCGTTGATGAATTACGTTGTCGGTAATTATAGTATTTTCGTTTGTAGCTTTATATTTTGACATAATGTTATGAATTAGAACGAATTAAACGAATAAGTGAGTAAATGCCTATTGTTGCAAGTATGATAGTTCCGGCACTAATGCCTACAACTAATTTAAAATCAACTTTTTTTTTAAAGTATTTACTATCGACATTATTTTAGTAATGTAATATGGGTCGGTTGCGTAACCACCTTTTTGTATTTCAGTGATGTATTTTAATTCATCATTTGCATATTGTAAGGCGGGTTTAAACCAAGATTTTGTAGTAATCAATTTTGCATAATCTTCAAAACTTTGTTCGGCATTGTCATAAGCCCTAAACCATGCTTGTATTTTAATTTCTTTACCATTTACATTTTCTTTTGTCCAAAGTAATTGTTTTTTACCGGTCCAACTCGAACCTGCCTTAATACCAAAATACATGTTACCCGGTGCATGCAAACCCCAACCAGTTTCTAATGCACTTTGTGCCATTGTGACATACGGATTAACTCCGTATTTTTTTTGTACTGATAAGGCTGCTTTTTGCGTTGCTATTATAAATTTATCTTCTATCATACAACATATTTTTTTATCATATTCATTGATTTGAGAACTGAAGTATAATAATTCGGATCAGTTGCGTAACCACCTTTGTATACTTCGTCGAAAAACTTTATCGGATCGCGTTTATAGGCAAATGCTTTGTCATAACTGCCTTGTGTTTGCAAATTGTACGCGTAATCTGCAAATGCTTGTATTGGATTGTCGTAAGCTCTAAAATATCGCTGTACTCTTACTTTAATACCGTTTTTATATTCAGATGTCCACAATAATTGTTTTTTTCCTGTATAATTGCTTCCGGCTGTCATTCCGAAAAAATTGTATTTTGGTGCATGTTTACCCCAGCCACTCTCCCAAGCTGCCTGACTTAATGTTACGAGCGAAGGAACGCCGTATTTAATTGCAACTTGATTGGCATAAGGTGTATATTTTGCTATGAATTCTTTAACTGACATACTTAGTTTGTAAAGTTATAAAGTTGTAAAGTTTATAAAGTAATTAAGATATTATTCTCAAAATGGATGCTCCGGTTACTAACCACGTCAACCAATTAAATTTTTTCTTTTCTTCGGGTTTGTCCGGTGTTGGTGGAACGGGTGGTGTTATTCCTTTTTTGGCGTGCCAAATATCCGTTTCGCGAAACCAACCGGTTGCCCTACGATTACAATACTTCAAAGTAGCTTCTAACCAAACAACATCATCGTCAGTAACATGATAATTGCCTGTATTAATACCAATTACATTGTCGGATGAATTGTTTTGTTTTAGTACTTTGTGGTCGTAACTCCTGATACATAAACCTCTATCCCAAACTGGTTCTGTAAAACAGTTTGCCCAAGTACATTGAATTTTAACGGGTAGGCCTTTAATAGCATCGTCGAACTCTACCAAGTAACCATCTTCCAAACCTGTAACTATATCGCCATCACCAAGCGGGTCGCCTGTAGGATCATCGCCCGGGTCGATGTTTGGTTCGTCATCATCGCCGATGGGTGGTATAGTAGGATCATTGCCTGGGTCGGTATTTGGTTCGTCATCTAAAACATAATCGTTTGGTGTTGGTAAACCATTTTCGTACTGATCTATTTCAGGTTCAATTTTTCCAACCTTTTTATTTTTATTTGACATACTATTAGTTGTTAATTCGGTTACTCATAATGAATTTATCAACGGCATAAATACCGATAAAACTAAAACCAACAATCTTCAAAATACCTGTTAATGAATTTGATTTTAGTTTTTTCTCTAACTCAGCAATTTTTAAGAGCATTTTTTCATATTCTTTACTAAATTGCTCCCATGTTTGCGGTTTCAACTGATTTTTCATATCAGTTAATAATTCATTCGATAATTTTACATCCTTGACAGATTCAGGTAAATATTTTGATTCAAATATTTTCCATGCAATACTTACGGCTGTGTACGAAATTAGAGCTGAAACAATGATATAACCATAAACTATTGGAGCAATTCCAATACCGGGCTTATTCATAAAACTTTGAAGTTCTGAAATATATTGAAAGTTTGGAGATGTTCCAACTGATATTTTTTCTACCAATCCTGAATTTTGAATATCAACATTTCGTTGTGTTAATCTATTCTGAAGTGTAAATAATCTATTCCGGATATCAATAGGAACAGCTACACCAAATTGTTCACCATCAGTTATAATTTTTGCAGCAATTAATAAATTCTCCTGAATTTGTTTATTGTTATTAATTGTTTGATTAACAACATTTTGTTTCCCACCGTTTAAGTTACGTGTAACCTCACTGATATATTTATCTAAATCAATTTTCTTATTTGAAATTATAATAAATTCTTTACCTAAATAAAATTCATCAAAGCCAAATTTTTTAATTTCGTATGGAGATGGGATATACTCATAGAAAAAATCATCTGCTGCATCATTGTAATATCCGGTTAAATATCCAATTACAAAATCAGCATCATATTTTTCATTCGTATAACTTCTACCTTCTGCATTGACACTAATTATACTACCTCGTAAATCTTTATTGTATTTCATACCAATTATTTTTTAATCAACATTCCTTTTACAGATGTATAGTCTAATTCAATACCGAAACCCGCCTTAATTTTATCGCCTGTAGCTGCGAAATTTGCAATAAATTCCAACACTTCAATAAAATCCCCATCAGCCGCGCTCCATTGCTCTAAAGCTGTCTGAATGCGTTGATTTTCTTCGTCGGATGCGTTTACTGTTTCTTCGTTTGAAGAGTTTGAAGAGTTTGAAGTTTCGGGTTGATATTCCAAACCTCCGAGCTGTACTTGTGGTTGTTTTGGAATAAACCGATCTATCAACATATTCAATACGGGTTCGCCGCGTTTAATCATTCGGCCAATTGCTCCACCGTTTTCGTCGAGTTCCTTTTGTAGCTCTTTGTTATGGGCTTCGAGTTGCTGTAAACGGATTTCAGTTTTGTACTTTTCAATTTCAGCATTAACAAGGCCGCTAATTTCTGACTTTGGTACAAAATCGCCTGATACAGCGGGTTGCATATTACCAACTCCAGCGGGTTGAATATTACCGTTTACAAATTCGTACTCAAATAGTCCTGTAGTTTGTGTGAGCGATTTACGACCACTTACAATAAAATAGTTACCGGGGTACAATCGCATTACATCCTGAAAACGGGCTTTTTTGGCTGCCATCGTTTCATCCTTTTCAGTTTCAAAAACTTTGTCATTTTTATCGCCACGGCTTTTGGATACTTTCCAAAATTCAATACCGTTCAAATCAATCCAGCGGATTACGTCATCTATTCCATTCATAGTGGTACAAATTATTTGTTATCGTCGATAACCAAATTAAAAAACACTGCTTTTTTATCGTTTACAGTTTCGGTAAGCGAAGTGATAAACGATTTTTGCAAATCGAATTTAATACCCTGCAAACGAATTTGATAGTAAAGCAACGATTGATAAAATACCTGTAATGGTACGTTCGAAATAAATTCTACATTGTTGTAACTCAATGTAATAAATTTGTTATTCAAATAGTTAGAATTCAATCCGGCATTACCAAGCGGCGTTACAGCCGGAAATAACAAAAGCATTGATAAAACTTTTTTACCTATTAATTCCTGATCATACGCGAAGTAAGTTTTTTTGCCTGTAAGTACCAGTTCTAAACTGCGTATAATAGTACGTTGGTTAATGGTATTGATTACGCTCCATACGGCGGGTTCGTCATAATAGAATACTACAAATACCGATTTACCAATAATGTTTTCAGTTCCTTTGTATTCGATAAACGAGCGTTCGAAATCCACTACTTTATTAATAAAAAGGCGATCCCCGTTGTTGTTGAGAGTACCAACATTTAAATGTTCCACAATTTGTATCGAAGTACCATAATTAACCAATGTAAGAAACATATTGGTTGTATCGTTCACCAAGGTTATATTTGTGGGCGATTTTGGCATTATCGTATAATTCATAAATTCGATATGCTTAATCCGTTTATTCCGTAAATGCGGTGTAAATGGAAATATTATTTTGTTATTAACAACGGGTATTTCCATCCCGTACATGCCTGAAACTAATTTGTTTTCCATTTTTGTTTAATAAATAAATGTGAGTGTTACTTTTGCCAATTCTCTTCCATATTCGGGTTCGCAATAACCACGTTGACGAAAATAGGAGTTTTCCCAATCAATATCCAAGTTATCGAAATAGATAGCCTGTTGACCTCTTTTGTTCAAAAATAATGTTGGGATGTTTTCGATGCGTTTCCCTGAAAAACAATACAGGTCTAAATAAGATGATAATAGAATAGCTTCACCCGATGGGATATTAGCTAAAATGCGTTTAATTTTTTTACCTGCAAGTTTGTTTTTAACAACCGTATCGAGTCGTATATCCTGATAATACAAATCGGGATAAATATCTATGTCGACAATGCCGTTAATATCATCGTTGAACGGTTCAAAATTTTGAGTTTGGTAAATTACATTTAGTAAATAAATGAAATTACGGACTGTAGTAAATTGAAAATTGGAATAACTGATGTACGATTTTTCAATATCAATCAATCGATTAATAGAATAGTCGAAAAGGTTTGCACCTAACACACTAATTAAATGGTTGAACGATAGATTTTTAACCACCGTTTCGCCTTTAATATCTACCATGTTTAGAAAAAAATCGCCGTTTGTGGATTGTACATCGTCGATGTACACTTCGCGAGTTGGTAAATATATTAATTGATCTTCAAAATTGCCTGCTAATAGATACATTGCTTGTATCTTTTTTTTGTCGAGCTGTGCAATTTTTAGCACGGTTTTTTTGTCGGATGGACTGAATTCAATTTCAGTACCGAGAAAGTTTTGTATTAACATAAGAATATAAGATAATTACGAATTATGAATTACGAATTATGATAGTAAGAAAAAAAACAGGCCGCGCATTTTGCAACGGCTGTTAACTGTTGTTTTGCAGCCTGTTTTTTTCGTTTTAGAATGCTGCCAAATAAGGATTACCATCCTTTTTGTAGTTTTCTGATAGTCCGTTTTCGTACAAGAAACCGTCAAAAATCAAAATTGCATACGCTTTGTAACCAGCAGGGATGCCGAAATCAATTGCGTTTTTCGATGGAAATTCCACTGTAAATTCCTGAGACTTAACGCCCGATAACATTACTTGTTCTTCGAGTTGAACCATCACGTTTTCGATGTTAAATGCAGGGATAACACCATTTGATGCTAATGCATCGCCAGCAGCATTTACAATTGCCTGTGGTTGAGTTTCGGGGATAAACAAAAATTCACTCATCGGAATACGACTGTAATTAATTGCTGATCCGGTTTTCATGCCTAATTTACCGTTGTAAATAGCATAAGCATTACCATTCGAAAATCCTTTTAGAATAGAAGGCAAATGAGTGCCAGCCTGTACAGGATGTGATAAAAGAGGCATTAAACCAATTTCATCTTCTTTTTGAATAGTAAGAGCAAAACCAATAGCTGTACCGATAAACAAATCGGATTTTTCCAATGGCATACATAATTCAGGAACTTTCACGGCGTTAATACCGAAATTAAATTTCAATACCGATGCACCCGAAACTATTTCGGCCACGGCGCGAACGTTTGAGCGTTGAGCAATAATTTCAATTCCTTTTTGTCCGTAAAATCTTGATCCAACTTCGAAAGCCTTACGGCGACTGTCAAAATTTTTAGTTGCGTTTTTCATTTTGAATTATAAATTTTTACGTTTTTAATTACAATACCATAGCAGCATCGCCACGTTTTTGTTTGTTTGTGCCTTCACCGTTTCCATTTTTACGTTGTGGTATCCACGTTTGGTTACCAATCATCTTTACATCGTTTGCCGATGCGATGCTGTTTACACCAATTTTACCACTTAAGTCGTTGGCTACAGCCATACGATAAGCACCAACAGCCAATAGTGCCGATGATGCATCAGCTACCATTGCATTACCTTTCATCACTTCCGGTAAAATAATACCGGCACCGATCATCGCATAATCAACGATTTCGGCATTTTTGGGGCGTGTAGTCGTTGCATCAACTTCGCCCTCGACCAAAGTTGCCACAATCTGAGATGCTGCACCTGTTACAGCTATTACAGCCGCACGGGTCAACATGCCTTTTGTGTTCAACTTTCCAATTTTAAAACTTTTTCGTGCCATTTGTTTTTTGACTTTGAATTTTGTTAATTACTTCGAAACAGCTCCGATTCTTTTTTGGAGGGTTTCATTTTTCTTTACAGCGGATTTATTAGCGGTTATCCGCTTATTATTTTCCTTTTTGATTTCGCCCACTTTTTTAAGGTAATTTTCTTTTACCTTAATCGATGCAGATGCTTTCGGTTTTTTTGGTAACTTTTTTAGAGTTAATTTTTTAACTGCTGCCATTGTAAAACTTTGTTTGTTAGTTAATAAAAAATATTTATTTGTTACGCATTTACGCTATTTCCCTGTTGTGTACTTTTCCATAGACTATAAGCTACTACAGCTCCACCTACATAAAGCAATGTATTTCCACCAAATGCCGATTCAGTATCGCCCCATCCTACACCGTTCGGGTCTTTTAAATCACCATTAAAATCTGATTCGGATGGTACAATTTTCGTCAAATTAAAATCAGCTGGTAATATTTTTAGAGCAACTAATAATTGCATAATGATAGGAGCAACGGCTATAATTGTTGTTAAAATAGCCATAAACGAACCTATACCCGAAACACCATCTTTGAAAAGCATATCATTCAAAACCGTTTCAACGGGTTTTTTAAATTTTGCTTTAATACCATCGCGTACAATGGATTGTCCCCACGCAAACGATTTACCACTTTTATCGCACATTTGTTTTAATGTTGCAATTTGCTTATTTCGTTTGGTTGCTACGCGAGCATTTATTTTTGTTCCATTCGGGATAAATACATAAATCAATGTTGCTGCTGAGTCAAAAATCTGACTTTCTACTATACCTGCCATACTATTTTATTTTAATAAGAATAAAGCACTTAACGCTGTTAAAATTAAACCTGTATTCGATTTTGGAGTTTCATTGTTTACACCAACGGGATTACTTCCACCATCAGCGGGATTACTTCCACCGCCTCCAGTTCCACCTCCATTATTCGGGTCGGGCTCCTCCACTTCAATTACATTTGCAACCATTTGCGTACTAAAATCAATCACACCATCGGCAATGGGATAAAACCATATATCAATTACATTTTCGAGCCTTGCTGTATTATCGCGTACCAATTGCGGCAAATTATGATTTTCGTAACCTTTCGGCATTGTAATTTTAGAACCACTTTCAATAGTTTGTTTTAATTTCGCTATTGGCCCAAAAATACCCTCAATATGTTTTTTACAAAGTTGCAAAAATGCTGATTCCACCATTTTAGTTTCGTTGTAAATTGTTTTAATGAAAATTCCAACATATTTTTTCTTTTTCAATAATTCCGTTGAATTGTTGAATTTCGATACAATTTCGTCATCAGAGTAAAACCAAATAAAAAAATACATTGCGCTCCAAGCGTTAATAGTTTCTTCTAACCTTTTTCGCTTTGTTGTAGAGCTTCCAATACCAGTTACACTATTTTTTTTTTGCTCCAAAACAATATTTTGAAGTGTTGCTATTAATTGAGTATCAATATTAGTATCGGTTATATTCTCGTAATTAATTGCATCGAATTGCGATTTTACAGAATTGTAATCGCCTGATAACAAGCCGTTTTTACTCAGATAGGCAATACCATACAAGGCGCGTGATACTTTGTAACTATCCAAATTATTGGTTGTAGCTGCATGTACAAGCAATTTACTTATATTCAATTGTTCGCGGTTGTAATCGGATGGATTAACATCGTATGCCGCTTGTAATCGTTCCAGCGATTGATCTATAATGATTATTGCACTTCCTGAAATTGGAGTATTCAAATTCATTGCTCCAACTCCTTTGCGTACTTTATGCCCGGGTGCAAACCCTGCTAAGTAACTTATTTTTGTTCCACCGTTTGCCATATCACATCTAAAACTATATTGTTTTTCAAATCCAAAATCATAATTTAATTGTTGCTTTGCTACAGCATCAATCACCACTTCGCGGCCTTTGTCGAATGCTACACAATAAACATGCGTTGCTTCCTTTACTGAGCTATAACTTACAAACCTGAATACATGCTTTATTTTTAAGTATCGAAGTATTACAGCCGTAAATAGTGAATAGCTTTTACAATCGCCTTTACGGTCGTGTACCAGTCGGGCGGGTGTGCGTATCATTTCGCCATCGTTTCCGTCGCTATCAGCACGGTAATTGATATTCTCAACTAAATATTTCCATATATTATGACAAGTTTCTACCGTTGTAGAGCCTTTTAGCCTTTCGGCTAATTCGTATATTTGGGTATCGCTTTCAATATCGTATGCCATCATTACCACGCGGATAATATCAGACGTTCCGCCGTTGGTGTAAATGGTTTTGTTTATGTTTCTAATTTTCACGAATTGAGCGAATTAAAACGAATTATACGAATAGAGTAAATTATTTTTTACTCAGTAGCTTGTTAGCTTCAATTACCGGGTAAACAGTACCATCAAGCGTACAAGCATCAGCTTCATCGCGGGTTGTGTAATCTGCAACCTTTTTCAATCTACGAACACCTAACGAACGGCGTTCAATTAATTTTACAAAAGCAGTACGAGCCATATTTTTAAATTTTAGTTTTAACTACGAATTTTAGCGAATAGCACAAATTAAAACATTGATACAGTGCAATAATTTTCAATTTCTTTAATAACTTCTTGTGGAATATCGTAATATGATGTTGTATGTACTTCACCATTAATTACAAAGATTTCAGTAATACCGTAATCTTTTAATTCCTTTTTCAGATATTTTTTTACAAGTTCGTTATGTAAAGCATGATTGAAATTTTTAGGTGCAATTTTTTGAACCGCTCCAATGCCATTTACAAAGTCTTTAATAGTCCACATTGCCGAAAGTGGTAATGTTTTACCGTTTGCCGTAATCGTTCCGCGAAGTTCAATTACAAAGTTTTGGAGGTTTTGAGTAATAGCCATTTGCCAAACTTCGTTACCTAATTCCTGAGGCGTTACTATTATACCCAGTCCTATTATTTGTTTTGCGCCTGCCGGAATGGGTGTATTGAGTTGGTTAGTAATAGTACCAATCATTTTACCATTCAGAAAAACATCGCATACAAGTCCGTTAATAACCAATCGGAAACTGCTTTTATTTGTCAACTGCATCCCTGCATTTAGTGTAATGCTGTTGGTTTCTATTTTGGTAGGTAGTACCGAAACTATACGATACTCCAGTTTAAGAAGTCCTAAAATTGTAGGACCATAAACCAGCGCGGCAATACCGAGTACTAATAATAAAGGATTCATTTAATTAAAATTTTCTTCTCATTGTAATGAAATTTGAATTAATAAATTTTTGAGATGACAAATATATGGAGTGTAATATTGATGTGTGAAAATTTTGAAAGTTTTGAAAATTTTGAAAATAAAAAAGGATATCACTTCAAAAAAAATAAAAAAGGATATCGCTTTTTGAGAAAAAATAAAAAAAGGATATCGCTTTTTTGAAAATAAAAAAGCGAACACTATTAAAAGTATTCGCTTTTCGGCACGTTGTGCCTCTTCGATGCCCTGTTAACCTGTCGGGCGGATGGTATTTCAGTTTGCTAAACCATTAACGGTTTTAATATCTTCGAGTGTAATTATCTTTGGTCGTGGTTTGTTGAGTACGTCCCGGGTATATGTCATAATTCTGGATGCCGTTGCATTCGATATTGGATTACTAAACATGTTTTGTATTCCTTTTATAGTTGCTTTTTCCATAACAAAACCGATTTTTATTGATTTTACAAATACAGTGCAAATATATAGATAATATCAATATAAACAAACGTTTAAAAGAAATTTAACTATATATTTTCTTTTAATAAAACAATCTCAAAAGCGGCTATTTTCCGGCACTATATTACTCTACTATATAAAAGGATATATAAGACTACTAAAACGCACTGTTTTGCGCCACAAAAGGCGCAATAAAACAACTATAAAAAATAACAGCGATACGGTAAATAATCCCCCCTCCCAAACGGGGGGTGGACTGTATGCTGTTATTTTTTTCCGCTGTCCCCTATTCGGAACGAAACCGGATGCAATGTAATGAAGTGAAATGAAGTGTAGGGAGTGAGTGAAGAAAATCAAAAACGGTCAATCAAAAATTATTTTCAAACCGTTTTTTAAAAATTTTGTTCCCGAACAAAGGAACGACTTTGGGAGTGAAATTTTTAAAATGTGGTTTGGCATCTGTTGGTCGGTTTGGTTTTCGGAATGAACGCCGAAACGTAATGCAACGAAATGAAATTGCATCGGGTTTCGTTCGGGGCGTTAGGCGTTAGGGATTGTAGCACATTTACGAAGTTAGTGCGAAAAGCCCGACCGGAACGGGAACGCCCGGATATTAATTCATAATTCATAATGTATAATTCATAATTAATAATTCAAGGTGTATTTTACAGAAGTGAGAAAAACCTTTCTCATTTTTCTCATTTTACTCAAAGTATTTATTTTCAATAACTTGCAATGAGAAAAGTATGAGAAAACAAAAATATTTTTCTCATATATTTTTCTCACTTTTCTCATATTGGTTTTAATTGTGAGAAAAATGAGAAAAACAGAAAATAGATATCGCTTTTTTTTCTCATAGATAATATATTGATTTACTGTATATTATTTATAGTTTGAGAAAAATGAGAAAAATGAGAAAACAATATTTCAATAAAATACGATTTCAAACCCATTTTATTAAAAGCGGTCAAGGCGGTTTTTTCGTGTTGCTCTTTGCGCTGTGTGTTCGCCGTAAAGTTTGGAGCAAAAAAAAACGTCCAGAAACTATTTCCGGACGTTTAAAAATACAAAGTTATATCGGGTATTTTTATCTACGGTTATACCAATTTTACAACCTGCTATTATATTTTAATCGTAAACCGATTGACGTGTACCAACTTTAATAACTTCAACAATTAATATATTATCATTAATGGTATAGATAACGCGATACGAACCAACGCGAATACGGTATATATCATCGTAACCAACCAACTTTTTACAACCTGATGGACGGGGATTATTTTCTAAATCGTAAATAGCAAAAGCGATTTTCTTTGCGTAAACAAGTGGTATTTTATCCAATTGTTTCTTTACAATTTTGTTGATGATTACATTATACATTTTTCTTCACCCTTTTATCCATGTGTTTCTTGAACTCATCTAATGTAATAGTTTCTCCACCACGTAAATTTTCGGCTTCCATACCATCCAAAAAATCTTCTAACAGTTCGTTGTTTCCGTATCGTTTCAAATCAATGCGTACATGTGTAGGTATTCCACGCACATTTTTGTCATATTTAATTCCTGCTATTGGCATAATATTGTTCCTTTCTTTTGGTTTTATAAATAACGATACAAAGATAATTATTGTTTTGTAAACTCAAACGACTTATAACATTAAAAATAAAAGCAATAAAATACACTGCTTTTATTTTCGGGTTATAAGTCATTGAAAATTTGCTGTTGTTTGTATTGGTTGTTGTACTGGTTCGGGATGTACCGGCTTGTCAGCATCCATTAGTTTAAGTTCATCGGGTGTAAAGTATTCAGCGATATAAAAAGCATAAGGAGTGCCGTTTTTCGACATTTTTACTTTTGATATTTCAACCGTTTCGCTTTCGGAATTTAGTTCCTGTACCGAATGATATATTTTATACCACATTTTGCGTTCGGGTTGCTTTTTAACTTCATACTTCAGATAATCGTTAATGTCCGATTTATCAACTTTAAAGCGGCCGCCCGATTCGTTCATCTCTTTTGCAAGGTCGACCGGGGCAAAGTGCAACACCTGTACATCGTGTGCCGTAAATTGTCCTCGAAGGTATTCTTTGATTTCCTTTGTCAGTCGTTTTTCGGTACGCTCCATTACAGCGCGTAATGCTTCTGTTTCGTAAATCTTTGTATTGAAACTAAAGCGGCTTTGTTCGGTTTCGTACTTTAGTTTTCGGTTACTCAGGAACTGTAGAAAACAGGGTATTTCCTTTTCGCACGATGCAATTATATTCGGATTGTCCGATTTGAGCGTTGGCACTTTGAGCACACAAAAACGGTTTTCACCTTCATCAATTTGCATGAAATTACTTTCATCGTTCGAGCACATTATCAGGTGCATAAAGTTATCGAGTTCGTAACTCTCTTTGCCTTTGCCCTCACTCCAAACGGTGGAGCCGGTTGAGAAATTTTTGATACGTTCTTTCATTAACTTTTGTTCCATCGGGATAAAACCCTCATCGAGTGCAACGATTAGTTTATCTACAAAGTGTGCTGTAAACTTTCCGGTAAAGCGTTCGTTATCGAGAATAGCCGTATTGTCTTTGAAAATCAATCGAAGGAATTCAAGGAACTTTGTTTTACCTGTATTCCGTTCGTTGGATACAGGGCAAAGAACCGGCAAACGTCGACGCGGATTAAAGAAACAAATCTGTATCCAGTCCAAACCAAACTCATAGAGGTTTTCACCGGCTGTATTTTTGGAGCTGAAAATATGCTGCAATAGTGCTTTAATGTTATTCCATTCGCCCGGATGGATATCGTGTTTCAGTTCGTTGTAACGGTTGTAAAAGCGGCTTGTAATTCCTTCGTGTGTAATCTCTATTATTCGCCTGTAATTATCGGTATTGTCAGGGTAATTAATAAAGCGGTCGAATTTTGGAATAGAACCAATAAACTGCTTGTTATTGTTGTAATCGCGGTTAATTTCGCCTACGCTCCATTTTTCGAGCAACATAACCGGTATTTGATGCTGTGGGTCCTTATGTGGGTTTATCTGCCAAACCTTTTTGTAAAAATCCGTACCAATACGAAGGTATTGGCGGGCTTCCTGCATAGTGGAGTTAATAACCTTTGTACCATCAAAATAGTATTTACGGCTGTTGTAAATAAACTCTTTATCCTGAATAATGGCTTTGTATGCTTCGTAAAATTCAGCTACAGAATTGAGTTTAAAATACTTATTCAGCTTATCGGCAAATCCACCGCGTAACGGTTGAGTTATAAAGTATTCACCGTTTCCGGTTGCAAGGCGTTCCAACTCTTTGCGTATGCTTTCGGTATCTAAACCGTCAAGGTTGATAAGATCATCCAGTCCTTTTGCCGAAATAAGATAATCCGGTTTTATATGGCTGAAATACACATCAATCTCATACGGTTTAAGCAATTCACGGAAATTGCAAACGGCATTGTAAAACTGTGTCAGGCGTTCCGCTAAATCGGTTTTTTCGGTGTACTTCACCTGCAAACAATCGGCATCGAAAAGCAGTACAATGTTATCCGGTTTGTTGTTTTCGCAAATGTGGAGCAAATAAGGTTCGAGCGTTTTAAACTCTTTGTCCTTATAGTTGTTTATTCCACCCAGTCCGATAATGTCGATACCTAAGCGCGTTTCACCTGCAATGCTTTTGAATTCACCTTCAACCACATAGAGCGTTTTAATCTTCCCGTTGGCTTTCAGTTTCTCAGTCAGCTTTGGCGGCAAATAGGAATAAACACCCGTTCCACGCGGTTGACTGTAACGCATTGTACGGCGTTTGCCTTTTGGGTCGGTGTATTCCTTTGGTATCCGGTATCGAATGCGTTCGTAATTCACTATCTTTTTGCCGTCCTGATAGATTTCAGCTTCACCATCGGGTTGCACATACGGAATGTGAATTGCATCGTCGCTGTCGGATGCCCAGAATATAGGCACTGTTTGCGTTCTGCCTTCGTAACCAATTACACGCTTGTTTGTGTTTTCGGTCAATCCGCATTCTGCAAGGCGTTTGAGGTAATATTTTTTGAGTTCGTTTGTCATAGATTAATTATTTCCATTTCCCATTAATAAAGTTTTGGTCTCTACCTCCTTTGTTGCTAAACATTTCAAAAATCCGTGTTTCAGTTATTTGAATAATTGAGCCGTAATAGAATTTCGGGAATAAGTTGTTATCACTACCATAGTAAAAAATCATTTCTTTTGATACTCCATTTGTGCCTAAATACTCTACTTTTTTAGTCAGATAACCATCTAAGTCAGTAAAGCAATTTGGTATAAGTAATTGAGTTCCAACTTTAATAATTGATGGATATATGAACTGTTTAATGTCTGTATCGTTATCGAAAATATAACCCATTCCCTGACCGTGTGAGAATAAAGTTGCATGGTCTACGATTTTCATACTCTAAACCTTTTATTAATTGGAAATTCAAATAATGGCTTTTCTGTTTTACATTTTTGTTCACCCTGTACCCATTGTTCAGTGGTTATTTTACTGATATAGCATTTACCAAATTCAATCATATCTTCATCCGAAATCCTTAACATATCGTTATCCTGAAATTTCAGTATATTGCCTCCAGTGCGCAAATCGTAAAAATTAATGAATTCAGGTCTATGACATAAACCTATTTGCCTTTCGTTTACATTAAAAACAATACCTGTTTGTTCTTCGAGTGAAAAAATTCCTATTACTTTAAATTTACGTGTTTTCATATTTCTGTTATATTATTGTAATTGCCATAAAAAACTATCGTTAAATTCACCTCTATGTAAAGATGCTGCAATAACCATTTTAGCTACTATATCATTGTAACCGCCTTTACGTGCCATTGCTTTCATCATATATGCGTATGTTTCCGTATCTGATAAATCGGGAGGGCAAACAATGTGAGCTTTCATTTTGCATCTGAATGATGCAATTATATCAGATTTATCGAATGTTGCTAATGCATCGGCATTGCTATTTATTACCAATACAGAACCATCATGTATTGAGAATTCAATTACTCTGAGTGGTTTACCTAAAAATGTATTAATATCACCCGGTGTAATTCCTGTTGTTGCATCTCTTTTTATTATGCAATATCCTGTTACTTCCATAAATTATATTTCTGTTATATCACTAATTACCTGTTGTTTGTGTAATAAAAGCATTTTGTTAGTACTATCTTCATCGAATACCCAATAGTTCAGTTGTTCGTTCCTGTATGTGAGTACGCGGGCCGGTTGGTCGATTACAGTATAATGATACTGTTTGTTGTGTTTGAGATTAGCGGGTTCCATGATATTAGTAGCAACTTTCGGAAATCATATCATAATAATATTCTAACTTTTCAATCAAATCTAACTCAATACTCAAGTCTTCGAATTGCTTTTGATATTCGGGTATTTGATTTTCAAGTGTTAAATGTAGCAATGTTTCAGATTTCCTACTTATTTCTAAAAGCTCTTTGTTTAGTTCCTGTTTTCGCTCTTTGAGTGAATTATATAATCCGGCTTGTTTGCGTGTTTTCATATTATGTTAGCATTAAAGGTTCTGTTTTGTCCTCTGAGTATGGTTTACCGTTCATTATAACTTCGAAGTTGAACGGCTTTAAATTCAGGTCGGATGTTGCTGTAGTTTTGCAAACTAATTTTAATTTGTTTCGTACAGCACTTTTAATTTTCCATCTTCCCGGAATAACATAAATACATGTTTTATTCTTCCATGCCGGATTATTAAAGTGTATTACAGTTTCTTTGTCGGTTGCTGAATAAACGAAAGCATCGCGCGAACCGGGTAGGATGGTTACTATTTTAGTTGTCATAAAGTTTCCAACGATTTTAAAGTTTTTAAAGTGGCTTCGAATTCAGCTAATTGAATAGAGATTATATAAGTTAGTTTGTTATTGATATTTTATTTTGAAATTAGATAAGGCACAAGCGAGTACCATAACTAAATCACGGAAATCATCTATATATGATCTGATTTCTTCTTTGACAATAC
>Ga0247838_1003316_pt1 | contig 18818 bp, 16 predicted proteins | sample LaCruzMarch2015__5_FD_189097 | JGI IMG/M metagenome (GOLD analysis project Ga0247838, IMG submission 189097) | Freshwater microbial communities from meromictic Lake La Cruz, Castile-La Mancha, Spain - LaCruzMarch2015_15m | ecosystem: Environmental > Aquatic > Freshwater > Lake | place: Spain... | reverse complement strand
TGATTTGATTTGGGATTACCGCAAGTGCAGCGTACGCTGCTTTTAATTGAAGTAATTGATTTACAAGTGGTACAACTGCGTAGGTATTTGATATACAAGCAATAGGAGTTGCGGTAGTACGACCGTTCTCGGTAGTCAAAAACAAAAAAATAAAATAATGAATGAAAGACATATTGGATAAAATATCGTCCTACAATATTTTCAACTACCTACTTCCGGGTGTCTTATTTGTCGTACTTTCCAAAGCACTGACGAGTTACGACTTTTCGCAGGAAGACAATCTTCTTGGTGCTTTCCTGTATTATTTTTTCGGAATGATAATAAGCAGGTTTGGTTCAATAGTTCTTGAACCGATACTGAAAAGGTTTCAGTTCGTTAAATTCAGAGATTACTCAAAGTACATCCTTGCATCAAAAGAAGATAATAAAATAGAATTGCTTTCGGAAGTAAATAATACATACAGAACATTAGTATCTATGATTGTAATTGTGCTATTTTTGAAAATATACAACATGGCTTCGGTAAAGTACAATTTAGATAATGGCGTTGCTGCGTCAATTGTGTCAATTTTCGTTCTTGTTCTGTTTCTGTTTTCCTATAAGAAGCAAACTAATTTTATTGGAAAACGGATTGATGTTCATGGAAATAGAGGCAATGTTGCTTAACAATAACTTCATCCTAAAACTAAAAAAATATAGAAATGTCAAATCAAGTTGAAATGGTAATGTGGGACGTGCAGCATGGTCACGCCACTTATGTGAAAAGCCCAAACAAAAGGCATATTGTAGTTGATTTAGGAATCGGCTCATATGATGATAACAATACAACTTTTAGCCCTTTGCTTCATTTGAAAAACAAGTATGGAATCAGCCAACTTGATTATGTAATCATTACGCACCCGCATCTTGACCATATTGACGATATTTTGAATTTCGATGCTTTGAGTCCCAAAGTATTAAGCAGACCTAGGCAATTGACCAATGAAGAAGTTATGTCTGGTGTTCGGGATGCTGACAGGGCGAAATTTCTAAAATATTGCGAAATAAATAGTCGATATAACGGCTCCATCTCCAATGATAGCCCTAATAACACAGGCAACCCGGACAACTTTGGCGGACTAAAAATTCGGTCATTTACCCCAACATCATGCAACCACAACAACTTCAATAATCATAGCATTGTTGCTGTTTTTGAATATGCTGATATAAAAGTAGTCGTACCGGGAGACAATGAAAAATGCTCCTTTGACGAGTTGATGCAAAGAAGTGCTTTTGTTTAAGCAGTAAAAAATGCGGATATTTTACTTGCCCCACATCACGGACGAGAAAGTGGATATAATAAAGAGTTTATCGATTTAGTAAATCCCAGATTGACCGTTGTTTCTGACGGAAGATTTTGTGATACGAGTGCTAATTCAAGGTATTCAGTAAAGAGTCGAGGTTGGGATGTGTACAAAAAAAGTAAAAATGAAAGCACCAAAAGATATTGTCTGACAACAAATAGCGACGGAGAGGTTTTCATTTCATTCGGATATTCAGATAATGGCGGCAGGTTTTTATCTGTATCAATAAAATAAAACCGAGAACAATGGCTTACTGTCCATGCCGCCAAACAGCCAGCCCACAAACCCAACGCACGGCGGCACGGCAGCAAGCCAACCGTTGTAGGCAATTAGAATACCGTAGAAACGGTGTGCTAACCACAGAATGTAAGGGATTAATTTTTAAAACAAATTTCGCATTTTGATACTAAAACAAAATAAAACATGTATATCTCTAAAATTAAAATAAAAAACTTCAGAAACTTTGCTGAGAAAGAGGTAGAATTTAACGATGGCGTAAATGTAATCATTGGACATAATAATGCAGGTAAGACTAATCTTATCAAAGCCCTTTCCCTCGTTCTTGATTTTGAAGGAAAAAAACGATTGGAGGTTGATGATTTCAATAAACATACTGTACTGTCAGACCTAAAAACGGTATCCCCAAAAATCACAATCGCTGTTACCCTAAAAAAGGGCAATACTTCTAATAATGATGATTTGGTAACGATAAGTAATTGGTTAACAAAATTAGATACTGACTATGAAGCATTGCTTACATATTAGTTTTTTCTGCCTGAAAAATATGAAGAAGAATATCTAAAGGCGATGGCAGAAATCGATGATAAAGCTTTTGACTCAATTGGAAAGGCTTGGAGATTAATTAAACATGAATTTATCCGACTTTATATTTACAAGATTTGGGGCGGAGAAATTGTTAACCAGACACAAGCCGATGGAGATTCTTTACAGAAGTTTGATTTTCAATTTTTGGACGCGATACGAGATGTTGAAAGGGATATGCTTACAGGGAGAAACACAATGCTCCGTGAAGTATTAGACTTTTTTTTGGATTATGATGTAAAATCATTGCCCGAAACCTCTAAATCCACAGAAGATAAAAAGGCAGAAATTAAGGTAAAAAAACAAAATTTTTCAGATAAAGCAGACGAATTACTCACGGAATTGCAAACACGAATGAGAGATGGAAAAAAACAAATTCTTTCGTATGCTGAAGAAACAGGAGCATCCTTTAACAAAGCTGTCCCAAATTTTGAAGGTAGCGTTTCTGATGTAGAAATGTTTTCGGTACTAAAATTGATTATTGAACATAATACGGGGATAAAGGTTCCTGCGACTCATAATGGACTTGGTTACAATAACTTGATTTTCATCTCTTTGCTTTTAGCAAAAATGCAAGTAAATGCGACCGGGGAATATTTAGGTAGTAATGCAAAAGTTTTTTCCACATTAGCAATTGAAGAACCAGAAGCCCATTTGCATCCTGCCATGCAGTATAAATTCTTGAAATTCTTGAAGGAAAATAAAGATAAAAGGAAGGTCAGACAAATTTTTGTTACCACTCACTCAACACACATAACGTCAGCAGTTGAACTTGATGAAATTATATGTTTGCATAATTTAGGAAAAGAAACATCAGTAGGTTACCCGGGAAGGGTTTTTCCCAGTAATGATGAAGGTAAAAAATCAAAAAATTATGTCCAACGGTTTTTAGATGCGACAAAATCAGATATGCTCTTTGCCCAAAATGTAATTTTGGTAGAAGGACTTGCAGAACAATTACTTATATCTACATTAGCAAAATATGCAGGAAAATCTTTGGAAAACAATCATATTGCTGTCATTAATGTTGGAGGAAGGCATTTCGATCATTTTTTGTTTTTATTTGACACAGAATTAAACCCACATGCTATTCCCAAAAAGATTGTTTGTCTCACTGATAGAGACCCCGAACATAAGGAGATGTCAAAATCATCTTTCGAAAAATGTTACCCATTTGAGTATAACCAAAGAACCTCAAACTACCAGTATAGAAACAATGCATCAAATAAAATTAGTAAATTTCAAACTCATTCCCACATTAAATTTTTTAGCCAAGATGAAAGTAGAGGCAAAACTTTTGAATATGATTTAGTGCTACATAATCCAACTTTAGAATTATTACTAACAGACTCTATGAGCAATATCTTAGAAATCAAAGAATTAATGCAATGTTATTTGAATGGCGAAAATATTATCCAGCACCAAACTAAATTACGATCAGGTAATAATGAAAATGAGAGGATCAGGAATAGCTTAAATTCTATGACCGCGTCATGGACAGATGACGACATAAAAAAAGCAATTATCGCATCCCGTTATCTAAATTCAGTCGGGAAAGGTGAAAACGCCTTGGAGTTAGCTTACGCTTTGGAAGAGAACCTAAACAACAAGACAAACCCACTAGGATTTGTTGTTCCTCAATACATTAAAGATGCTATCGAATGGATATGCCAGTAATACCAATTACCTCAGATACTCTATTTTCTGATATTGAGCATCATTTTCGTGTTTCTGCAGGACCCGGTGCCGGTAAAACGCATTGGTTAGTGGAACACATCAAAAACGTATTACGGCACTCAACTCGAATAGGGAATACTCGAAAAATTGCCTGTATCACTTATACCAATATTGCAGTTGAAACAATCTTGAACCGCTTAGGAACTTCAGCAGAGCAAGTTGAGGTATCAACTATTCATAGTTTTTTATATAAAAATATTGTAAAACCATATGCTCATTTTATTTCATCAGATTACGAATTGAATGTTGCTAAAATGGATGGTCATGATGATTTAATTATTGGCACAAAAAAAACAGTCACTTGGATAGAAAATCATCCAAACAGAAGCTCTTTTTCCCATCCTTACACAATCAATCAATTAACAAAACTGGAAACCAACAAACAGGGTATTATTAGGTGGCTTGCCTCCATATTTTACAAATTTAATCAAAATTATAATCTACAAATTGTTAGTGATAGGAGTGAAGCATATTATATAGAAAATGGCTCACGTCGAATGATAGCCAAAGCCTGCCTTGATAGACTAGAACCAGATTTATTAGGCTTTAAAAAACTTTATTGGCGGGAAGGAATTTTACATCATGATGACGTCTTGTTTTTTAGTTATCAGATTATTCAAAAACAACCTTATGTCCTAGAAATATTGAGAACCAAATTTCCTTACTTTTTTATAGATGAATTTCAAGATAGTAGCCCTATACAAGTTGAAATAGTAAAAAAAATAGGACAAATTGAAACTATTGTTGGAATAATTGGGGATAAAGCACAATCCATTTATGGGTTTCAGGGAGCAGATAATAAGCAATTTATGTCCTTTCGACTACCCAATATAAAAGATTACATTATGGCAGATAATCGAAGGAGTACAAATGAAATTATTGATATTTTGAATCTTGTCAGAAAAGACATGGTTCAAAACAAATATCGTAATCAAACCGGGGAAAGGCCGATTTTGATTATTGGAGACCCAATTTCATCTTTAAAAAAGGCACAAATTCTTTGTGGAGGCGGTGTAGTTTGTTCTTTATCAAGAGTCAATATTACATCTAATGCAATGAAAAAAGAAGTAAGCGGCGTAAATTTAAACGAAAATATTCTAGATCAATTAAAAGAAATAGATTCAAATAAAGATAGGCCTCGACTGATAACATTATGTATTAAAGCGACCGAACTTGCTCATGAGAAAAAAATTAAAGATGCAATAAAGGAATTACAAAGATTTTTTGGCAAAAACGAAGAAGGTAAGAAACGCGCATTGAAATATCTACTGCTTCTTGTCTCAAAGTATGACGACTATAAAGACAAGACATTGATGGATTTTTACAATCTGGTCAAAGCAGAAATTGATAATTCACTTTCAGGTTTCAGATCTGGCACTGTAAAGGATTTTTACGATAATAATCGATACCAAGATTTGGCATTGGGTGTTAAAATTCCAGAAGATGTAAGCCTACATAAAACTATACATAAAGCTAAAGGAGATGAATTTGACAATGTATTAGTTGTTTTACATGATGAAAAAGAGATAGGATTTTTACTGAATCCTGATTTAGAGAAAGAAGAGCATCGAGTTAGATATGTTGCTATTAGTAGAGCTAAAGAAATGCTTTTTATTTCTTCGCCAACCTTGGGACAAACGAATTTTGAAGCCTTAAAAACTGTGCTAAATGTACAGTTTCTACAATAACACCTGCAACAATCACTTTACGAAAATTGCTCCTTAGCGTCGCAAATTCGTAAAGCGTACCGTTATCCGTACCCCCCCAGTCTTTTACAGCTAAATCAGAATGGCTTATGCTGACCTATAATCATCGTTGTGCAACGGAGGGCAGACACTCCGAAATAAACATTTATTCCATATCTTTACACTTTGTGCCGAAATGACATTTGACTTTAAACCCAAAGACTTATTAAAAGATAAAAAATGACAAGCACAGCGCAAAGAGCAGAATTGCAAGCCAAGATTTGGAAAATAGCCAACGATGTACGTGGCTCTGTCGATGGATGGGACTTTAAACAGTTCGTGTTGGGAACACTTTTCTATCGTTTTATCAGCGAAAACTTCACCAATTACATTGAAGGCGGGGATGAAAGCGTCAACTATGCAAACTTTCCCGATAAAGACATCAGCCCCGAAATAAAAGAGGATGCCATTAAAACGAAAGGGTATTTTATCTACCCCAGCCAACTCTTTGTAAAAGTTGCCAAAACAGCCAATACCAACCCCAATCTGAATACAGACTTAAAAGCCATTTTTGATGCGATTGAAAGTTCTGCCAATGGGTATCCGTCAGAATCGGACATAAAAGGGTTGTTTGCGGATTTTGATACGACCAGCACCAGACTGGGTAATACGGTGGAAGCCAAAAACAGCCGTTTGGCTGCCGTTCTGAAAAGTGTGGCAGAATTGAATTTCGGGAATTTTGAAGACAACCGAATCGACCTTTTTGGCGATGCTTATGAATTCCTGATCTCCAACTATGCCGCCAATGCTGGAAAATCGGGCGGTGAGTTTTTTACGCCTCAAAACGTATCCAAACTCATTGCGCAGCTGGCCATGCACAAGCAAGAAAAGGTAAACAAGATATATGATCCCGCGGCTGGTTCCGGCTCCTTGTTGCTGCAAGCCAAAAAGCACTTCGACAATCATGTAATCGAAGAAGGATTTTACGGGCAGGAAGTGAACCACACCACGTACAACCTTGCCCGGATGAACATGTTTTTGCACAACGTCAATTACGACAAGTTTAATATTGCCCTGGGTAATACGCTCCTCGACCCGCACTTCGGCGATGAAAAACCTTTCGATGCCATCGTTTCCAATCCCCCTTACTCCATTCGGTGGATTGGCGACGAAGACCCAACGCTCATCAACGACGACCGTTTTGCGCCTGCTGGTGTGCTGGCGCCCAAATCGAAGGCCGATTTTGCTTTTGTGTTGCATGCGCTGAGCTATTTGTCTAGCAAAGGCCGGGCGGCCATCGTTTGCTTTCCTGGTATCTTTTACCGGGGTGGTGCCGAACAGAAAATCAGGAAGTATTTGGTAGACAATAATTTTGTGGAGACCATTATTTCGGTAGCGCCCAATTTGTTTTACGGTACTACTATTTCGGTAACCTTGTTGGTGCTTTCCAAAAGAAAAACGGACACCAAAATCCAGTTTATAGATGCCAGCGGGGAAGATTTCTTCAAAAAGGCAACCAACAACAACGAGCTGACCGATGCCCACATCGAGAAAATCATGCAAATCTTCGACAGCAAGGAAGACCTGCCCTATGTGGCGGTTTCTGTAGACAACACCAAGATTGCAGCGAACGATTACAACCTGTCGGTGAGTTCCTATGTGGAAGCCAAGGATAAAAGCGAACGCGTGGACATTCATCAATTAAATGCCGAACTCGCTGCTACAGTTGAAAAAATCAACCAGCTGCGTACGGATATTGATCACATTGTAAAAAAAATTGAAGGATGAGCTATTTAGAGCAATTGTTACAAGGTGCTGAGGTGGAGTGGAAGGCGTTGGGGGAAATCAGTGAAATCTATGGAGGGCTTACTGGAAAAAGTAAAGCTGATTTTGAAAATGGCAATGCTAAATATATATCGTACAAAAATATTTTTTTTAACCATGATGTTAACTATGAAATCCTTGAGTTAGTTAAGATATCCGACTCTGAAAACCAACATTCCGTTAAATATGGAGATGTTTTATTCACTGGCTCATCTGAGTCAGTTGAAGAAGTTGGCATGTCATCGGCTGTTACTACCGATTATGAAGAACCCGTCTATTTGAATAGTTTTTCATTTGGCATTAGGTTCCATGAAGGCATTCAACTAATCCCAGAATTTTCTAAATACTTATTCCGCAGTAGCTTTATGCGTGTAGAAATACCAAAAACTGCAAGCGGTGTAACTCGCTATAATGTTTCTAAAGCTAAATTTAAAAACCTCCAAATCCCCATTCCATGTCCAGATAATCCCTCCAAATCCCTCGAAATCCAAAAAGAAATTGTTCGAATTCTAGACACCTTTACGGAGCTTACAGCGGAGCTTACAGCGGAGCTTACAGCGGAGCTTACAGCGCGTAAGACGCAGTATAATTACTATCGGGAGCAGTTGTTGAGTTTTGAGGAGGGAGAAGTAGAGCATTTACCAATGGGTAATGATAATATTGGTAAGTTTATTCGAGGTAGTGGATTACAGAAAAAAGACTTTACAGAAACAGGAGTTGGTTGTATTCATTATGGTCAAATTTACACGCACTACGGAACATATACATATAAAACCAAAACATTTGTTTCAGAAGAATTTGCGAAAAAGGCACGCAAGGCAAAATATGGAGATTTGGTTATAGCGACCACAAGTGAAGATGATGAAGGTGTTTGTAAAGCAGTAGCTTGGTTAGGAAATGAAGAAATAGCAGTAAGCAGTGATGCTTGTTTTTATACTCATAATTTAAACCCAAAATATGTTGCTTATTTTTTTCAAACAGAACAATTTCAAAAGCAAAAAAGACCTCACATAACAGGTACAAAAGTCAGGCGTGTAAATGCAGATGATTTAGCAAAAATTAAAATCCCCGTCCCACCACTCAAAGAACAAGCCCGCATCGTTTCCATTCTCGATAAATTCGACACCCTCACCACATCCATCAACGAGGGTCTTCCGAAAGAGATTAAGTTGAGGAAAAAGCAATATGAGTATTATCGGGATCAATTACTCGATTTTAATAAATTGAAGATTGGCAATGAAAAAAGATAAAAACACAGAAAACAGTTCAGCGTTTATCATCTTTAAAACCGAAGATGAAAGCGTATCGGTGGATGTGCGCTTTGAAGATGAAATGATTTGGCTCACGCAAGACCAAATAGCGGCACTTTTTGGCGTAGAACGTCCGGGCATTACACAACATATTAAAAACATTTTCACTGAAGGTGAATTGAACGAAAGTTCAGTTAGTAAGAAATTCTTACGAACTGCCGCAGACGGTAAAAACTACGAAACCAAACATTATAATTTAGATATGATAATATCGTTGGGTTATCGTATCAATTCTAAAATAGCAACACAATTTAGAATTTGGGCAACTAAACGCCTCAACGAGTATATTCGCAAAGGCTTTACCATGGACGACGAACGCCTTAAAAATTTGGGCGGCGGCGGTTATTGGAAAGAATTATTGCAACGCATCAGAGACATTCGTGCATCCGAAAAAGTGTTTTACCGCCAGGTGTTAGATATTTATGCCACCAGTATTGATTACGATCATAAGGCGGATGTTTCCATTGAATTCTTTAAAAAAGTACAAAACAAGATCCACTTTGCCGTGCACGGGCAAACCGCAGCCGAAGTGATTTTTAGCCGCGCCGATGCCGAAAAAGAATTTATGGGCTTGATGACTTTTTCAGGCGCCCGACCACATTTAAAGGATGTAGTGATTGCCAAGAACTATTTAAACGATAAAGAACTTAGGGCATTAGGGCAAATTGTTTCTGGTTATCTGGATTTTGCCGAACGACAAGCCGAACGAGAAGAAGCCATGACTATGAAAGATTGGGCAACACATTTAGACCGCATTTTAACCATGAGTGGAGAAAAACTATTGCAAAATAATGGTTAATGGTTAATGGTTAATTGTTAATTGTTAATGACTTTGTTGCATGGCTCTGCCGCCTAGGCACGGCTATCGCCGGGATTTTTAAAAATCAGGCGACCCTTACCGATATTGGCATTCCGATCTGATTAAATTTATTGATGCATGCACACTTGATGCGCACCTCCGTTTTTTGATTTTCGAATTTCCTTGCATAGGTTTTTGGGCCGAATATTGTTTTGAACCTAAACATCGCCACCTCGGCCTTACTTCTTCGGTGATATCCACTTTGCTTTTTCCATTCTTTTGATCCGACTTTTTCTATTTCCAATATCGCCCTATTCCTTGGATGATCCAGATCCTCACCCATTTCATCTGTCCAAATGATTGCGCCCTCCCTAGGCGGAATAATTGGAATAATCTCCTCTTGCTCCAAATAGTCATACACCTTCACTTTGTCATAAGCACCATCACCGCCAAATTTACAAATCGGGTTTTCAATTTGTTTGACTAAAGGTTCGGCCATTTCCGCATCGTCAATAGCATTGGTAGTCAGTTCTACCGCCTCTAAATCATTTGTTTGCTCGTTAACCGCCAAATGTAATTTGAGCCATGTCCTACGCTTGCTCACCCCATGCATTCTTGTTTTCCATTCCCCTTCTCCATAAACTTTCAGCCCCGTGCTATCCACTACGATATGTATCTTCTGGCGGCTTCCTTCTTCAATTTTTTGTTTGTCTTGAGCCCTAATCGATACTTTCAACTTGCCCTGTCGACGGTTTATTTGTGTATAACTCGGCATCAGCAGGTCTAATCCCATCAAACTAATCAAGGATCGGCCAAAACCTTCTGTCTGACGGAAGCCCAAACGAAATAGGCTTTTAATACTCAACAGACATATGATACAGGCATCTGAGTATTTCACCTTTCCACCAGGTTGCCGCTCCCCTTGATGATACCACGAGACAATTACATCATCGCTCAACCATAAGGTAATCCTCCCGCGATTTGCCAATGACCTATTATAAGCAGGCCAATTCTTGACTTTGTACTTTTCTTTCGGCTTTGTAGTGGACGCTCCAGTCGTGTTTTTTATCTTTGTCATGGCGCTGTGGTTTGTCTTTTTTGTTCTTCGCAAAACAAAAATACCACTACGGCGCCTTTTTTTATCCAATTACGCCTAGGCCGTCACCGAGCCATGCAACAAAGTCATTGTTAATTGTTAATTGTTAATTGTTAAATTATGAGAGAAAACATTGTTAGAACAAAAAGTTTTGCGTTTGCGGTGCGAATCGTAAAGCTGTATCAATATTTGTGCGAAGAGAAAAAAGAATTTGTTTTATCAAAACAGTTGTTACGTTCAGGAACAAGCGTAGGAGCAATGGTTCGTGAGGCAGAGCATGCCGAATCAAAATCTGATTTCAAACATAAAATGGCCATTGCTCAAAAAGAAACCAATGAAACACTCTATTGGCTAGAACTTTTGAAAGAAACCAAATATTTAACGAATGAGCAATTTGAAAGTATATACTCTGATGCCGTTGAAATCATCAAGCTCATCACCGCTATTATAAAATCCACAAAGGCCAACATTAACCATTAACCATTAACCATTAACCATTATGTATACTACCATCGCAGAATCGAACAACTTCATTGTATTAGACAACTTTACCCGGTATTCCGAAACGAATGAAATGTCCCCTGCCTATCAAACAGAGGCGGCGCTGGAGCGTGAGTTCATTCAGGATTTGATTCATCAGGGGTATGAAAATCCGTCGGGCCTGAATACCCGGGAGGCCATGTTGGCCAATGTAAGGGTACAACTTCAGGCACTGAACGATGTGGCGTTTTCGGATGCCGAATGGAATCGTTTTGTAGAGGAGTATTTGGATAAGCCGAGCGACAACCTGGTGGATAAATCCAGGAAAATACACGACAATTATATCCACGACTTTGTTTTTGACGATGGACATATCCAAAACATTTACCTGGTTGACAAAAAGAACATTGCACGCAACAAAGTGCAGGTGATTGCACAGTTTGAACAAAAAGGAATCCATGCCAATCGGTATGATGTAAGCCTTTTGGTCAACGGGTTGCCGCTGGTTCATGTAGAGATTAAAAAGCGCGGTGTAGCCATCCGGGAAGCGTTTAATCAGGTGCATCGCTACTCCAAAGAGAGCTTTAACAGCCAAAACTCCCTCTACAAATACATACAGATTTTTGTCATTTCCAATGGAACGGACAGCCGCTATTTTGCGAACACCGTGGAGCGCAATAAAAACAGTTTTGATTTTACCATGAACTGGGCCAAGGCGGATAATACCCTGATTAGAGACATAAAGGACTTTACCGCTACCTTCTTTGAGAAACGTACGCTGTTAAATGTGCTCCTCACCTACTCCGTTTTCGATGTGAGCGATATCCTGCTCATCATGCGCCCCTATCAGATTGCGGCAACGGAACGCATGTTGTGGAAAATACGCAGTTCGTATGAAGCCAAAAAATGGTCTACCGCCGATGGAGGCGGTTACATTTGGCATACCACTGGTTCGGGAAAAACGCTGACCAGTTTTAAAGCAGCCCGATTGGCCACGCAATTGGAATTTATTGATAAGGTTTTCTTTGTAGTGGACCGCAAAGACCTGGACTTTCAAACGATGAAAGAATACCAGCGTTTTTCTCCCGATAGCGTAAACGGTTCAGACAGCACCGCAGGGTTGAAAAGGAACATTGAAAAAGACGACAATAAAATCATTGTTACCACCATCCAAAAACTGAATAACCTCATCAAAAGCGAGGGAGATTTAAGCATTTATCAAAAGCAGGTTGTTTTCATTTTTGATGAAGCGCATCGATCGCAATTTGGCGAAGCGCAAAAGAACCTGAAAAAGAAGTTTAAAAAGTTCTATCAATTTGGTTTTACCGGTACGCCGATCTTTCCGCAAAATGCATTGGGCGCAGAAACAACTGCCAGTGTATTCGGTCGCGAATTGCATTCGTACGTAATTACGGATGCCATTCGGGATGAAAAAGTCTTGAAATTCAAGGTGGACTACAATGATGTACGACCCCAATTCAAAAGTATTGAAACAGAATTAGATGAGAAAAAGTTAAGTGCCGCGGAGAACAAAACTGCCTTGCTGCACCCGGCCCGCATCCGGGAAATAGCGCAATACATCTTAAAGAATTTCAGGCTAAAAACCCATAGAAACCAGGGCAGTAACCAGGGCTTCAATGCCATGTTTGCCGTCAGCAGTGTAGATGCTGCCAAGTGTTATTATGAGGAATTGAACAATTTGCAAAAAGAGCGCGAAAAGCCCTTAAAAATTGCCACCATTTTTTCTTTTGCGGCCAATGAAGAACAAAATGCCATTGGTGAAATTGTGGATGAAACTTTTGAGCCATCGGCCATGGATAGCAGTGCCAAGGAGTTTTTGGCAAAAGCTATTCAAGATTACAATGCGCTGTTTAAAACGAATTACAGCCTTGATGGCAATGAGTTTCAGAATTACTACCGCGACCTGGCAAAGCGGGTAAAGAGTAAAGAGATTGACCTGATCATCGTAGTGGGCATGTTCCTTACCGGCTTTGATGCACCCACCTTAAACACCCTGTTTGTTGACAAAAACCTGCGATATCACGGCCTGATGCAGGCTTTTTCACGTACCAACCGCATTTATGATGCGACCAAGACGTTTGGCAATATTGTCACCTTTCGAAATTTGGAGCAAGCGACCATTGATGCCATTACCCTCTTTGGGGATAAAAACACCAAAAATGTGGTGCTTGAAAAGAGCTACAAGGAATACATGGATGGCTTTTCAGATGTTATCACAGGTGAGGCGCGCAGGGGTTACATAGACGTTGTAACAGATTTAAAGGAAAAATTCCCCAATCCCGAAGACATTGTAACAGAAAAAGACAAAAAGGAATTTGTAAAGGTATTCGGGGAGTATTTGCGGGTAGAAAACATTCTGCAGAATTATGACGAGTTCAATAACCTGAAAGCATTTCAATCCGTAGATAAAAATGACCCGGATGCGGTAGAAGCATTTAAAAAGGAGCATTTTTTAACGGATGAGGATATGGTCCTCATGCAAAAGATTGAATTGTTGAAAGACCGGACGATTCAGGATTATCGGTCTACCTACAACGACATCCGCGACTGGTTAAGGCGCGAGAAAAGTGGCAAGGCATCGGAGGAATCTGCCATAGACTGGGATGATGTCGTATTTGAGGTTGACTTGTTAAAATCACAAGAGATCAACTTAGACTATATCCTCGAATTGGTTTTTGAGCACAACAAAAAGACAAAGGATAAAGCTACCTTGATTGAAGATGTCCGCCGGGTTATTCGAGCCAGTGTGGGCAACCGGGCAAAAGAAAGCCTGGTGGTTGATTTTATCAATGAAACGGACCTGGACACCCTTCAGGACAAGGCAAACGTGATTGACTCGTTCTTTGCGTATGCGCAAAACAAACAGCAAGCAGAAGCATTAGCATTGATTGCTGAAGAAAACCTGAATGAAGCAGAAGCAAAGCGCTATATAACTGCTTCTTTAAAACGTGATTATGCCAGTGAAAACGGAACTGAGCTCAATGCCCTTTTACCCAAAATGAGTCCATTAAACCCGCAGTATTTGACTAAGAAGCAACGTGTTTTTCAAAGGCTTGTATTATTTGTAGAGAAGTTTAAGGGTGTTGGGGGAAAGATTTAAACATGTCCCGGGGTAGTATGGTATTGTGCGCCTTGCTTAAATATTTGCTTTACAGTCAAAAATTGAAAATTCAAAAGAAGCGGATTTTTATTTCCAAATGGGCTTGGAGAACCACAAATATTACCTGGAGGGGATGAAAAATGAATACGCAAAAATGGTGGAACTCATCAATACGAACGAGGTAGCGTATTTTGTAGCACAAGTAACGCATTTTGAGTTCTTACTGAAAAAAGTGTACGCAATGCGCAATTTTAACATGGTTGCCCGAATCGGAGCGGCCTCAATCAATAGTCAGATCACTAAATATAAAAACCTACTTGAAATCAAAATTCAGTATGGTCAATTGAAATCTTTGGATGAATTGATGCAGGAGGAGGAATAATATATATCTTTGATTTATTGAAGGCTGTTTCTTTCCCCTTCGGATCATACATTACGCACGTGTTTAGTAGACTTGTTGTGGTGGGAAGTTTAACTGAAAATATAAAAAATGGAACCATGGAAGCGCCCGACCCTAAAGTGAACCAAAATCGGTGGAGGGATACAATACTCAAAATCAGACAGGACAGAAAGGACAAACTGCTTTCTCCCGAGGATGCATGGAACCTGGCTATGAAAACGGAGCAATCATACCTCCAGGCAGGTGTGCCGCCTACATCCGATATATTAAATGCCACTTTACAACTCTGCCATTCCCTCAAACAATCGAATTTAATTATTGAAAAATTTCGAAAACTGGGTATCAAACCGAGTACAACGACCTTCAATGTCCTTATTTCACAGGTAACTTATCAAAACGAAGCAAAGGAAATATACGATACGATGATTCGGGAGGGGCTGCGACCCAATACTTACACATTGAATGGCTTTATGCCTTTTTGCGCAACCGTATTAGAAGGCAGAATCATCATAAAAATGATGCAACAGTATAATGTTCAGCCGAACGTCCAGACCTACAATGGATTGATTTCTATGGCAAAGGGGACGCAAGAAGGTCAAAAAATACTAGAAGAAATGGAACAAAAATATATCGTACCTAATCCAATTACATACAATACGCTGATTGCTACGGCTGATGATTTTCAGGATAGCGAAAAGATATATCAAGCGATGAAAAAAAATGGTTTTCAGCCGACTTTAAACACCCTTGTCACGTTACTTAAAAAGGCTGTATTTCGATCGGATGTGGCTAAAGTGGAGCAGGAGCGGGTGCTCCTGAAATTTCCGGGAACATTTATTTGGGAGCGACTTTATGGAGAAAAAATGAAATCTACGATGCTATAGTTAAAAAATCTTTAGGATTTAGCGTTAGACTTGTTGGCGATTTGAATATTTCCTTTTCCGACAATTATAAAACATGAACCACGTGTACATGAAATTCATATTTCTATTCCTCCTACTCACCACCCAACTCTCCGCCCAACCCGACCGCGTCTACCTAATCTGGGACCTATCCAAACCGGCCAGTTTTCCAGGCGGTCAATTGGCGTTTCGTGATTATTTCAAAAACATACCCTACCCTACTGATACAACCATCCGGCCAAGCGGTAATCGCCTGATTGTCGGCTTTGTGGTGGAAAAGGATGGCCGTTCTGCTGATTTCCGTATTTTTCAAACGCCCGGCCCGGCATTCACTGCCGCGGCTATTACGGCCATGCAAGGCATGAAATGGAATTGGGCTGAAGCCAACGGACACCCGGTGCGGCAGTTGATGTATTTGTGTTTCCTTTTTCACCATCCCACGAAAAGGGTGGTTGTGCAGGAACATTATTTACATGTGCCCGATTATGCCAGTTTGCTAGCCATCGATCCTGCCGATTACCACAAACTCAGTTTCCCTACCGAGGAGCGGTTTATGGGCTATAACACGGAGGATACGCTTGCCACCAAACAACGTTATCCGGAAGCAGCAAAGGCTGCCGGGGTGCAGGGAGAAGTGGGCGTCGCCGCTACCTTGCAGCCCGACGGCACGCTGGGCGGTTTAACCCTTTTAAACGATATCGGGTACGGTTGCGGGGAAGAAGCGCTGCGCCTAACCCGGCTGCTCAAAAATTGGGTACCTGCCCAGGTATTCGATTCAGCATACGCTACTCCGCGTGAGTTTATCTACTCATTCTGTGCGGATCTTGCGGTAATTGAGTCCTCGGGTAAGCTGTATGAAGAAGGTGAAATTGCCGTGCTCAACCGCAAATACTCCAATGATAATTTACTGACGCGCACCAAGGCGGTTTTCCTTACCGCCGAATATGTGCTGGGCGCGGATTTTAACCAGGTTCCGTATAACAACGCGATGGCCGAAGTCGATTTTATTGTTGAAAAGAACGGTAAAGCAAGCGCGATCGAGGTCGGGGGCAATGCCTCGGAAAACCAACGTGCGCTGGCCCGTAGGTATGTCGAAACAACCGAATGGACTGCCCCAAAGCGCTGCAACCGCCCCTGCCGCATGCATTATAAGCGCTACCTGTATTTCCATCGGGGCCTGGAACAAAACAGTTGCCAGCATATCGCCAATCTGGTTTTCAGCAACAGCCCACTTCCCGCCGCTCAATTGAGATCGGATATCCGCTGCGATACCATTTTTGAACCGGTCGGGGTGGATCAGCCTGCGGTTTATAAATTTGGCCCAAAGAGCATTGACGAACTTGTGGTACTGCACTGGCCCGGTTATAAATCCGACATCCCGCCCGGCAAGGAGATTCTGATCCGGGTTTTGGTGCCTGAAAACGGCCGTGGGCGATACATGGAATTAATCAGCGGTGTGGGCGCTGAAGTTGATAAAAAAGCACTGGCGGTTTTAAAAATAGCATCGGATTATTGGACGCCTGCTTATAAAGATGGGTACAAGGTATCGTCTTGGTCGGTGGTTCGGCTTGGGCGGTGAAGGGGGGAGGGGTTTCGAGGGATTTCGTTTAACAAAACGCCAAGTGTTAAGCACAACGTGGGCTGTCATCCTGAGGGCCGTTTCTTTCCCGAACAAATCATTTATTACTAGAAATGTTAACGGGAAAGAAATACGCCTTTGCGATTACTATTTATATTTTGTAATCATAAAATAGATTGCTACGGCGTATAAACAGACTGAAGGATCTAGCCAAGCGTAATTGAGCCCTGCCCTTAGCGGGATTTCGCTTTGCGCTTGGGTAGATCCTTCGCCTTTTTTATATGCCAAAGCAATTTGCGTCGGCATATCACGCCCCCCCTCTTTGCATTTTTGATTACTTGGCATCACTGCGGGGGCGTAAAAAGACTCAGGATGACAGCCCACGTTGTTTCGGGCTTATGATCTTTTGTTTAGCAAAGCACACGTTGTAATGGACATTGGGACAATCGTTTAACAAAACGCTGATTGTCAAGCAAAACGTGGGTGGTCCTCCTCAGAAAAATGTTCGGAAGTCGTTGCGGTAGACTAGACACGTCGGAAGCGTTTCGGTACGCTTCCGACGTGTCAAGTCTACCGCAACGAGGAGCCCCCCAAAAACATTTTAGGAGGAAACATCTGGATCCCTTAGTATTTGAGCGACACCAATCAAAAACAAAACTATTTGTGTTTGAATTTGTAGTTTTTTACATGATCCCAGTATCTTTGTACAAGGATTCGATTTATGCAGTTCGAAGATATAAAAAACGATAGGATGAACTACAACGGCAAAAAATTCAGACCGATTCGCAACAGTGAAAACGGAGAAACTTCAAACGAAACGCTTTTTCATTACAAGCAAATTGGAAACATGCTTACTTCTGAATATTCGGGGGGGAAAATCAAATATGGACATCTAATTGGTTTGGTTGACCATTTAGGAAATATAGAAATGCGTTATCACCAAGTAAATGACAAAGACGAATTGATGACAGGAATTTGTATTTCAAAGCCAGAAATTCTTGAAAATGGAAAAATTCGTCTTCACGAAAATTGGGAATGGACTTCGGGAGATAAATCAAAAGGAACATCCATCATTGAAGAACAATAAAACGCTGCATGTTAAAAACAACGTGAACTATCATCCTGAAAAACAGCCCGCACTTTTCACCCCAATTCCTCCGCAACCCAGTCCTCAATATTCTTGGTTTCACTCGAAAAATTCACCCCAAGGCCGATCACTTTTTTACCTTTTTCCCAATATGCCTGGTGGTATTTTTTAAGTTTGATCTGCTCAAGCGCAACTTCGGCACTTTTGTCTAATTTGAACTCCAGGATGTAGACGTGTACATCCGTTTCCACCACACAATCGGCGCGGGCGTCGCTCATCATTACTTCACTTTGTACCCGCAGCCCCATGTAGTTAAACAGGAGATGGATGGCGGCATGGAAAAACTTCTCCGGGTATTTTTCGTGCAACAAGTGCGGCAAACCTTTAAACATGGCTTGCAAAATGCGGATGACTTGCTCCAGATCATTGGCATAAAAAGCCCGTTCTAATTGCACGGCTACTACCAGCCCCTGGCCTTTGCGCACCCCGCCAAAAGCTTCCAGCAAGTAAGCGTACATCGAGTTTTTGACCTCATGGTTGGGATAATCCAGGATATACAAGCCAAATTCGTTTCTGGATTTGATGGTCAGGTAGCCGGTTTGGTACAGCAGCCCATAAGCCCGTAAATCTTCGA
>Ga0247838_1003315_pt1 | contig 18822 bp, 17 predicted proteins | sample LaCruzMarch2015__5_FD_189097 | JGI IMG/M metagenome (GOLD analysis project Ga0247838, IMG submission 189097) | Freshwater microbial communities from meromictic Lake La Cruz, Castile-La Mancha, Spain - LaCruzMarch2015_15m | ecosystem: Environmental > Aquatic > Freshwater > Lake | place: Spain... | reverse complement strand
ATGGCCGCGAGCAGGTCGCCGCGGCTCGACGGCTCAGGGGATGCGAGCAGGGCCGCCGCCGCCGCGAACCGCCGCCGCAGGGTGTCTTGATAGAGTCGCACGGGATCGCGTCCAGCCAGCAGATTGAGCAGGATCAGCAAGCCCATCGGCACGACCACCATCGGAATCATCCACAGAAAGGCATGGGTGATCAATTCCGGATAGCCGACCAGGTCCGGGGCCGTGAGGGCCATCGCCAGGACCATGGCCAGTGAACTGGCCAGGGGGCCCGACTTCGAGGTCTTGGACAGGAACATGCCGCCATAGACCAAAGCGGCCATGGTGAGGACCCGCAACAGCGGCGTGCCGGCGGTAGCGGCGGTGACGACGAAAGCGAGCGCGACGGCGACGATCACGACGATGATCAGCGCGAAGCCTTCGATGGCGCTGGAACCGGCATCGTCTTTGCTGACGAAGAAGATCAGGTAGGCGGCCAACGCGGCCTCTTGAACATGGAAGGCCATGCAGACGATGACCGTCACGACACAGAGCAGGGTGATGCGCAGCGCCCGGTCGAGGCGGCCGGGAAAAGGCGCCAGTTCGCGTCTGAGCAACGCCAACACCGCGCCGCCGGAAGACGCCGCGGGGCGCTGCCGCAACTCAGCGTGTGCGTTGCTGCTCATGCAGGATCACGACCGCTGAGGCGCCGATACGCATCAAGGGCTCCGGCGGCACGTGCAGCCGAATGCGCACCGGAAAGCGGGCCGCAACCTGCACCCAGTTCAGCGTGCGCGCCACATAGGGCAGACCGCCGAAAGCCGCGATCTCGTCATCGGAGACCACCCCCCAGCCGATGCCGTCGACCGTCCCCGCGATGCGGACACGCTGGTCGATCATGACGAAGACGTCGGCGCTGTCACCCACCTGGATGCCGGCCAGCGCGGTCTCGGGGAAGAGCCCGTTGGCGACCCAACTCGCGCTGTCGATGAGGGTGAACAGGGGGACGCCCGGCACCAGGTTTTCGCCCTCGGCGATCTTCAGCCCGACCACCTTGCCGGCGACCGGCGCCTGTACTTCGGTTTGCTCGAGAGCGCGGCGGGCGATGGCCACCAGGGTCAGGTTGGCGCGGACCTGCGCCTCCAGTGCGAGCGTGGTCTGGACCTCGTTGCGGGCCGCCTTGGAGGCACCCAGTGCCTGACGCAGCGAGACGGCGGCGTCGCTCACCGCCGTGCGCGCCTCGTCGAGGGTCTGCCGGGACACATAGCCGGCCGCCTCCATCGGCTGGAGCCGCTCCAGTGAGCGGGTGGCCAGGTCCAGATTGGTTTGGGCACGACTCACCTCGTCCTGCGCCACGGCGGCATTGGCACGCTCCGATTCACGCAGCCGCCGTTGATCGGCGAGGCTGCCTTCGACCACCGCGAGCTCGGCTTGGGCCAATTCCAGTTGCAGCCGATAAGTCTCGGGATCGACGCGAAACAGCAACTGTCCGGCCGCGACCGATTGATTCTCGACGACCGCCAGCTCCACCAGGCGGCCGGCCACGGGCGCTGAGACGCGGACGATATCGGCGTCGATCTCGGCATCGGTGGTGCGGGGAGACAGCGCCAGGTTCGCGGCCAGGCGGTAACCGACGACGAGGGTCGCGACCGCGACCGCGACGAACAGCAGGCGACCCAGGACGGTGCGCAGCAGCGGCCCGCGATCGGCCAAAAAATGCAGGGGTCGAACACCGCTCGGTGGCGGGCCGGAAGGGCTCGCTGCGGGGCCGTCGCCAACCGCGGTGGACGCGGATTGCGCTGCCGGGGCGGCACCGTCGGGGTCAGCGGCAACGGCCTGCTCGCTCATGTCAGGCCAGGGTCCGGGAGAACAACAAGGCCCAGAGGCTCATGGCGGCGAGGGTACTCAGAAGCGTGTAGAACAAACCGGGGAGCGGTATCGACTGCGCCAGACCAACTTTCAGGAGCAGGCCGTAAGTGACCGCGGCCACGACCATGCCCAGCAGCACGCTGGGGATCCAGGCCGGGAAGTAGGAGCCGGCGAAGACGACGATCGGGCCGATGTCCATAGAGCGTCTTCAGGCCGCAGGGATCGTGAAATCGGTTGGTTCATCCCCCGATCGACGGGCGATGAGTGCGCAAAAGCTTAGACCAACGGCACCGGTCGCCGCAAGTCGGCAATTCTCACTTTGGCATACTCAGCCTGTTTTCGGCTGCGGGGGCCTTGGTCACGGATCCGGCCACGCGACATCGTAGGGTGGACAAGCGTAGCGCAGTCCGCCAGCGTCGATGCGGGATTCGGTGGACTGCGCTGTCGCTTGTCCACCCTAAGGCCGGAACGATGATCAAGGTCGCTGCGGGGGAGGCTGATCGAAGCTGTTCATCTGAAGGCCATCAGCGCTGCCCAACCATCGAAACACAGGTAGGTGGTCAACGTGCGGATGTCGTTGAACAGGCGCTGGCGTAACGGAACCGCTGCGCTCCAGGTGCGCGACCCAGTCGCACACCGTGGCGTGCGAGGCGGGTTTGCAGACCAAGACGAAACCCAGCCTCAGGGACTGGAGGGTGCGGCAAAGCGGATCAAGGCAGTAGCGAACCCCGCCGGGCACGGTCGTCTTCAGTCAAAATGAGAATTGCTGGCCGCAAGCCAGCAGAAGCATGCCAAACTACTGCTTCCATCTGAGAAAAAAAGAATCGTCCCTCAATAACGCTTCGCCAAACAACCTCGCACCTTCCGCCGACAAGTGTTCACCTCTTGCATCGGCGATCAAATACCGTCCTTCTTTCGAAAAGTATCTACACTGATTTATCGCGCAGAAGTACTTGTTCCTGTCAACGAGATAAACCCCGCTCTGCTTCAATAGAGCCAAAGCCTCGGCACCCAGAGCTACTTCGTCCGCCTGCAAATCAATTTTTGGCTCTAACCCCAGCAGCATATACTCTTGATGCTTCGGGAAGCGTGGAGTTCCCGTAAACAAGATCAGCTTCTTATTAAATCGACTCCAGTATTCCAGCATTTCTCTGATCGCTTCAACTGTAAGCTCGTCTCTTGTAAACAAACTGGTTAGCGCCAAGTATTGGTAATAGTCATCGCCTACCACCTCAAGATAAAGTCTCTCATACATTTTCCTACACTCTACCGACATCTTTCGCGGCACGAGCTCGCAGCCAGCGCCTGTCATCTGAGCGGGCACCAAGCCGTTCAGTTTAAAGACGACAACCAAGTCCGCGGCATTGCTATCCCCCGCAACCACAAAAGGGATTCGCTTTGAGCCAGGAACCAGAGAAACCTCTTTGCACCGCCACTGCTCGATAAACCTATCAACACCAATATTCGATCTGTTTGTGAAATGACAGACATCCTGCTTGATATTCACATACCGTGAATTGGTATCCGCAGCCTGCTCTTCCACAATAGCTCGCTGTTTCTCATTGAACCTCAACCTGTCGGGAAACCCGTTATTGGCATACCCTACTGCGCCAATTACCAATAAAGAGCAAGTACCGACCAGGGCGAGCGAAAAAAGTCGCGCTCTACCAATGACACCCCTTCGTCTGAACGGTACTTCCACATACTTCCAACTCAGATAGGCAAGCACTAGAGAAACCGCAGCCAGACCACCCAACAATAAATCGCTCGGCTCCTCCAGGCTGCGGTGTTTCGCAAAAGCAAGTAACGGCTGATGCCACAGGTACGCGCTATAACTGATCAGCCCAACACCAACGAACAACTGATTTCCAAGCAACTTGCCAATGACCGTCTGCGGTGTGGCACACAAAATGATTAGCGCTGCGCCGATCGTCGGAGCCAGCGTGAACAAGCTTGGAAACGGTGTTTGCTTATCGAAAGCAAAGACAGCGTAGATGATCAGAAATAGCCCAATCATACTACCGGCCTGGCCAACTGAGCGACTAAGGTCAGGCTTGTTGCTCTTTGAAAAATAGAACGCGACGAATGCGCCGATCAGCAACTCCCAGCCACGTGTCGGCAGCAGATAGAAGGCTGTAGCTGGGTTGTTTACTGAACCCCATTGCGCTGCTGCCAAGCTGATAACGGCTAGCGCTGCAAGCATTGCCAGGATCCGGCGCTTTCCTAACCGCCACGTCAGCATCAAGAAGACCGGGAAGAACAAATAGTATTGCTCTTCAACCGCCAAACTCCATGTGTGCAGCAAAGGCTTCAACTCGGCAGCAGTATCAAAATATCCACTATTCTTCCAGAAAAAGACGTTTGAGATAAAGGTGGAAACCGAAAAAACACTACCTGAAAACTCTTTCAGATCATCCTGTAACAGCCACAACCACGCAAACGGCAGACAAGCGAATACGACAACAAATAACGCCGGCAGTATCCGTCGTGCCCGTCGCTCGTAAAAGTTTGTGAGCGTAAATGTCCCAGCTTGCTTTTCAGTGAGTATGATCGATGTTATGAGATAGCCGCTGATCACAAAAAACACATCAACGCCAACAAAACCGCCACTAAACGGCGCGAATCCAGCGTGAAAAAAAATAACAGGCGGCACCGCTAGGGCACGTAACCCGTCTATCTCTCGTCTATAGTCCATCTGTCCAGAAGAATGTCAATTATGCCTTCATCAGAGGCCGGCCCTTGGCCGCTGTCGATGAGGAACGGAGATATGCCCGGTTCCGGTGCGGGGCGATTGAGGCTAGTCGCCGTCAGGCAGCTTGCCGCGCGGCGGTGCAAAGCCCGCATCGATCGGCACGCCGCCCGTTGGCGCCCGCCGCTTGCCGATGTTCTTGCGTTCGCGCTCCCGGACCTTCTCTTTCGGCTTGGCGACCACTGCGGTCCTGGGTTTGGGCTTGCCCTTACTCGGTCCCTTGCGCTTGGTCGGCCCGGTAAAGTCAGCCTTCAATCCCGGGATGGCCCTGGCCTCGAAACTGAGGTTGAGGTAACGCTCGATGCTCTCCATTCGGTTCCATTCCTTGGCGTCGACCAGCGCGATGGCCCGGCCCTTCTCACCCGCCCGGCCGGTACGGCCGGTGCGGTGCAAATAATCGTCGCCGCTGCGCGCCAGTTCGAAGTTGACCACCAGATCCAGTCCGGGGATGTCCAGCCCCCGTGCCGCCACGTCGGTGGCGATCAGGACGCTGATCTGGCCGCCGTGCAGCAGCCCCATGATACGGTTGCGTTCACGCTGATCAAGTTCGCCGTGGAGCGCGCCCACCCGCTGGCCCTGACCCTGGAGGAATCCGCACAAACCCGTGGTGCGCTCACGGGTGTTGACGAAGACCAGAGTCTTGGCGGCCGGCTCGTTCTGGAGCAGCCACAGTAACTGGCGCTGCTTATGCTCGGTGTCATCGCTCAGGATGACCTGGTGGCTGATGTCCGGATGCTGTTCCCGCACCGGGTTGACGACCACCACCCGCGGGTCACGGAGCAGCCGGTCGGTGATGGCGCTGAGCCCGCGATGGTTCAGGGTGGCGGAGAACAGCAGCGACTGACGCGCCGCGTTGGTGCGCTCGATGATGGCCAGCACGTCGTCGGCGAAACCCAGATCGAGCATCCGGTCGGCCTCGTCCAGGACCAGATATTCCAGATCGGCGAGATCCGCCACGCCGGTGCCGCTTTCGATGTATTCCAGCAGGCGCCCCGGTGTCGCGACCAGGATGTCGGGATTGCGGCGCAGGGTGGCGATCTGACGGTCGCGCCGCTCACCGCCCATGATCACGCCGGTGCTGAGCCGGGTGAAGCTTGCCAGGTTCATGAAATGAATCTGGATTTGCCGCGCCAGTTCCCGGGTGGGCACCAGGATCAGGGCGCGGGTCGCGCTCCTGGGGGCCGGACTGTCCAGAAAGTGCTGCATCATCGGCAGCAGAAAAGCCGCGGTCTTGCCGGAGCCGGTCGCCGCGGACACCAGCAGATCCAGACCCTGCTGAACCAGCGGGATAACCTGTGACTGGACCGGGGTGGGCGTGGCGAAACCCGCCTTATCGAGCCCGCGCAGCAGCGGCTCAGGCAGTTGAAATTCGGTGAATGGTGCGTTCATGGACGAAAGGATACAGCAAAACCGGATCGGTTCAGCCAACCCCGTAGCGGTGGGCACTGCGAACGGCCCGGGTAGCCGACCCGGCCGCGTCGTCCCTGAGGCAAGAGACACTCAGTCACGGGTGCCGATGCGCTGACCAAAACGCACCGACTGACCGGGCACCAGCGCCGGATCCCAGGTCAGCGTAGCGGCGGGAAACAGCAGAATCACCGTGGAACCCAGGTTGAAACGTCCCATCTCCTCGCCGCGGTCGAGGTGCACGCGCGCCGTCGCCCCGGTGTAGTGCCAGCGTCGGGTGCGCAGACCCGACAAGGCCGGCGCGACCTCCCCCTCCCAGACAGTCTCGATGCCGCCCACGAAGATGGCCCCCACCAACACCACCGCCAGCGGCCCGAGATCCGTGCCGAACAGGCACAGAACCCGTTCATTGCGGGCAAACAGCCCCGGCACTTGGGCGGCGGTGGCCTGGTTGACACTGAACAGGCGCCCGCCGAAGTAGGTCATCTCGGCCAGTTCCCCGGCCAGGGGCATGTGAATCCGGTGGTAGTCGCGCGGCGAGAGGTAGATGGTCGCGAAGCGGCCGCCGTCGAACAGGTGATGCGCTTCCCCCCGCCCGCCCAGGAGGTCGCGCACCGAATAGTCGAGACCCTTGGCCTGGATGATCCGGCCGTCGGTGATGCTGCCGATCTGACTGATGGTGCCGTCCACTGGTGAGAGCACCGCCCGCGGGTCAGGATCGAGCGGTCGGGCATCGGGGCGCAGCGCACGCGTGAAAAAGGCATTGAGGTGCGGATAGGCCGTCGGCTCGGGCTGTGCCGCCGCACTCAGATCGACCCCGACCAGGCGCACATAGGCACGAATCATCAGGTTCTTGAGCGGCGCCCATTCGATGCGCGCAAAACGGTACATCAAGAGCGACAGCAGGTGCTGAGGCAGCACCTGCTGAAGACCGACGAAGAGCCGCGCACCGACGCTTGATTCCCGATCGTTCATGTTCCGTCCGGCAGCAACAGGTCCAGATATTGATGGAGCGCCGCCAGGTCCGCGGCGATTCCCGCCCGGTCTGAATCGGCAGTGAAGAGCCGCTCCTGATGCAGGAAACGTAAGATGATCTTACGGACCCAGGCGCCGGCAGTCGAGCGTCCTCGCGGTTAGGATCGATGTTCTTCACAATTTTTTACCTCGTACCCACATGAGAGGATGACGGGGCGGGGCCGGCGTTCCAGCCAATGGACCACCGGAGGCGCGCTGGTCGGCGCACCGAAGACCGCAGGGCCCATCACCCGTCATGCTTGACCATCTGGCTCGGCCATCCAACGACTCTGAGGTTCCCATGAGCGAGCACAACGAGAAGATCCACAAGACCGAGGCCGACTGGCGTGCGCAACTGACGCCTGAGCAATATCATGTCTGCCGCGAGCAGGGCACCGAGCCGGCCTTTACCGGCCGGTACTATGCCACCAAGGAGGATGGCCGCTACCGCTGTAGTTGCTGCGGCGAGGTGCTGTTCGACTCCGCACAGAAGTACGACTCCGGCAGCGGCTGGCCAAGTTTTTGGCAGCCCGCGCAACCCGAGGCCGTCGGCAGCACTGTGGATGCGCGCTACGGGATGCAGCGCACAGAAGTCCACTGCAACCGGTGCGGTGCCCACCTCGGTCATGTCTTCCCTGACGGACCCCGCCCGACCGGGCTGCGCTACTGCATCAACTCGGTATCATTGACTTTCGACCCCAAGAATCAGTCCGGGTCATGAGCACGACGGTCGCACGGCCGTGTCTCAACGAACGACTGGCCCATGAACACGAAACAATCACCACGAATACCCCGCTCAAACTGCTGGTCATCGAGGACGATCCGGCGGATTTTCTGCTGCTGATCCGGCATCTGCGCAAACAGGGGATGGCGGCGGCCTGCACGCGGGTGGCCGGCACCGCGGCGTTGGAGGCGGCACTGTCGGCCGGCACCTGGGATGCCGTCCTGGCCGATTATTTCGTGCCGGGCATGGACTTCGATCCCACGCTCGAACTGATCCGCCGGTATCGGCCGGGCGTGCCGATCATTTTGGTCTCAGGTGCCGTGGGTGAGGAGCGGGCGATCGATCTGCTGCGCCGCGGGGTCGGTGATTTCGTGCTCAAGGACCACTTCCTGCGGTTGGTTCCGGCCATTCAGCGCTGTCTGCGGGAAGCGGCGGAGCAACGCGCCCGCGCCAGCGCGGAGGCGGCCCTGCGCGAGAGCGAGGAGCGGCTGCGCCTGGCCCTGGATGGCGGCGACCTCGGGATGTGGGATTGGCTGGTGACCAGCGATACCCTGGTGGGTAACGCGCGCTGGGGACGCATTCTGGGCTGCCGGCTGGACCAGACCCCGCCCAATCGCGTCGAATGGGAAGCCCTGGTGCATCCGGACGATCTACCCGCGCTGCGGGCGGCCTTTGCGGACCTGATCGAGGATCGCCGGCCCATCTTTCACAGCGAATATCGCCTGCGCCATCAGCGCGGCCACTGGGTCTGGGTCTCCTCGCGCGGCAAGGTCATCGGGCGCGACTCGGCGGGGCGACCGCTGCGGGTGTGCGGCACCCATCAGGACATCAGCACGCGCAAGCTGCTGGAAGAGGAACTGCGGCGACTCGCCGTCACTGACCCGCTCACCGGGGCTTTCAACCGGCGACATCTGATGGAAACGATGGAGGTCGAGGCGCGGCGCGCCCGCCGCCATGGTCGGCCGGTCGCGCTGATCATGTTCGACCTCGACGGGTTCAAGGCGATCAACGACACCCGCGGTCATGATCAGGGCGATGCGGTACTCACCGCGGTCGCGGCGCAAATGCGCGAGCGCCTGCGCCACACCGACATCCTGGCACGCTGGGGCGGAGAGGAATTCATGATCCTCCTCCCCGAAACCACCCTGGCTCAGGCGGCGGCCTTGGCGGAGTTTCTCCGGGTCGGGCTGCACACTCTGCCCGACTCCGGCATCGCGCCGGTCACCGCAAGCTTCGGGGTGGCCGAGTACCGTCCCGCGGAGAGCCTGGACCAGTGGCTCAAGCGCGTCGACGATCTGGTGTTTCAGGTCAAACGCGACGGCCGGGATCGGGTCGCCTGGGAGGTCGAATAGATCAACGGATCCGGGTTTTGGCGCCATCGCTCGCCATCACGGAATACCCAACAGCTTATGCGTCTGCACGCTCAGTCGCCAACGCGGATGCGCCTTGCAGTAGGCGATGGCCTGTTCAGTATTGACGGCAAGTCGCGGACCGTCCATCGGCTGCAGAAAGAAATGCCGGAAGTCCAGCCCGACGAAGCGCTCGGGCGGTGCTGCCGCCTGCGGGTAGACGAGTTTCAACTCGTGACCGGTGGTGAGGACCAGGGGCGCCGCGGCCTTGGGGCTGACGCACACCCAGTCGATACCGGGCGGGGCCGGGCAAGTGCCGTTGGTCTCACAGGCCACTTCGAAGCCGCGGACATGCAGTGCGTCGATCAGCGGCTTGTCCAATTGCAGCAGGGGCTCTCCGCCGGTGCAGACGACCAGTGGACGCGCGCGGGGATCCGGCGCGGCCGTCCAGGCGATGCGAACCCGCTCCGCGAGTCGATCCGCGTCCGGATACCGGCCGCCGCCGGGCCTATCCATTCCCCGGAAATCGGTGTCACAAAAAGTGCAGATCGCCCGGACGCGGTCCGGTTCGCGCCCGGACCACAGGTTGCAACCCGCGAAGCGGCAGAAGACGGCCGGGCGTCCGGTGTTGGCGCCCTCGCCCTGGAGTGTGTAGAAGACCTCCTTGACCGCGTAGCTCATGTGGGCAAGGCCGGCGCCAACGCCCCCCAGCACAGGCTGGCCCCGCAGCCGGGGGTCTCATGCAGATCGATGCGGTCGAGTTGGGGCAGACGCGCGGCCACTGCTTCGCGCAGCCACAGCAGGATGCTCGCGGGATCCGCATCGCGCAGGTACGGCAGGTCGTTGAGCCGATGATGATCGAGGCGCTCGTAAACGGGCTTGAACAGCGTCTTGACGTCGCCGTAGTCGACCGTCCAGCCCATGACCTGATCCAGGGGCGCGCTCAAATGCAGGCGCAGGAGGTAGCTGTGACCGTGCAGGCGGCGCCGCGGATCAGTCGCGGGAGCGCTCATGAGCTGTAAGGCACCTTCGAAGCGCTGCTCCTTCCAGATGCGGTAACAACTGCCGTCATAGTGACAACCGGCGGTGGCGGTTTCGTAAACAGTGATCCAGGACAACGGCGGCAACCTGGGCTTGATGCGCTGCCATAACCAGTGCGCAAGCAGTTCGCTGGTGGGGTTCTCCAAACCGGCGATGTCATTGAGGCAGGCGAGGTGCAGTTGCTCATGCAGCGGCGCCCACGCAGCGGCGATTTGATCGAAATCCACCCCCATGGCCTGATCGGCGAGGTCCTGGTCGGCGTGCAGGATGACCTCGAAGCCGTGACCGTGCATCCGCCCGCACTGATGACCCGCCGGGACCCGGGGCAGCCGGTGGGCTGCTTCGAAGCGGAAGCGGTGCCACAGGTGTGCGTGCTCCGCGCCGTCCAGATCCGCCCCCTGATCGCGGGTGCTGCGGATGCCCACCGACGCGATGCCCGGCACCGCCAGGTGTTGGCGGACCCAGCGGGCCAGGTTCTCATCAGTGGGAATCGGCAACAGCGCGTTCAGATCGCGATAGTCGAGCTCGGCTACGCACGCCTGCAGGGTCCACGCCAGCGCGGCGGTCTCACCACCCGGAAAGGGCGCCCAACCAGCCGGCAGCTCGACGCGCACGCGGGCGGTGAAACTATGCCCATGCAGACGCCGGGCACGGTGTCCGGCGGGAAGAATGGCGACGCGCCGGGCGGCCTCGAAGGGGGCCGCGGCGAGGTGGAAGAGGTGTTCGGACATGCGTGAGTGGATAGTGGATAGTGGTTAGTGGTTAGTGGTTAGTGGATAGTGGATAGGTAACCAGTCGACAACAACTTAAACACCGTCGTTGTCGTTGTCGTTGTCGTAATCGAGTTTATGGTACCCGTGAGGATGCGTTCGCACCGCGTCGTTTCGCTCTCCGCGCTTTGTCAGCAGCGCAACGGTTCGTTAGTTCTTGGCGCGGCGCTCGAAACATTTCAAAGGCTTGGCGGCTTGTTATGTTCAGGGTGTGTCGCGAATCGAAACCCGATCGGCATCGGGCTGCCCATGTCCAATCTGAATCGTTCCGATTACGATTACGACAACGACAAACGTCTCCACGGCATCCTGAGCGCGGTGGACCTCTCGGCGGAGATGCGCGAGCGGGTCCTGCGCGCCGGCTTCTATGTCGCGCGCATTCACGATCAAATCTTCGCGCTGGATGTTCCCGACGATTTTCAGCCCAACGGTCATGATTGGGGCGCTCGCCCCCGCCCATGAAGGTTGGGCTATGCTTAGGGTCGCGCCAAGGCCGCGAAGTTATAGGCACCCACGGGGGTGGTGCTTGACCGAGCGCCGGAGGCCCGACCACCGCCGTACCCCTATCGTGTCTCATCGAGACCGCGAGGGGTGCTTTTGTCTCCGCGCCCGCCCGACTTTCACGGCAACCTACCGTGCTCTCACGGAGACGCGGACGAGAAGAGAAAGAAGATTCTCTCACAAAGACACGGAGACACAAAGGAGGAACGATGGGGGGTTGTATAGTGAACATCGTGAGACCCATTAAAGGCGCGATAAAAATCGTTGTTTGAGAGCACTCTTTTGCTATCGGACAACCCTTTCAAGCAAGTTCCGTCCCTGTTCACCGACGATACTCACGATATTAATCCTGATCTTTCTTGCTTTGTGTCTCTGTGTCTTTGTGAGATGATTTCTTTTCTTTCTTCCGTGTTTCCGTGAGAGGCTCTGTTCACCCGAGTTGGCCATTGATGGTTCTGGCGATGCCGTCTTTCATCAAGGCTTCACCGAAGTTCAGGAGATAGCCGAGCTTCATCCCGGTCAGGCGCAGGTAGGTGAGCAATTGCTTATTGTGCGCATTCGTGACGCACTCAATGGATTTCAGTTCCAGAATGACCTTGCGGGCGACGATCAAATCCGCCCGGAAGCCTTCCTCGAAGCAAATATCATCATAACAAATCGGAACCGACACCTGTCGCTCAACAAACAAGTTCCGCCTCTCCAACTCATCGGCCAACACCGTCTCATAGACACTCTCCAGCAGTCCAGGTCCAAGCCGCATATGGATCTTAACGGCACAATCCACAACGATCACACCGATTTCATTCTCATTCATTATCAGCTATCTCACGGAGACTGTGCTAGAAAATAGAAGAAGATTCTCTCACAAAGACACAAAGACACGAAGAAGAAAAGAAAGAAAAGCAAAGTAAAGTAAAGAAAAAAAGCCATGACAGCCTTCTCTTCTTTGTGCCTTTGTGTCTTTGTGAGAGGACTTCTTCTCTTTCTTCCGTGTCTCCACGAGGAGATCTCAGGGCTCATTGTAACCGCTGATGCCGGATGCGGCTGGCGATGGCCTCAGGGCCGTAGGGGTGACGAAGGAACCCCCAACGATCTGCGGCCGGGGATGTTGGGGTTCGTTCCTCACCCCAACGGTCATGATCGGGGCGCGCTCGCCCCCGCCCCTGAACGTTGGGCTATGCTTAGGGGGCTGGGCCAAGGCCGCGAAGTTATAGGCACCCACGGGGGTGGTGCTTAACCGAGCGCCGGAGGCCCGGCCACCGCCGTACCCCTATCGTGTCTCATTGAGACCGCGAGGGTTGCTTTTGTCTCTGCGCCCGCCGGACTTTCACGGCAACCTACTGAGATCGGTCCGCCGCGGCGAACCGGGCGAGCAGCGGATCGGCGACTCCCGCTTGCGCAAACCCTTTGGCCCGCAGTTGGCAGGAGTCACACTCACCGCAGGGGCGTCCGTCCTCCCCCGGATCATAGCAACTGCTGGTCAGTGCATAATCGACACCGAGCGCCACACCCCGCGCGACGATCTGCGCCTTGGTGAGGTGAATCAGCGGCGTGTGAATCCGTAGCCGCTGGCGCCCCGCAACCCCGGCCGCGGTGGCCAGGTTGGCCATGCGCTCGTAGGCGGCGATGTACTCGGGGCGACAGTCCGGGTAACCGGAGTAGTCCAGCGCATTGACTCCGATGAAGAGATCACTCGCTCCCAGAACCTCCGCCCAGGCCAGCGCGAAGGACAGAAACACGGTATTACGCGCCGGCACATAGGTGATCGGGATGCCCTCGCCGATCGACCCCAGACTGCGCGCCTTGGGTACCGCAATGTCCGCGGTAAGCGCGGAACCACCGAACCGGCGCAGGTCGATATCGGCGATCACATGCTCAACCACCCCCAGCGCCTGCGCGACCCGCGCGGCCGACTCGAGTTCCACCGCGTGCCGCTGGCCGTAGCGGAACGACAGGGCGTAGGGCGCGAAGCCCTCGGCCTTGGCAATGGCCAGCGCGGTCGTCGAATCCAGACCGCCGCTCAATAGGATTACCGCGTTTTTCATCGTTCGGTCTCGCCCGCAAACGCCGCTGATGGGGTGATGAAGTCGTGGTCGGCCCGGTAACCGACCGCGATGCTAGAAAAACAATCCGTCGATCGGCGACGAGGCCGAGGCAAAGCGCTTGCGGGGCATGCGGCCCGCGAGATAAGCCTCGCGCCCGGCCTCGATCGCCTTGCGCATGGCGCTGGCCATGAGCACCGGGTGCTGTGCGGCGGCGATGGCCGTGTTCATCAGCACCCCGTCGCAACCCAGCTCCATTGCCACCGCGGCGTCGGAGGCGGTGCCGACTCCCGCATCGACCAGTACCGGAATCTTGGCATTCTCGACGATGGTGCGGATATTCAGCGGGTTGCGAATCCCCAGTCCGGAGCCGATCGGGGCTGCCAGTGGCATCACCGCCACACAGCCGATCTCCTCCAGACGCTTGGCGATAATCGGATCATCGTTGGTATAGACCATGACGTCGAACCCGTCCTTGACCAGCACAGCGGCCGCCGCCAGGGTGGCGACCACGTCCGGGAACAGCGTCTTCTCGTCGCCCAGCACCTCGAGCTTGCAAAGATTGTGGCCGTCCAGCAGTTCCCGCGCCAGCCGGCAGGTGCGGACCGCGGTCTCGGCGTCATAGCAGCCGGCCGTGTTGGGCAGGATGGTGTAGCGCTCGGGCGGCAGCACGTCCAGGATGTTGGGCTCACCCGGGGTCTGGCCGATGTTGGTGCGGCGCACGGCGATGGTGACGATCTCCGCCCCGCTCGCTTCGATGGCCAGGGCGGTTTGCTCCATGTCCTTATATTTGCCCGTACCGACCAGCAGGCGCGAGCTGTATTCCTGGCCGGCAAGGGTGAAACGGTCGGAGTGGTTGGTGGTGGACATCGTGGTGGGCTCCGGAATTGGGGGTAAAGCGGTTTGCGGGCAGTGGTTAGTGGTTAGTGGTTAGTGGTTAGTCGCCAGCCTGAAGAGAACCTTACATTGACAGTGGCCTCGCCGCGAGACACGAACACCCCCTCGCGAATCAGGCGAAAATGCCTTGACCATAAACTCGGCCACCTCGGATCTGCGCGGACCTCGGTCCGCACAGCAGACCCTACAGATCTAGCCACTAGCCACTAGCCACTGTTTCAAGGATAAACCATCCGCCCGCACAGTGGACGGACTTAGCCCCCGCCGACCGCCTGGATGATCTCCACCCGATCCTCGGGGACCAGGACATGCTGCGCGAAGCGGCTGCGCGGGACCAGTTCCGCATTCACTTCGACAGCGATACGCCGGCCGGTGAGCCCCAGGCGCTCGACCAACGCCGACATGGCGATGGACGCCTCGACCTCGGTGGCGGAACCGTTGATAAAGATTTGCATGGTCAGTTTGCCTGGACGCCGGTGGACATGCCGGGATTCTATACCCTACACCGGTACTCCGGCTCCCGCCGCGCGCTTTTCGAACGGATCCGATCGTGCCGCCGGATTCCGCGCGGTCGGATCAAGGGTCGCCGACACCTGGCGCTTCTCAAGCGTTCTGTGTTCCACAACCAAGCCCAGGCACCCCGCGCCACGGCCTCAAGCACCTGCCAGGATTGCAATTCCATGACCGTCTCTATACCGTACGGCACGCTGTGAATCCTGGCCGACACCGCCGACTGGCGTCGAACTCCAAATTTGCAAGAAACCAGGCCGGCTGAAACCGAAGTGGCTGAACCGAGGAGGGCACCGTGAGTCAATGGTCCGAGGATTTGATCTCGGTTGAGCGCGCCGGAACCCTGGATGGACTGTTCCTGCAGCGGGTCCGACGCTCGCCCACACGGATTGCGTATCGTTACTATGAGCGGGACCGCGGCTGGCAGCAGCTCGACTGGCGGGAGATGGGTCAGGCGGTGGCACGCTGGCGGGGCGCCCTGGCCGGTGAGGCACTGACCGACGGTGATCGCGTCGCCATGCTGCTGCGTAACTGCCCCGAGTGGGTGATGTTCGATCAGGCCGCCATGTCCCTGGGCCTGGTCACGGTCCCGCTTTACACCGATGACCGGGCAGACAATGCCGCCTACATTCTGCAGGATGCGGCGGTGAAAGTCCTGCTGGTTCAGGACGCCAATCGCTGGAAGCGCCTGGCCGAGGCGGTGGGTGACACCCCCTGGCCGCTGCGCGTGGTGCTGCTGGACGGCGGCGCCGAGGCGTTGCGCCTGGCCGCGACGGACCCACGCGTGGTGGTGGCGGACAGTTGGCTGCCGCCCGCGGCTCCGGACCTGAGGTCGCGCGAGGCGGACCCCAGCGCGCTCGCCACCATCGTCTATACGTCCGGCACCACCGGCCGACCCAAGGGGGTGATGCTCTCCCACCGCAACCTGCTTGCCAATGCCCACGGCGGGGTGACCGTCATCGATTGCTATCAGGAGGACGTCTTTCTGTCCTTTCTGCCGCTGTCCCACGCCCTGGAGCGCACCGGCGGCTACTACCTGCCGATGATGGCCGGGGCCTGTGTCGCCTTCGCCCGCTCGGTCGCCCAACTCGGCGAGGACATGCAGACCATTCGGCCGACGGTGATGATCGCCGTACCACGGGTGTTCGAACGTGTCTATGTCCGGATCGCGGACCAATTGGCCGCCCGACCGGCCCCGGCGCGCTGGATCTTCGCGCTGGCGGTGGCGGCGGGCTGGCGGCGCTTCCTGCGCGACCAAGGCCGGGGCGGCTGGCATCCACTGCTGCTGCTGTGGCCGCTGTTGCGGCGCCGGGTCGCGGATCAGGTTCTGGCCAAGCTCGGCGGGCGCATGCGGGCGGCGGTGAGCGGCGGCGCGCCCCTGCCCTACGGGGTGGCACACACTTTCATTGGCCTGGGACTGCCGCTGCTGCAAGGTTATGGCCTGACCGAGACCAGCCCGATCATCGCCGTCAACCCGCTGCAAGCCAACATCCCGGAAAGCGTGGGTGTCCCCATCCGCGGAATGCAGGTGCGCATCGGGGCGGACGATGAACTGCTGGTCAAGGGCCACAACGTGATGCTTGGCTATTGGAACAACCACGCGGCCACCGCCCGCGTCCTGACGCATGACGGCTGGCTGCACACCGGCGACCAGGCGCGCATCGCCGACGGGCACATCTACATCACCGGTCGCCTCAAGGACATCCTGGTCCTCTCCAACGGCGAGAAGGTGCCGCCCGCCGACATGGAGATGGCGCTCGCCCTGGACCCCCTGTTCGAGCAGGCGATCGTGCTCGGGGAGGGCCGCTCCTACCTGACCGCCCTGCTGGTGCTCAATGCCGACCTGTGGCCCGGTCTGGCCCAGGAACTCGGGCTCGACTCCGGGTCCCCCAGGAGTATGGAAGACCCCCATCTGCTGAAAGAGATGCTCAAGCGCGTGCGCCTCACACTCAAGGACTTCCCCGGCTACGCCAAGATCCGGCGGGTAGCCCTGAGTCTGGAGCCCTGGACAGTCGAGAATGGACTGCTGACCCCAACACTGAAAGTAAAGCGAAATCAAGTGATGGCGCATCACCGTGCAGCCATCGAGGAGATGTATGGGAAGGAGACCTGAACAGTTCGGCGCCCCGCGACCCATCAGGCCAACGCATTGCGCAGTTGCACGCGGCGCCGAGAGTGCCTAATATTCAACTGTCACGCGGGTGTAGTTCAATGGTAGAACTTCAGCTTCCCAAGCTGATAGCGTGGGTTCGATTCCCATCACCCGCTCCACCTCGCTCTTGCCGACATGCGCCGACTCTACCAAGCCCGTGACCGCATCGAGGCGCAACTGCTCTTGGATTTCCTTGATCGCCACCTGATTCGTTCGGTGGTGCTTGGTGACTTCCTGGCGGGCGCCGCGGGCGAACTGCCGGCCGACATTTGCCCGACCCTTTGGCTGATCGACGACCAGGATCTGGACCGTGCCCACGAGGTCCTCACCCGCTTCCTCGCTCCACCGCAATCGTCGCTGGATGCCGCTCCATGGCATTGCGCTGCCTGTGGCGAGCAGATCGAGGGCGACTTCGACCGGTGCTGGAACTGCGGTCGGGTGCGGCCCGAATGACGTTGGCAGAGTTCGACGATCGATTCGCCCCTGCCCTGCTCGACTGGTTCGACCGTCACGGACGCAAGGATCTGCCCTGGCAGCAGCAGCCCACGCCTTATCGAGTCTGGGTCTCGGAGATCATGCTCCAGCAGACTCAGGTCGCCGTCGTGATCCCCTACTTCACGCGCTTCATGGCCCGTTTCCCCGCCCTGCTCGATCTGGCGGACGCACCGCTCGATGCGGTGCTGGCACTGTGGTCCGGGCTCGGCTACTACGCCCGCGCCCGCCACCTCCATCAGGCAGCCCGGTTGATCCGGGACCAGCATCAGGGCGTCTTTCCGCACGACCGGCAGACCATCGAGTCCCTGCCGGGGATCGGGCGCTCGACCGCGGGCGCCATTCTGTCGCTCGCCCTGGGCCAGCGTCACCCCATCCTCGACGGGAACGTGCGGCGCGTCTTCGCCCGCTGCTTCGGGGTCGAGGGCTGGCCTGGCCAGGCGGCGGTGCAGTCGCGGTTATGGGAACTTGCCGAGGAGCTTATGCCCGTGGAACGGGTGGGCGCCTACAACCAGGCGCTGATGGACTTGGGTGCCACCCTGTGCACCCGCGCCCGACCCGGCTGCGACCGCTGCCCGCTAGCCGCATCCTGCGTCGCCCGCTGCCAGGGCCGCCAATCGGAACTGCCGCAGGCGCGACCTGCCAAACCGGTCCCGCGGCGCGAGACCCTGATGATCCTGGCCCGCGATCCGCGGGGCGCCGTCCTGTTGGAACGTTGCCCCCCCGTCGGCATTTGGGGCGGACTCTGGAGTCTGCCGCAAACCGCTCCCGATCGCGATCCGGCGCAGTGGTGCCGGGAGCGCACCGGCGCGGAACCCTTGCGGGTTGAAATGCGCCCCGCGCGCCGTCACTCCTTCAGCCACTTCACGTTGACCATGCGCATCGCTGAGATTTGGGCCATCGCGCCACCCGTGGGAATCGCCGATGCCGACAGCAAACGCTGGTTCAGCCCCGATGAGCTCGCCGGCCTGGGCCTGCCGGCGCCGATCCGCTCCATACTCGCGGACTTGACCGCACCGGCCAACGCGGATTCGAACCAACCACCTGCACAGGAAGAAACCAGATGAGCCGTACCGTTGCGTGCGTAAAGCTAGGCCGTGAGGCCGAGGGCCTGGAGCGTCAACCCTACCCGGGCGAGCTGGGCAAGCGGGTGTTCGCGCAGGTCTCCAAGCAGGCCTGGGCCGACTGGCTGCGGCATCAGACCATGCTCATCAACGAGAACCGCTTGAGCCCGATGGACCCCAAGGCACGCAAGTTCCTGGAGGAGCAGATGGAGCAGTATTTTTTTGGCGACGGCGCGGAGCTCCCCCAGGGGTACGTACCGCCACC
>Ga0247838_1003309_pt1 | contig 18846 bp, 20 predicted proteins | sample LaCruzMarch2015__5_FD_189097 | JGI IMG/M metagenome (GOLD analysis project Ga0247838, IMG submission 189097) | Freshwater microbial communities from meromictic Lake La Cruz, Castile-La Mancha, Spain - LaCruzMarch2015_15m | ecosystem: Environmental > Aquatic > Freshwater > Lake | place: Spain... | reverse complement strand
TCGGCCTTCGCTACGCTCCGGCCTCCTCCGAGACTGCATTTATGCGGGAGTCAACTCGAATATGGGCCTCCGAATGAGAATTCCACTTTTGCTCCGTCTCAGTTCACTTTTGCTCCGGCCCCGACAGTTTCGTTGCACGTTGCGATACGACCGACCCGACAAACCATTCGGGCCGGTTGCGCTCTAAAACTCAAGGAACATATCATGCAAGCGATTCTTCCCCCGGCTCCTCTGCCCACGACGAACGAGTCGATTTCCCTTCCGATCTTTCGCCGGGCAACGCCCGCTTCCACATCGGGAAATCCCGCGACGACGCCGCCCAGGCCGGTGGCGACCGCCAGCGTCCCTCCCGCCGTGCAGCGCCTCGACAAGCTCCGCCTCGAGTCCCTCTCCGAAGGCGACAAGGTGGTCGTGAAGACGCTCAACAGCACCTACAATTTTGAGATCGGGGTCAATTTTCACTGCAAGGTTGTCCCCAGCAAACCCTCCGCGCGCACGGGCACCGTTGTGCTGATGGGCGGCCTCAACGTGGAGCAGACCGAACACACCCCCAACCGGGTTTTTATCGGCGGCTGTCTTGCCTACAAGTTTGACGACGAGGAGGTCTGCATCCTCACCTCCCCGGTCGAGTCAATCTTTCTCGTTCCCGCCAAAAAGCCGGCCGCCGTCGCCTGACCGGAACGGCGCTTTACCCGAGCCGGGAAAAGCAATAAGTGGGCGCTGACGGAGCATCGCCCTCCACGGAAACGAACGCTCCGGCGTGGAGGGACGACCTCCGTGTCGTCCGAATATCACGTGCTGCAAGTCGATAAGCGGGCGCTGACGGAGCATCGCCCTCCAGGGAAACGAACGCTCCGGCGTGGAGGGCCAACCTCACTCGCGTGACAGGTCCTCCCGGAGCCTCCGCAGCGCTTCGATCACTTCCAGGTCGGTTCGGCTGAGCTTCGAGGCCGGCAGGTGAAGCTCGAGCTGATGGTGCACGGGGCGCGACGGACGTCGGGCATCCCAGATCATTTTTCGGATGGATTTCATGTTCATAACGGGGGCAGCTTACGGGACTGTGTAGGACAACTACTGTCCTATGCCTGATTTTTTAAAAATTATTTCTTAAGCGATCGTGCGGGTTTGCCGTAGGGTGCGTGATGCGATGGAGGCTGACGTTTTTGGTGCTGGGGGGGGTGGTTTTGGGGGCCGCCCTTTGGCTATGGGCCGGCCACGATAGCAACTACGCGCTGCAGCGCCTGATTTTCGGATCCCGGTACCGGCGCTACGATGAGATGATCCAGGCGGCGGGGCGGCGGTACGAGGTTGATCCGAGCCTGATCAAGGCGGTGATCTGGAGGGAGTCGCGGTTCCAGCCCGGCATGCTCGGCACCCGGGGCGAGCGCGGGCTCATGCAGATCACCGAAGCCGCCGCTCAGGACTGGGCGAAGGCCGAGCGGATCGAAACATTTCTTCCGGCCGACCTTCTCGATGCGAAGACGAATATCGATGCCGGCGCCTGGTACCTGGCGAAGGCGCTCCGCCATTGGGCCGGGAAAGACGACCCCGTGCCATTCGCGCTGGCCGAGTACAACGCGGGACGGACCCGGGTCAAGCGGTGGGAAAAGGCGTCCGGCCTGGAGGGCGAAGGGTTCGGTGCCGGCGAGCTGCAGGCCGCCATGGATTTCCCGGCCACCAAGGCCTACATCCAGTCGATCCTTGACCGCACCCGCAGCTTCCAGGAGAGCGGAGAGTTCGGCGGAAAGGAATAATCACGGGTCCGGATTTTGCCCGCGAATCAAGCAAATGGACGCGAATCAATGAGGCGGAAAGGAAATGCCAAGCCGGGAAAAAGCAGCCCGCCTTGTTCAGCTGCGGGGCAGCCCTACTTTTTCTGCCGCACTTCGCTGCGCCCGAGCAGCGCCATCCCGGTCACCGCTGCCACCAGCAAGGCCACCGTGCTGGGCTCCGGGACGGTCCCGACGGTCGCCGTTTCGTTCGCGGTGTTATTGACGTAGCCCGTGATAAACGTGACCCCAGTGCCCGTTGAGTTGAGCTGTAACTGAATCCATCCGTAATGGGGATTGGTGTTTGTAAATATGACGGATTCGGTGCCGTTTCCGTCCACGACCACCTCAGCTGTTTGCTCCCAAACCTGGATGCCCAAATAGTTGTTTGTGGAGCCCAAATTGACATTTGCCGATGTGCCATTTTCAGTAATGAATATGCTGAAGAAGTCTGAAGTCTTGTCGGCAAATTCTGTTAATTCATTTATTTCGTCACCCAAACCCAGGTAGGCGAATGACATATAAACAAACTCATTCTCATCATCGTCAAGTGTGATATAAACGCTCCCGTACGTGGTAGTTGCATCCAAAGTGGCACCCAACGAAAAGGTATAATTAAGAAAAATCCCCTCATGGTTTGTCAGGGTGAGGGGGAGCGGAGTTGAGGTGCTGTTCGCGCTCCACGCTGCCGAAGCCGTTCCATTGCTTTGGATGCCGACGGCCATTGACGTCAGCGGGAGGAGGGAGAGAACGATTGGGAGGATGAGCTTTTTCATAGTTCTAGGAGGGAGGGGAAGGGAGGTTTATGCAACACGCAACAAATTACTGCAGGGTCCGGCAGAAGGCAAGCGGGGATTTTTTGCGCGGAATCCTATCGGATCCGCGGGCGGACGACGACGACGTCATTTGTCCGGTAGACGAGGGTATTATTTCTATCGACGCCCGAGTTATAGACGACGCGGAGGGGGGAGAGGATTTCGACGGTGACACCACTTCCGAGGTTCGTGGTGGAGGCGGTGAACGTGAGGTACATGGCGTAGGCGCCCGGGGTGGAGGCATTCGAGGCGCAGCGCTCGGGGAGGATGTTGGTGATGGTCGATGGGGAAAGCCCGAGCTGCCAGAGGCGGGCGGCCTGTTCCTGGGCATTGATCGCGCGCAGCGCGAATCCGTTGGATTCTTCCTGGAGGAGGAGGGTGTGGGCGAGCATGGCGGCCCCGGTGATTCCGATGACCAGGATGCCTGAGGCGACGAGGACCTCGACCAGCGAGTAGGCCCGGGAGAGGAGTGAAAGGCTTGGGGGCCTGGCTTTCACCGGTTCCTCCCGTCCTCGATCCAAAGGATACGGTCCATCGTGAGCTGCTCCCCGATGCGGAAATTCGTGGAGGCGGAGAGATTGAGCGTGCCGGTGACGTTGATCGTCTGGCCGGATCGAAGTCCGCCCGTGATCGTGAGCGAGCGCCCGCCGCCGGAAGGGGCCGTGATCGACACGGCCGCGTTGGAGAAGGAGGAGGCAAGCGCCCAGCGGTACGACGCGTTGGTGGTTGCGGTCAGCACGGTCAGGGCGTTGGTGCCCAGCTTGGTGAGGTAAACCATCCGGGTGTTATTGGTTCCGCTGAGAGTGATGCGGTTGAGGTTGGTATTGCTGGCCGGAATGACGACGTGCAAAACATTGGTTTCCGAGTCGCTGAGGATCGTCAGGTTTGTGATCCGCGCATTGGTGTACGTCGTCCTCCGGGTGGAGCTGAGATTCGTAAACGTGCTGGTTGTTGCCGGCACCGCATAGTACAGGATCGCATTTGTGAGGGTCGGATCGATCGCGCTCGAGATTTGTCCGCCCCAGTAGGTTGTATTCGTGCGGGTGGCGATCATGTTGGTGGTGACATTTGTGAACCCGGTGTTGGTTGCCCCGGAGTAGGTGATGCCATCGATCGCGGTGCCCAGCTGGTTGGTGGCGGAGTAGGGGCTCATCGGGGCGGCGAAGTAGCCGAGAAACCCGTTCGTTGAGCCGACCCCCGACAAGTTGGTGCCGGAGGTGAACGGCAGCTGGACGGTCCCGGCGATCGCCACGATGTTCGTGTAGTAGATGGCGGAGCTCGGAGCCCAGGCGAGGTTGGTTGAGGCGGCCTGGTGGACGACCAGCGGGAAGCCGGCAAGAAGCGGGCTGCGCGACTTAACCAGGAAGCGCCATGGGGTCGACTGGACGCTGTTAGAAAACGTCGCCAGGTTTGTGAGGACAAACGAAAAGCCCCCGATGGGCGAAAAGGGGTTTCCCTGGAGCTGGTTCGTGCTGTCCCAGAAGGAGGCAGCCGCGTTGACCGAGCAGGCTCCCCATGCGCCGCCGGCGATGCTGGCCTCCCAGGTCGCGTTGTTGGCCGTTGCCCCGGAGGGGAGCGAAACGAGCATGTACTCGCGCGCCATGGCCCGCGCATTTTCCAAGGCGAGGCGGTTCTTGACCCCCTGCGCCGTCGTATCGGGATAGATCGCAGCGGTCATAAGCATCTGGGCCCATCCGGCGAGAACCAGGGTGGACGCCAGGATGACGATGAGCGCAAAGATCATGATCGTCCCCCGGACGCCCTCTCGAATTGGATCCGGAGCTTTCATAGGGAGGGGAACGCTGGAACGGCGAAGAAGTACGAGGTGGCCCCGGACTGGAGCATGTAATCCGAGCGGGCATTTGTGCCGCTCACAGTTTCCGAAGGATATCTCGAGGCCAGGTCCTCGCGGGATGGGTCCGGCCACCAGAAAAAGTAGAACGGGCGGTTTTCGGCCCGGCGGTACCGGGTGTCCCCGGTCGCTGTCGACGATCTGGTAAAGAACGCGGCGACCGGACGCTGGAACGCATTGTTTGTCGTCTCCGGGTAGAACGTGTGGTAGTAGCCGGTCATTGTGGTCCCGACGTACCGCCGCACCGACGCGTAGATCCCGGTTGGGGCATTGGTGACCCGCACCCAGTCGGCCTCGTAGATGGCGTCCACCGCCACGCTCGTCGCGCTCGCGCCGGAGTAGAGCATGTAAACGGTGAGGTTGGTCGCCGAGGTCGCGCCGTTGATCGCATTCGTGCTGAAGTTCGTATAGACGACATTGTTCGGATCGATCAGGTTCGTCCGAAAATTATCCGGGGTGATCAGCGTGCGCGGGTCGACCCCCGACGGGATCGCGAGGTTCGTCGGGCGGATCGAATTCGGCTTGTTCCGGGCGAGGCAAACGACGGCCGTGGCGCCCGCCATGTCGCCGTAAAACTGATCGCGAAGGCTGTCGGCCATGGCGGTTGCCGCGAAGCTCGGGGCCTCGCTAACCGCCGTCTGCGCGTCGGTCCACCCGTAAAAGGCAAAGGCATTGTTGATCCCGATGTCCACGTTCAGCTGCCTTCGGGACGGCGCCTGCCCGTTGATCGTGCCGTATGCCATCACCGACACCCCGATCACCATCGCGCCGATGCCGAGGGCGACAACCAGCTCAACGTAGGTAAATCCTGAGGTGATGGACGGTCTCGATCCTGCCGGGCGGCTACTGGGATTTTTTTTGGGGTTGCTCATCGTCGATGACTCCCATCATGCGGACATTCCGGTCCACCAGGCTTTTGAGTTCAGCCTCCTGGGCCTTTTGCAGGATGTCTGTGACCTTGGGCGATATCAGGGCAGGCATCTGGGTCTGGCCCTTTGCACCAATTTGAGCAAGCTCCTCGACGGCCTCTCCAAAGAGGAACTGCGCGACCGTTGGCTTCAGGCTGTAATAAAGGACGATTTTCCGCGACTCGGCTGCGGGATCCTTTTCGATGAACTCCAGGGTGACCTGGGAGTCGTCTACGGCGGCGACCCGGAGCGATTCCGCCTGGTTGGTGATGAGCGGCGGGAGCGGGTCGCCCGGCGCGAGGATCAGCGAGCCAATCAGGGCCCGGCGCGATGTGCCCTGCACGGAAACCCCGCTGATCTTCAGCGCGCGAAGGATCCGCCGAAGCCGGGATTCCTCGCTGACGCTCTCCTGGGCCGCCGCCCCTGTGCTCTGGACTTCTGGAGTGACCTGCTGCCCAAAAGGATTGCGCTCGTTGGGGCGGACCTCCACCGTCTGCCGTCCGTCGGGGAAGAGCAGCGCATCCGCAGCCGCCAGAACTGCGGGCGGAGAAAGGATCAGGAATGCAGCGCCAAGCCCGCCAAGCAGCGCCGGGATCCCCAGGGAAAAATCGTTGTTCCGATGGAAATTCATGGTCCGGTTCATTTCAGCAAAGGTTGTTCCAGGATGACCTCCATCCGGAGCTCGTTTGCCCGCGTCCCCGCAGAGAGGTGGACGCTGCTGGTGCGGACGGTGGGCATGGAAACTTCGAGGCTGCCAAGCCAGTTCAGGAGCTTGGAGTACTCGTCCTCAAAGGTGAGCAGCGAGCGCAGCGCGGAGGGGATCGAGTCGTTCCCCTTGACCGGAGCCGACTCGAACCGCTGGGACAGGTTGACCAGGTTGGCGTCCTTCACCCGCATCTGCATGGTGACCTCCGCGCTCTGAGCGGTATCGACCGTAATAAAGTAGGGCTGCCAGATCTTGAGGAATTCGATGAGGTTGGTCGATTGGCGGCGCAGGTCGGTGAGCTGCGAGCGCTCGCCGGAGAGCTGGGAATTTGCCGTGTCCTCCTGGAGCTGGGCATCCGCCGCCTCCCGCTGGACCTTGGTCCGGTTGTTTTGGACCCAAAGAGTCAGCTGGACCAATGCGAGAATCAGGAGGGCAATAATGCCGCAGGAAATGTGCTTCTGATTCATGGGGTTCCGGTGGCGGGGGTTTCCGGGGTGGGCTGCTCGGTCCGGCGCACCAGCGTGGCCTTGTAGCTCAGCTCGCCGCGGCCGAGCTCCCGGGTTGGCGAGAAGGCGCGAAATTCGAGCGCGGCAATCCGCTCCATGGTCTGGTCAATCTGCTTCGTGGTATCTGTCCCGACCCTTAAGTTCATAACCACCTGGGAAGGATCTCCGGCACCCCGATCTAGCCTCAGGTCGAGGATCGACGCCTTTGGCCCCATGCTGCGGGCGATCTCGACCACCAGCGGTTGCAGCGGCCGGGAGCCGGCCACCCAGCTCTGGATGTCCGTCGCCTTCTTGATCTGCGCCTCGAGCGCCGAGCGCTCATTGCGGGACTGCTGGGTCTGCGCGGCGAGCGCTGCGGCCTGGGCAAGATGGCTGTCGCGCTTGTAAATCGCGATGCGATATTGGAGGAAGAAGATCGCACAAAAAATGATTGTGATAGCGATCGAGCAGTAGAAAAGGATCGGCACCAGGCGCAGGACCACCGGCAGCGGGGCCGTGATGTCTTTGCGGTCGGTCTTAAAGTCGTCGATTTGGCGGTCCGTGATTTGCATGGGCGACTATTGTTTTACGAGGAGGGAGGCGAGGAGTCCCGGTTCGGTGAGGTCGTTGACCGCGCGGCCGGGGAACGTCGCAGCGAGCCGGTCCGCCAGTCCCGGGAGCGGCTCGTCGCAGGCGAGCGTGATCCCGATCTCCGGGGCGAGGCGGGCATGAAACGGGGCAAGAAGATCCGTGATCGGCCCGATATCCTCCTCATAGACATCGGTGCGGGAGCGAAGCTCCATCCAGCGGTCCTGATCCTGAACCAGCGCGCAGACCGCCCCCTCGCTGCAGATGATGTAAAACGAGCTGAGCGGCTGCTCGGATCCCTTGGTATTGTTGGTCTCCGCAAGCGCGTGCCGCAGCAGCACGTAGGCGCCGCAGCAAACCCGCCCGACCCGGAACCCCGACTCGCTGAACATGGCCTCCGCCTTCCGCGTCTGGTCCTCGTCAAACGTGAGCAGGATGCTCGAGTTTGTCTCCGGATTGTGCGTGACCGCGTAGCGCTTTCCGCGCTCGTATTTTCCGCCCAGGATCGTCCGCGGGTTCGTCTTGAGGAGGTCCTCGCTGCCCGTGCGGCGGGAAAGGTTTGTCTCTAGGCTGATGACGTAGCGGGTGTTGAGCGAGACCGTGCACCATCCGTGGTCCGCGAGGGTCTTAATATGGTCGGCGGACTGGGTGAGCGCCTCGCGGGGCTCTGCCTTGACCGACTCCGCCTCGCCCGGCTTTCCGGAGCGGGAGATCCCCCGCCACGCGAGGCGGGCGCGCCCGATTCCGAACTGGATGGTCCGCTCGGACGGGAACCTTTTGCGCCAGGCAGCGGACGGGTCATCGGGCTCGGGACGGAACGCGGAAAAGTTCAGGATCGATTTGAGGTCGACGGAATTCATCGGGAAATTTCTGGTTGCCTTTCGAGGTAGTCGGATACGTCATCCCAGGAGAAGGCCACGCCCGCCGGAGCCGCGCTGCTGGAGAACCCCTCCTCCATTCTGAGGCCGATGCTTTTTTCGAAGTTGTACATCCCTTTCTTCCAGCCCGTCTCGAGCTCCTGATCGAGCTTTTTGAAATCTCCGCGGCGGATGATGTTAACCACCCCGTCATATTGCAGCAGGACCTCGTGGATAGGAAAGCGTTTTGATTTCCTCTCATCCAGCATCAGCCGCTGGCACATGATCAGGCGCAGGCAGTCGGCCAGCGTCTCTTGGGAGGTCTCCAAGCGGTCCGAGGGGATCAGCTTCAGAAAGCGCTGGACCGTCTGGGATGCGGTGGACGTGTGCAGGGTGGCGACCACGACGTGGCCGGTCTCTGCCGCCTGGAGGGCGATTTCAGCCGTCTCGCCATCCCGGATCTCACCGATGATGATCACGTCCGGCGCCTGGCGAAGAGCGGCCCGCAGAGCCTTCGAAAAGTCGAGCTCGTCGCTGCCCATCTCGCGCTGGGAGATCAGTGACGGCAGTCCATCCGGGTACAAAAATTCAATCGGATCCTCAAACGAGATCACGTGCTCGCGGCGCCGGAGCGCGCGGTGGAGGACCATCGAGGCGATCGTGGTGGATTTTCCGCTGCCGGTCGCCCCGCAGATCAGGAACAGCCCGTTTTTCGCTTCGAGGAACGCCTTGAGCGCGGGGGTGGGGACCTTGATCGAGGCGGGGTGGGGGATTTCGTTGGGCAGCAAGCGCAGGACCCACCGCAGGCGGCCTTGGGTGATCATCTGGCTCACGCGGAACCGGCGGCCATGCAGGTCGAGCGCGCTGTCGTCGCACCCGGGCTCAAGGTACTCCGGGACCGCCATCTCAAAGACCGCCTCGTCAAATATCAGCTGCCCGTTAAACTTGTAGGAGAGCGGGTCTCCGGGCGTGAGGTAAAAATCGCTCACGCCATCGGCCAGGGACAGGTCCCGGATCCGGATGCCGACGGGGGAGTCCTCGGGAAGGTCAAGAAGTCGCATGTAGGGTGGGATTGTAGCCGATGGATCGGGCGTGACAATGCAATCTGTCGTCCAGAATGCTCGATTTCATGGAGGGGCGTTGGTTTTGCAATAAAGTTCGGAAGCTCGACGGCGTGGCTAGGGGGGCGGAAGGGCTCCGGCCTGCTGGAGGGCGGAGCGCAAGGTGGGCCGGGTTCCGTTCAGCAGGGTGTTGCTCCTGGAGTTCAGCAGGTTCGTGTGCTCGACGGTGCCAGTCTGCGGATTATCGTAGTCCGCATAGTAGGTGGCCGGGTCCACGGCGGTCGTTGTCGCCCACGTCGGCTGGCTCAGCCCAGTCGTTTTCCAAATGACGTCTTCAAAATCTTCGTCGCCACCTCCCGGAAGATCCTCAAAAGCCATCACGTCATTCCCCAGGTTCACCGCCTGGCTTTGGGAAAACTGCTCGACGTTTCCCGTCGAGTAGGAGAGTGAGGTAAGCGGGTAGCGGACGTCATTTGTGCTCGGGTCGGCCGAGCTGTTCATGTGGTTCAGGGCGTTTGCGAAGGTGTCGTTGGGAATCATAATGAAGGCAACCAAGGTGCCGGGGGTGAAGGAAAGATCGTGTCCCTCGCCGTTCCGGTCCATGGCCACTCCGCCTTGGGATCCACCTGCGATGACCCTTTGGAGAGCCTCCTCCATGAACGCATGGCGGCCCGCCTCGGTGGTGAGGTCAAACGGGGGGTTCCCCATCCCCTCCATTGAGAAGACGCCGAGCGGGGAGCTGTAGCCTCCTCCATCAAAATACAGGTTATCCGTGGAGACGGTGCCGGAAGGCCCGACCTCATATGCCCCGCCCGTCAAGCCAGGGTGGGAAAGGAGCGCGGCGGCGGAGGCATTGATGGCAACCGCTGTTCCTGGCGTGTTTCCCATCTCCAGGACCTGCTCGGTCGGCTGGGACGTATCCCAGACCCAGCCGCCGCTGGTGGCGAGGGTCCCGGGGGCCGTGCGGGTTGCCGTATCCGAACTGGGAGCTGTTGCGGCAAGGGTTTCATCCAGACGGAACTCCACCACGCCGGCCGTGCCCTGCTCGATGATGAATCGATTGTCTGCCGCAATCCAGCGGGCCCGCAGGCGCCGTGAGCTGTCGCCATAGTCGGGAACGATCCGCGCGTCGAGCATCGAGCTGGTCACCCCGAGCATCTGTGACGAATCGCCCCGCGATTTCAGCTTGGTCAGGACCGCGTCGGTCGTCGTCGCGGCGGTCAGGTTTCCCCCGTTGCTGAGGTATACCTGGACGGATCGGTTGATCGACTCGACATCCTGCTCGAGCTTGGTCGCTTCGGCGAATTGTCTGGTGTTTGTGACGGTCACGAACCCGATGGCGCTGACGGCCGCGATAGCCGCAATGACGCCGATGATCTCTACCATCGTGAAGCCGCTCGATAGGGGGGAGTATCGTATCGCTCTCATAGCTTAACGTTACCCTGCGGGGGTGACGGCGGTCAATTAATTTGTTGCGTAGTTGCGCGGTTTTAGCTAGTACAACTCATGTTTTCTAGTGTAACTAAGCCCCCGACCCAACCTTAACCATTGGATTATAGAAACCAACGCATTGCTTTCCAGACGTCTGACACACGCCGGATGGCTGGTTAGCGCGCTGATTTTCCCACGACCTTTTTTGTGAATCGACTCTGCACACTCCTCCCGGCCAAACTTTTCCTTATTGCCGCCGTGCTCGGCTTGGTTCCGGTAGGCGAGGCTCTTCCGCCTGCGCCGTTTGTGGTCGAGCCCCCGCCGAATGCCGCCTACCCGGACTACGGCCCCGGCAATGCGGCGGCGTCCCGGCTTCGCCGTGCTCCCGCGCGGATGTTCACCTTCGACCGCGCTGCGCTCCGAGACGTGCTCCGCTACCTGGCCGATGACGCCGGGATTCCCTACGTGGGAATCCCCGAGAGCAATCCGGCCAACGGCCGCCTGATCACCTTCACGATGGAGGCGAGCCCCTTTGTTGCGCTCGAGAGCCTCTGCCGCGACAACGGAGTCCGGCTGGTCTATGAAAACGGCGTGTGGTACATGCGCACCGTCGATGAGGAAAGGGAGCGCAGGCTGAAGGAAGAGGACGACAACAAGCTGATCGGCATCGCCTACCGCTTAAAATACGACCCGGTCGAGCGCGTGGATTTTCGCGACAACGGGGTCCAGACAGCGAGCACGACGGAATCCAACGCCACGTCCACAGCCAACCCGAACCTTCCGCTCCAGAACTCGCAACGCGTCTTTGCCTCGCGGGCTCCGCGAATCATCAACGAGATCCGGACGATGCTTGGCCTGCCCCCGATCACGTTCAATCCGGACGGATCTGTCGCTGGCGAGAACGCCAGCGCCGGTTCGACGGTCGCCTCGACGATCCAAACCTCCCCGCAGGCTGCAGGCGTGCAGACGCCCGACCGCCTGAACCCGACCTACGTCCCGCCGCAGACGCCCCAGGTCATCTACAACACGGACACAAACATCCTCTGGATTGTGGCGACGCGATCGCAGCACCAGTGGGTTGCGGAGTATCTGATGGCAGTCGATCTGCCCCAGGACCTCATCGCCATCGAGGTCAAGTTTTTTGAGACCACGAAGGACCCGAGCAAGGAGCTTGGCATCAACTGGGCGGGAACGATGGCCGGCGGGTACGGGATCGCGGCCCGGAACATCCAGGCCTCCCCCAACGGAAACCTGAGCGTGGCTACGGACCGCAGCAACACGGTCAATACCGGATCCGGATTGTCCACGCAGGCGGGGGCGATTCCCCAGAATTCCGCCGAGGCCAACCGGGTGACGAACGTGAGCGTCGCGGCTCCTTACTCGGCCCTTCTCACCGCTGACGACGTCGCCCTTTCGATCCAGGCCTTCATGAGCGACGACAAGACCAGCCTTGTCCAGTACCCGAGGGTTCTGACGGTCAACAACCGCGAGGTGGCCATCACGACGGCCGAAAACACCCCGATCAACACCGGCGTTCAGGCGGTGCAGGCGAATGGCAGCGCGACCGAGCCGGTCGGCACGCTCGGGTACATTCCCGTCGGCACGCAGATCAACATCCTCCCCAAATCGATCGGCAAGGACCAGATCGCAATGACGGTCGCCATAACGGTCTCGACGATCCTCCGGTTTGCAGAGGTCAACCTTGGGCTGGGCACAGAAAACAACCAGTACCCGGTAACGAGCGAGAGGATCTTTAACTCGTCGCTTCAGGTGCCCTCCGGCTACACGCTTGCCGTCGGCGGTCTGGAGGCGGTCTCTGACAACAATGCGAACAACGGGATTCCCTTCCTGCAGGATCTCCCCGGGGTCGGCGAGCTCTTCAAGAGCAAGTCGCGGCAGAGGAACAAAAAGAACCTGATCATCTTCATCACGCCGACCCTCATTCCGAATAACAAGGCGACCCGCGGGATTTCCGAGACCCCGGAGTCGGTGATTCCGATCCGTCCGAACGATCCGCAGCCGCCGTCGTTCACCCCGGACGGCCACCTGGTCGGCGGTCAGGATGCGGTTAATGCCGCGTTTGCCTGGTTCGACTTCCAGGTCCGCTGGTTTAAGCAGATCAACCGCGAAAACCGGACGGATAAGGAGACGATCAAGCAGCTGCGCGCGGTCATCGCCTCCTGCCGGATGCTGGTGGCGGACATCGAGGTCATGCGGGACAACGCCGATCCCGAGCGTGCGGAGAAGCTGTCCCGGCACGAGGAGCGCGCGCTGGAGATCCTGACCGAGCTGAACAAGGTGCTCTCCTACGCTCAGGACAACGTGATGTAGGGTTTCCGCTCCGGAAGCCCGGCCACGAGCCACCAGAGAAAGCCGAGCGTCCCGAAGAAGAGAGCGATCCCGACGGCCTCGTGCATGGCCAAGTAGTGCTCCCCCGCCGCCGGGGCCAGAAGGACGATTGCCAGGATTCGCACCGCATTGGAGACGAGCCCAAGAATCGGGGCCAGAAGGATCACCACAAGCTTGTCCAGCACCCGCAGGCGCCTGCTGAACACCAGCAGGAGAGCGAGAAGCAGGCACCCGCTGATCATCCCGAATCCGTTGCACTCGGACGCCACCTCAAACGGCCGCCCGGCATGCACGAGGATCAGGCGGGCCGGCTCGCCGGCAAAGCCGAGCTGCCCCGGGCTGCCGAGCAAGCTCAGGAACCACGCTGCGGAGCGGCCGGCCGCAACCCGGAGCGGCCAGTCGGCCAGCGGGAAGAGGATCGAGATCATCGTGAACCCGGCAAATGCCAGGGCAAACCCGATGGCCGGACGGAGCACGTCCTCGCCGAGAACAAAGAGCAGGATCGAGCCGGCCAGCAATCCCAGCCCCGCGACCATCAGCAGCGGTTGGTCGAGCGCGGCGGCCAGCGCGGCGCAGAGGCACGCGGCAGCATAAAACCCGCAGGCGCGGCGTCCGAAGCGCAGCGCCAGAGGATTTCCCCCCGGGCGGTCACGCAGGAGGAAGACGAGGCCAAAACCCAGCACAATGGCGGCATGCGAGACCTGCTCCCGCACGGCAGCGGCGGTGGCTAGCCAGGCCAGGGACCTGCCAAAGAGCAGCGCCGCAAGCGCCCAGGCCAGAAGCGCGGGGATGGCTTTGCTCCTCATGCCCGGATGCCGCCCGTACGGCGGAGGAACCTCCATAAAAAGAAAACTCCGGTGAGGGCCATCCAGGGAAGGTAGCCCAACCAGACTCCGACGGCACCAAATCCGAGGGGGAAGGTGAGGAGATAGACGGTCGGGATGCTGAGCCCCCAGTAGCAGATGGCGTTCGCGAAGAGCGGGATCCGGTTATCGAGCAGTCCGCGAAGGGCGCCGAGGCTGATCGACTGGATGGCATCGGAGATCTGGTAGATCCCGGCGATCGTTACCAGGGTTCCGGCGAGGGAGGCGACCTCCAGATCATCGGTGAAGAGCCCCGCGAAGGTCCTTCCAAAAACGATGTAGACGACCGCGCAGACGGCCATGAGAGAGGTTCCGAAGACGATGCCGGTGATCCCCGCGCGCCGGGCGCCCGCCGGGTCGCCGGACCCGATGGCCTGGGCCACCCGCACCCCGACGGCCATCGAAAGGGAGATCGGAAACATCCAGGCCAGCGAAGCGATGCTCATGGTCACCTGGTTGGCGGCGAGGGCGACCGTGCCGACCCAGCCCAGCATCAGCGATCCGACGGCAAACGAGCCGCCCTCGAGTACATCCTGGCCCGCGACCGGAAGCCCCTGGCGCAGCAGCGAGCGGAAGAGCGGCCGGTCGGTCGGCCGGCGAAAGACTTGGAAGGGACGCATGCCGCGCTCCCTCGCGATCCAGACTCCGAGCGCCAGCGCCTGAAGGGTTCTGGCTGCAAGGGTTGCACAGCCGGCGCCGGCCAGCCCCAACGCGGGAAATCCGAAATGTCCGAAGATGAGAAGGTAGTTGAGAAGGCCGTTGAGGGCGAGGGCGGCGGCCATGAAGGCGACAACCGGCCACGGGCGGTTGACCGCTTCTGCGGTTTGCCCGAGCACGAGCGAGACCAGAGCCCCCGGCAGCGACCAGGCAAGGAGGAGGAGATAACCGCCGGTGACGCTCACAACTTCCTCCGGCTGGCCAAGGCTTCCCAGAAGCGGCGTCAGGGCCGACAAGCATAAGGCCACGAAGGTTCCAACCAATAGGGCGAGCGTTGTCCCGGCCCGTGAGGCGGCGCCGACGCCCGCATGGTCCCCGGCCCCGAAAGCCCGGGCGATCCTGGGGCCAACCGCCCCGAGGGAGCCGTAGGCAAAGTACAGGGCAAACATCACAAAATTTCCCGCGAGGGCAGCCCCCGCCAGCTGGACCGGTCCGAGGCGGCCGACCATGAGCGTATCGGTCATTTGCAGAAGGACCTGGCCGGCCTGACCGACCAGCATCGGGCCCGCCAAAAAAAGCAGCGGCATTACTGCTGAATAGGCTCCTGCCGATGTTGCCTTCTGACTCAAGCCGCAGAGGACGGGGCAAAAAACGGATTGTGCACGATCTCGAGGGCGACGGTCGTCAGCGGGCCGTGCCCCGGACACAGGAGGGTGTCCCCGGGAAGCGAGAGGATCTCCTGGCGCAGCGAGCGGAGCCCGTCGGCATAGGAAATTTTCGGCCCGCCCATGGAGCCGGCAAATAGCGCATCGCCGACGATGGCCAACCTCCGGCCGAGACCTTCGACCACGTACGTGATCGCCCGCGGCGAATGTCCCCTGGTCAGGCGGGTTGAGACCGCGAGCGACCCGATCGCAAACCCGCGTCCCGGGTCAAAGGTTTCGGCACCCTCGATCGCCTCCCCGGTCCAGGCCTTGGCACCGGACTTTTCCACGAGGCGGTCCAGATCGTAAACGTGGTCGCCGTGGGTATGGGTGATAAAGACCGACTCCAGCCGCAGGCCGCGCTCCCTGACCACGTCGAGCAGGCCATCGCAATCCGTTCCCGTGTCGAACGCCGCCGCCGCGCCGCTGGCCGGGTCCCAGACCAGAAACGAATTCACCACGATGTCGCTGAACGGCGTCGAGAACATCGCGAGCCCGTCCGGCACCGGGCCGGCGTCCGGCGCGTACCGCCCGTGAGCGATCTCCGCCAACGCGCTGGCTCCAAGCCCGAGCGCCCCAGCCGCCTCGCGCAGCGCAGGCTCGAGGGGCGGCAGAAAAAACGCGTTGGGAAACCGCCCCGGCGAGATGCCAAGTCCGACGCACGCCTTCCCGAGAATATCCGCATGGTTGTCTTCAAGCATGCGAGCTCTTTACCCCATCCTCCGGCTCTTGTCGCGCGCAGATTAAAGGGTGTGGGGTCAGTCCCGCGTATTGACATCTTTTGGGTGGTTTGCCGGGTCGAATCAATTGGCCAGTGGCCGGCTCGAACAGACGGCCCTCGAGACGGGCCGCGATCGCATTGCAATCTCTGCGAAGGAGTCGAAGATTTTGATCGCCTGCGAGGCGTGTGGGTGGTGCGATAGCTGTCATGGCGATGACCCAAAACACGATTGCGATCATCTACGATTACGACCAGACGCTTTCCCCGACGTACATGCAGGACGAGGTGATCTTCCCGGTGTTCGGGATCCATCCGGAGAGCTTTTGGAGGCGGTGCGCGGTGCTGGTGAAGGAGGAGGGGTTCGACAATGAGCTGGCCTACATGAAGGTGCTCCTGGACTGCCTGGAGATGGACCGTCCTACCAATGCGAAGCTGCGCGAGCTGGGTGGAGGGCTCACCTTTTACAAGGGGCTTCCGGAGATGTTCGAGGAGTTCCAGAGCGGGTTGCTGACCGCCGAGCACGACGCCCACGGGATCGCCGTCGAGCATTACATCGTTTCGTCCGGCCTCAAGGTCCTCATCGAGGGGAGCCGGCTCGCCCCGTATGTCAGGAAAATTTTCGGCTGTGAATTTGCGGTTGATGCGGGCGACCGGATTACGTTTCCCAAGCGGGTGATCAGCCACACGCAGAAGACGCAGTTCCTTTTCCGGATCAACAAGGGGATGCTCGAGATGGAGGAGGATGTGAACGACCACATGTCGCCCGAGCTGCGGCCGGTGCCGTTTCAGAACATGATCTACATCGGGGACGGGCCGACCGACGTGCCGTGCTTCACGGTGATGCGCCGGAATGGCGGGCATGCGATCGCGGTGTACAATACCGACGACCCGACGCGGGCGAGCTTCAAGAAGTGCTACCAGCTCTGCACGCATGCGGACCGTGTGAAGAACATCGCGCCGTCCGACTTCCGCCGCGGCAGCCACTTGCGCCTGCTCCTCGAGGAGATGATCCACGAGATCGCGGACCGCATGGTCCAGCGGCGCCGGGACGACCTTGAAGCGGGCACGATCAAGGCCCCCAAATACTGAGCGGCTCATGAAAATCCAACGATATGCGGATGCGGCGGGGCGGATCGGGTTCGCCCGGATGATTGAAGACGGGACCTCGGAAGTTCTGTCCGGCTCGCTGGTGGACGGGTTTTCCTGCACCGGCGAGAGGGCGGATATTTTCAAGGTTCTGGCTCCGGTCGAGCCCCCGGCGATCTTCTGCACCGGGCTCAACTACCGCAAGCATGCTGCTGAAACCGGGACCCGTCTCCCGGAGCACCCGATCCTCTTCATGAAGGCGCCAACCGCAATCCAGAACCCGGGAGATGCGATCCGGATCCCGACCGGGCTGGCGAGCCACGAGGTCGATTTCGAGTGCGAGCTGGCGGTCGTCATCGGGCGCACCGCAAAAAACGTGCGTCGCGAGGACGCGCTAGCGCACGTCGCCGGCTACACGTGCGCGAACGACGTGAGCGCCCGCGACTGGCAGGTCCGATGGGGCGGGAGCCAATGGTGCCGCGGCAAGACGTTCGATACCTTTGCCCCGCTTGGCCCCTGCCTGGTGACCCCGGACGCGATCCCCAACCCGAATGCGCTGGCGATCCGGACCGTGCTCAACGGCGAGACGATGCAGGAAGACAATACAAGCGACATGATCTTCGACGTCCCGTCGCTCATCGCATTTTTCAGCGGGAGCACGACGCTCCGGCCCGGGACTGTCATTCTCACGGGAACCCCGAGCGGGGTGGGCATGGCCCGCAAGCCACCGGTCTGGCTCCGGCCGGGCGATGTTGTCACGGTCGAGATCGAAAAAATCGGGGCGCTCACGAACACGGTCGAGTTCGAGAAGTAATCTCCGCGCTGCGACGGGAGCCCGAATCCCAGCCTATTTCTTTGAGACCATGATTTCGGGGGCAACTTCCCCGATAAATTCCTTGAGCATCGCGAGCGTCTGATCCTGGTTTTTTCCTCCGGGGACAAACCCCTCGAGAACCGGCGCGCTGACGATGACATACGCCCACCGGTGGCTGACCCCATGGACGACGCGGTCCCAGTCGGTGTGGAGGATCCGGTACCAGTGGTGCGGGGTGGTGATGTCTTTTCCGATGAACCAGTAGAGGAAGAGGCTGGTCAGTTCCTTGCGCACGCCGGGCTGAACCTCGACCGGGCGCGAGATCACGAGCTTCATGACCTCGAGCGTGCGCCCGTCCTCCAGCTTCACCGGGATCGCCTGGCTCGATTTCTTCGTCCACCCCTGCGCCGGCAGGCAGGTCTCCGGGCGATGGATGCTGCGCTTCTCGCCGCCGGAGAGTACGATCTGGCAGTTGATCTGAGCGCCGCCCATGCTGGCGTAGAGCATCTTGGCAAACTGGGTGTCCGCCGGAAGGATGACCCGCTCGGATTCCGAAACTTCGTTCGAGGTCCCGGTAAAACTACCCACATGCTCGGGGAGGTCCATGCGAACCCCGCTCTCCATGTTGATCTTTGCGTCCGGGTTCTGGCGGGTGAGGAAAAAGACGGCCGCTGCCAGAGCGAGCACGACCCCGCTGCGGAGGAGGAGCTTAATATTCATCGATGTGGCGGGGTTTGGCGCCCGGGGTTGGCGTGGCGGCTGGCCGGTTCGGTCCGGGCTGGTTCCACCGGCTGATCACCTGGCTCAGGTTGGCATTGAGAAGCCATCCGACGCCGAGCATTCCGCCCAGCGCGACGGCAAAGACGACGTAGCCGGCCATCATGTGGAAGAACGTCGGCTTTTCGAGCGTGCCGATGGCAATTTCCGGACCCATCGCGATCGTGCCGATCGTGAGCATGAGGATGCGGGCCAGGTTGCCTGCGATCGCCAGCGGGATCGAACACAGGAAGAGGACCGCCTTTTTCCACATGGTGGGCTGCGTGAAAAACCCGTAGAGCGCGCTGACCATCATGAGCGCGAAGAGCGAGCGGATCCCGCTGCACGGGTCCGCGACGTCAACGGAAAAGCGGGCGCCCGCACGCAGCCCGGCGAGGGCATCCGGAGCGGAGAGGATCGCCGT
>Ga0247838_1003306_pt1 | contig 18862 bp, 20 predicted proteins | sample LaCruzMarch2015__5_FD_189097 | JGI IMG/M metagenome (GOLD analysis project Ga0247838, IMG submission 189097) | Freshwater microbial communities from meromictic Lake La Cruz, Castile-La Mancha, Spain - LaCruzMarch2015_15m | ecosystem: Environmental > Aquatic > Freshwater > Lake | place: Spain... | reverse complement strand
ACATCCTTCTTGTGGCGGGCTCTTTCGGGGCTGCTGTCTACTGCTCGGTGCTGGCGACCCGGCTGAAACGCTTTACCACGCTGGAAAGCGGGATGGGGGGGGCCATTGCCGTGCTGTCGGCGCAGGTCGATGACATGACGGTGGCGCTGGAAAAGGCACTGGGGGCGGCCAACAACTCGGCCGAGGGGCTTGAGGCGCTGACCGCGCGCGGCGAGGCGGTGGCCAAACGGCTGGAATTGCTGGTTGCCTCATTGCACGACCTGCCCGATCCCGCGCCGAAACCCCCTGTTGCCGCCGAGACCGCAGAAGACGACCGCAAGCTGCGCTTTGTACGCCGCCGGTCAACACGCGACTCGCTGGAGGCCGCCGAATGAACCTGCGACGGCGCGTAGGGCGGGGCACTCTATTTATCGTGGCGATGCTGTTCGCCATGTCGGGCGCCCTCCGACTGGGGTCGGGGATCGGCGTTGCCCTTGCGCAAACCGACAATGCCGAATCTGCACCCAAAACCGAAGCCGACCCGACGCTCTGCGAGTCGCCCTCGGCGCTTGCTGCGGCACTTGGCCTGCGTGAGGATCGGCTGGCTGTGCAAGAAGCCGCCCTGCAAGACCGGCTGGCCGCGCTTGCCCTTGCGGATGCGGCGATTTCGGACCGGATGGTCGCGATGCAGGCTCTGGAGGATGAACTGAAAGCGACGCTCGCGCTTGCCGACGGTGCGGCCGAAGCCGATATCGACCGGCTGACCGCTGTCTATCAGGCGATGAAGCCCAAGGACGCGGCGGCCCTGTTCGAGACCATGTCGCCGGAATTCGCTGCCGGCTTCCTTGGCCGCATGCCACCAGAATCGGCTGCGGCCATCCTGTCGGGAATGTCCGCCGAGGCTGCCTACGGTGTCAGTGTCATCGTGGCCGGGCGCAATGCCGGGGTCCCCAAGAACTGAAGCGGCGGGAAGGGATATTTAACTTCGTGCCGCGATACTTGCGACCAGTATAGCAGGACAGGACCAGGAAATGCTCGGCATCATCGGAATCGTCGTTATTCTTGTCATGGTGTTCGGCGGCTACATCATGGCCGGCGGCAAGATGGGCATCATCCTCAAGACCCTGCCCTACGAACTTACGATGATCGGCGGTGCCGCCGTGGGGGCTTTCCTGATCTCGAACGACATGCCTTCGATAAAACAGTCACTGCGTGACATCGGCAAGGTCTTCAAGGGGCCACGGTGGAAGCTTGAGGATTACCGCGATCTTCTTTGCCTGCTGTTCGAACTGATCCGCCTTGCCCGTGCAAACCCTGTCGGACTTGAGGAGCATGTCGAAGCCCCGGAAACGTCGATAATCTTCCGCAAGTATCCCCGCATCCAGCACGATCACGAAGCGATGGAACTGATCTGCGACACGCTGCGCGCCGCTTCGATGAACTACGACGACCCCCATCAGGTCGAGGAGGTGCTGGACAAGCGGATGGAGGCGACGCTGCACCATGCGATGCACTCCAGCCACGCCCTGCAGACCGTGGCCGACGCCCTGCCCGCACTTGGGATCGTTGCCGCCGTTCTGGGTGTCATCAAGACGATGGGGTCGATCGACCAGCCGCCCGAGGTGCTGGGCAAGATGATCGGCGGCGCGCTGGTGGGAACCTTTCTGGGGGTGTTTCTTGCCTATGGTCTGATGGGTCCATTCGCCGCGCGGGTGAAAGCGGTGGTTGAAGAGGACATCCATTTCTACCAGCTTATCCGTGAGGTGCTGATTGCGAACCTGCACCGCCACCCGGCCAATATCTGCATCGAGGTTGGGCGTCAAAACACGCCGCACCACCTCCGCCCGGGATTCAGCGACCTTGAATCTTCCATGCGCAACCTGAAACAGGATGTAGCATGATCCGCTGTCTTGCCCTTGTCGTCTTGCTCTCTGCCCCCGCCGTTGCAGAGACCGCCCGCGTTTACTCCGGCGAGCACGAGGGTTTTACCCGCCTAGTCATCGAACTATCGGGCAGGGCAGATTGGACTGTGGGCAAGTCGCCGATAGGATACACCTTTGCCTCAACCGCGGAAACCCAACCGATTTTTGATCTTACAGAAGTATGGGATCGTATCCCAAGGACCCGTCTCGAAGACCTTCGTGTCGATCCGGAGAAAGGTTCGCTGCAACTGACACTTGCCTGCCAATGTCATGTACTTCCGTTTGAATATCGCACAGGCGTGATCGTGTTGGATATCAAGCCCGGGCCTGCTCCGGCCCATTCGGCCTTCGAGCAGCCCTTCGACTCCCCCAGTCCCCTTTCGATCACGTATCCGCAACCAGATGAAGCGGTCGCAACATACAACTGGCTGGATTTTGCCCGGAGCACATCCCCTTGGGTACCCAAGGTCTCAACCTTATCACTTGATACTGGCGGTATCTCGCTGGCTCCCTTGCGTGCCAAACTTCTGGAGGAAATCAGCCGCGCGGCCACCCAGAGCTTGATCGATATGGTTCTCCCGGGAAAGTCTCCGAGATGGGAGGCAGTCAAGAGTGAGGAACTACCCTGGACACAGATTCGCATCGGCACAGCTGATGAATTCAGTGGCGATCGCACTGATGCAGCTGATGGGGGTCTTACTGCCAGTGGTGGGGCTTGTGCACCGGATCACCACTTCGCCGTGTCAGACTGGGGCGCAGGCAGACTTCCGCGTGAGGCCATAGTCGAAGCCAGAACCGGGTTATTCGGCGAGTTTGACGCTGTCGACCCCGCTGCTGTGCTTAACGCCGTCCACCTTCACCTTTTCTTAGGTTTCGGAGCGGAAGCTGCCCAGTACGCCAACCTGCTACCAAAAGATGACCGGCCGGATGAGTATGAATCGCTGCTTTCAATGGCCAGAGTGGTTGACGGGGATCCTGACCAACAGTCTCCATTCCTTGACATGTTAACATGCGATGGAAGTGCGGTACTCTGGGCCGTGCTGGCGCATACACAATTGCCCCATGGCCAAGACGTCAATACCGATGCCGTCGTGCGCGGCTTCCTGGCTCTGCCATCACATCTTCGCGCGTCCCTTGGGCCACCTCTTGTCGAAAAAATGTTGGACCATGACGAGCCCGAAGCTGCCCAAGTGATTCGGAACTCCGTAGAGCGGACACCAGACACCCTTGCGAAAACGGTCGAACTTCTGGACGTCAGTGCTGAACTTCATGCTGGTCGGCCGGACACGGCACTGGATCATGCAAAGGCAGCGATGGACAAAGGGGGATCTGGCCTGGATGAAATGATTGCCCTGGTCGAAGTGCATTTTCAGAGGGCCAAACCGCTTCCAGTTGAGATCGCAACATCACTTCAAGCATTTTTGAAAGAAGCGGGGGATCCTGGAACCCGCGCTGACCTTTTGCGTGCGCTTGCGCTTTCACAGGTCTTGTCCGGGCAAACCGATGCGGGATTTTCCACAGCCGAGCAGCATGGCGTGGAGGTTTCCCACCTTTTTCAAGTGACGTTTCTGCTCGCCGGAGACGACGCGTTTCTTCGGCACGCGGTTCGACCGGGTAATTCTGAAGCAATCGATGTCTCTCCCGAAGTCGAACTTGATGTCGCCGGGCGACTGTTGGATCTGGGCTTTGGAGATGCCGCGCTGATGTGGATTGATCCGGTCGGACCCGATGACAGTGCCGATCGTCGCCGGGTTGCCGCCGAAGCCGAATTCGCTCGAGGAGACGCGCGCCGGGCCATCACACTTCTCGTCGGTCTGGATGAGCCAGAGGACGAGTCCCTTCGCGCCAGAGCCCTTGTCCAGCTAGGTGCCCTTGGCGAGGCGCGAACTGCATTTCTGGCCGCCGGTCTGCCGGATGAAGCGCAACGTCTGACCACTTGGGAGGGTGACTGGCAAAAGCTGCGGGCAGAAGATGCGCCGCTTTGGTCCGCGGCGGCGGCTGTTCTCACGCCGGATCTTCCTCAGGACGTTGGGCCTCTGGCCCGGGGGGCTGCTCTCCTTGAAGACGCAGCCACTGCCCGCGTCGCAATGAACGCACTTCTGTCCGGATTGGCCTCTCCGGCTTACTGATGCCGGTAACCGGTTGGCAAGATTCACCCCCTAGTCTGAGCCTATACTTCGGCAGAACGTCGAGGGGTGGAGGCCAAAATGTCACTTGCCCGCGCTTCAATACTAACGCTTGCGACTTTTCCATCCGCCATGATCCTGGGCAGCCTGACCCCGTTGTCGGCGGTATTCTCCAGCACCGGCGAGGGCGCACTTTGCGAAGCCGCCGCTGCAGAGGCTGCCGATTTGCTGGGTGTTCCATACGATGTCCTGATTGCAGTGTCGGTCGTCGAGACCGGTCGAGACAACCGCCCCTGGCCCTGGACCGTGAACATCGAGGGTGAAAGTTACTGGAAGGACACCGCTTCGGACGCTGAGGCCATGGTCCGGAACGCTCTGGACGCCGGGCTGACCAATATCGACTTGGGCTGCTTTCAATTGAACTACCGCTGGCATGCCGCGGCATTTGCATCAATTGCGGACATGCTGGATCCTGCAAGCAACACAGTCTACGCCGCCGGCTATCTTTTGGCGCAGTATGACGAAACCGGTGACTGGCCCGCTGCCGCCGCCGCGTACCATTCTGCCACGCCTGAATATGCCGAACGCTACCTTGCCAAATTCGAGGCAACAAGGTCCGCTTTGGCGGGCGACCGGACCGACCCGCTGCAGGAAACCCAGCTAAACCGTTATCCGCTGCTTGTCGCCGGGCAATCCGGCGGGCGCGGCTCGTTGGTTCCCGCGACCGCTGCTGGCATCCGCCTGATTGGGGAGCCATAGATGCTTTCCGGACTGACATTCGCTGCAATATTCCGCCCAACGATCCTTCTGGCCGTCGGGTTGATGGCGGTCATCATCATCATGGTCCTGCCAATTCCGGCCTGGATGCTGGACATCGGCCTTGCGATATCATTCGCGTTGGCCACTCTAATGCTTACTGTAACGCTGTTTATCGACCGTCCCCTTGATTTCTCGGCTTTCCCGACAATACTTTTGGCATCACTTCTGCTGCGATTGTCGCTAAACATCTCGTCAACGAAGCTCATCATTGGCGAAGGCCATACCGGCACCGACGCCGCCGGCCATGTAATTGAAGGCTTTGCCGAATTCATCATGGGTGGCAACATCATCCTGGGACTGGTGATTTTCATCGTCCTGTTGATTGTCAATTTCATCGTGATAACCAAGGGTGCTGGCCGGATGGCCGAAGTTGGAGCGCGCTTTGCTCTTGACGGGATGCCGGGCCGTCAGCTTGCCATCGACGCCGACATGTCCGCAGGTGCGATTGACCACGCCGAGGCCAAACGGCGGCGCGAGCAGGAATTGGCCGAAACCAACTTTTTCGGCTCACTCGACGGCGCATCGAAGTTCGTCAAGGGAGATGCTGTCGCCGGGCTCTTGATCACCGCGCTCAACATCGTGGTGGGGCTGATCGTCGGTATTCTGGTCCACGATCTGGATACCGCAACCGCATTCCGAACCTACACGATCCTGACGGTTGGTGACGGTCTGGTGGGCCAGATTCCGGCCGTCATCATCTCTGTCGCCGCGGCACTTCTCCTTGCCAAAGGCAGTCAGAAGGGCGCAGTCGACGTATCCCTTTTCGCCCAGCTTAGCCGCTATCCCGGCGCGCTTGGTACCGTTGCAGGGCTTATGGCGCTCTTTGCCATCGTGCCAGGCATGCCTTTCCTTCCATTCATGTTCGCAGCACTCGGGTTGGCCGGACTGGCTTTCAGCCGGTCGCGAAAATCCGCTTCGGCGGATCTGGTTCCAGTTCCAACGCAGGAACCAGCGCAGCAAAAGACAATGGGCGACGTTCTGGACTTTGACGACATTCACATCGAATTCGCGCCGAATCTTGTGGCTATGGTGCTGGATCCGGCAACCGGTCTGGATAGTCGCATCGCCAACATGCGCAGCCATGTGGCCACGACTTTCGGTCTTATTCTGCCCGAAATCCGCCTGACGGATGAGGCCGCGCTGCCCGCGGGCCGCTACCGCATCCGGCTGCAAGGCGTAGAGCGCGTTGCTGACCGACTATTCCCGGAGCGGGTTCTTGTCCTGTTGTCCGAAGGGATCCTTGCACCCGACGGTATCGATGTGAATGAGCCGGTCTATGGTGCCCCGGCACGCTGGATACTGCCTGATCAGCAAGAGGATGCTGCCCTTTCGGGACTGACCGTCGTCTCTCCCACAGAAGTTCTGGCTACACATCTTCTGGAGGTTTTGAAGGCCAACCTATCACGACTGCTTACGCTGCGCGGATTGCGCAAGCTGCTGGATGAATTCGTCAGATTGTCCGATCCAGCGAGGGCGGAAGCCAATCGCCGACTTCTGGACGAGCTTGTCCCGGACAAGGTCCCCACCGACCTGCTGCACGCCGTCTTGCGCTTGCTGCTTGACGAACGCGTATCGATCCGCAACCTGCCGCTGATCCTTGAGGCGGTCGCCGAGGGTCGCCAGTTCGGCCCCCCCGAGGCGATCTGCGAACATGTCCGCCAACGGCTGGGCTTCCAGATCGTTGCCGATCTCAAGCGGGCGGACGGATCGATCCCGTTGATCCAGCTTGCACCGGATTGGGAAAAGGCCTTCGCGATCTACCAAATCGACAGTGACCGCGGTCAGCGCGACATTGCTTTGCCGCCAGAGATTTTTTCTCGCTTGGCCAATGGGTTGACCGATCGCGTGAACCGCGCGGCCGAGGGTGGTGTCTACCCGGCCCTTGTCACTTCAGTAGCCCGAAGACGGTTCTTGCGGACCGTCGTTCAAGCAAAAGGGCTGCAAATGCCGGTCTTGTCCTATGAAGAAATCGGCACCGACGCCCGCCCGGCTCTGATTGGCCAAGTGCCTGCATGACCGGCATCCTGACTGAGATTTCTGCTCTTTTGGGCCTTGCCGAGGGGTTTCTTTGGGCCGTGTCACTTGCCTTTGTACGTATCGGTGCCGTTTTGGCCCTGATGCCGGGCCTTGGCGAAACAGCGACCCCACAACGCGTCAAACTTGCGCTGGTCCTGGCTTTGACCGCGGTGATCGCGCCGATCCTTGCCGAGGATCTGACCGCTACCGGTCCCCTCCCCGGCCTTGCGCCCCTTGCAGGCGAAGCGGTCGCGGGCCTGATTCTGGGGATCGGCATGCGGCTTTTCCTGCTGGCATTGCAGTCCGCTGCGGCCATCATCGCCCAAGCTACCACCCTTTCCCAGCTTTTCGCGGGAGCTGCACCCGAACCGCAACCTGCGATCGGCAATCTTCTGACCATCGCCGGTGTCGCGCTGGCGTTGGCCGCAGGTCTGCACGTTCGTGCCGCCGAACTTATGGTGTTGTCCTATGACATCCTACCTGCGGGTGGCTATCCCGATGCCGGAGTGGTGGCCGACTGGGGACTTGGTCTTGCCGCGCGGACTTTCTCCCTGGCATTCTCGCTGGCCGCGCCATTTGTGATCGCTTCGATGATCTACAATCTGGCACTTGGCGTGATCAATCGGGCGATGCCGCAGCTTATGGTATCGATGGTCGGGGCCCCGGCATTGACACTTGGAAGTCTGGCGCTGCTGGCCATTGCGGCACCGATGTTACTTGCAGTCTGGCTGGAGACCTTCAGTGCCCATCTTGCCGATCCTTTTGCGGTGCGGCCATGAGCACGGAGGAAGACGATACCACCCGTGAACATGAGGCCACACCGCAGAAACTGGCAGAAGCCCGGAAGAAGGGCGACATTGCACGATCCGCCGATCTTCTGACGGCAGCAGGTATTGTCGGTTTTCTGATTGGCCTCCTTTCCATGGGGAACTGGGTTGTTCGTGAAGCCGGCGCTGCCGGGATGCTGTTCTTGGGACTGGCCGACCGACTTTCGCTTCTTGCAACATCGGGGACCGGCACGCCTTTGGCGGGGTATGTCATGGCCCTTGCGGTGCCGCCCTTGGCCTTGCTCTTGCTTCCCATGGTCACGGTTCTTGCGGCAATCGCCGTGACACGCGGCTTTGTTGTCGCGCCCGACCGGATTGCCCCAAAGCTCTCGCGGATTTCAATCGTTGCCACCGCAAGTCACAAGTTCGGTGTCGAGGGTCTGGTAGAATTTGCCAAAAGTGGACTGAAGTTTGGCCTGGCTTCCGCGATTCTCTATGCCTTTCTGGCCGTTCGACTGGAGGATATCCTGGCCACCGTCTATCTTTCGCCGAACCTTTCGGCTGCGGTGCTTTCGCGACTGACGCTGGAATTCCTGTTCGTCGTTGCTCTGGTGGCAATGACCTTTGGCGGCGTGGATTACCTTTGGCAGTTGCACCTTCACCGCCAGCGCAACCGCATGTCGCGAAAGGAGATCATGGACGAGTTCCGAGAGAGCGAAGGCGACCCGTATCTCAAGTCCGCCCGCCGACAGCGCGCACAAGAGGTTGCTACGAACCGGATGCTGGCGGATGTGGCTTTGGCCGACGTTGTGGTGGTCAACCCGACCCACTTTGCTGTGGCCTTGCGCTGGGATCGGTCCAAAGGCGGCGCCCCGGTCTGTGTTGCGAAAGGTATGGATGAAATCGCCCGACAGATCCGTGAGCGTGCCGCCGAGAACGCGATCCCGATCCACAGTGACCCGCCGACCGCCCGCGCGATGCATGCAACCGTCGAGATCGGCCAGGAGATCAAGGTCGAGCACTACCGAGCCGTCGCCGCCGCAATCCGGTTTGCCGATGCGATGCGCAAGAAGGCGCGTCGGCGATGAGCCCGGCACAGGACAGGGCCCGGATCGCTGAACTGGCACAAATGATGCTGGACCATCGACTGGGCCTGCTTCGGACAACTGGCACGGAACTGGACCGCAGCAAGCTGCAGTTGCAGGCGATAAACACCGCCGCCGAACCTGCTAGTCTGCCCCTTGTGACCGGGCAAACCGTTGGCTTGACTTACGAGCGCTGGGCGAATGTCCGACGGTCCGACCTCAACCTGGTAATTGCACGCCAGACCGCAAGCTGGATCAGTGCTCGTGAAGACGCTGTAACTGCATTCGGGCGGTTTCAGGCGCTGCGCGCGTTGTTCAATACCCTGGAGAAGTGAGTTGTCTCGGTAAACTGACGAATAGGGTTGGCTTGCCCCGATGGCCCGACGGAACGCGCTTGCGAACCCGATCAACCTTCCTGGCACATCTGATCCGCACCGGAGCGGACCGGCATTCCGACCGCCCGAACGGCGGGAACGCTTGTGCCCTTGCCCGCTTCATGGTTCAGACGGCATGCAAGGAGTGATGATGTTCAACGCATGGCAGCAGGAAAAGGCGACGGAAGCGCTGGTCGCTGACGCTCAGGCGATGGCTGACAGGCTGGCATCAGCCAAAAGGCATGTTGTCGACAACTACGCCGCGACCGCGTGGTTTTGGGCGGCCTCCTTGCAGGCTGAAGGGCAAGACCTCTATGCCATCGCAAGCTGGCCCCGCGCCGCCATCGCCCGTTTCGTGACTACGACCCAGACCCGCATCGCCGCCCTGCGCAAGAAACGCGACTATGACCTTAGCGACGGTCTGGCCGTCTGGCTTCACACTGCCCGCGCTTTGCAGGAACCCCGCATTGCGCGCCCGGTGCATGTCATCTGGCAGATGCTTCTGGATGCGGGGCCGAATGCCGACACTATGGCGACCGATCTGATGGCCGAAGCGGGGCTTCCTGCCGTGCTGGTCCGCAAGGTGCCGACGGGCTTGGCCCCCGATTCCTTGAACGGAGGCTGACCCTTTGCTGTGGGACATACGCACCCGCATGAGGCCCGCGCTTCACGTGATAGATCTGATCCCCAACGTGCACCGGACACCCGCGTTGGCCGCCTTGCGCCGCGCGGTCCTGGAAGGACGGCCCGCCACGATCCGCCTGTCCGACGAGGATCGCGAGCTGGCCTTTCATGACGCGCATGTGCAACTGACTTCGCCCATTGGCGCGCGTATCCTGAAGATGCTGCATGATGGGGGCCATCTGAAGCTGAAGAAACCTCCCGCCCGGTCGCTTCCTGCGCTGGAGGCATATATCGATACCGAAATCGCCTTTCGCGCCGAGGTAGAGGCGATCCTTGCGGCTGATGCCGTAATGCGCGCGCGTCTGGCCGAAATCATTGCTGATCCTGCCTGCGCGCGGCCGGAGGAATTGACCGCCTATCTGGTGAGCAAAGTCTTTGCCGCCCGTTTGGGCCACACCGCGACCGGAACGCTGATGATCGCAGGCATCCCGTGCTACCGCGACCGTAGCAGAACCACACCCGCCGCCGATGCCGGGCGCTGGCGTGACGAGGACCGTCTCTGCTCCTGGTGGACCGACAGCGAGGGCCAGCGCCGGGGCGACCTGCCGGAGTGACAGCCGACCTTGCTGAACGCTTCAAAGGCGCGGCTTCCCTAATCTTGGGGCGCGTAAGTCACGTCGAGCGGTTCTTCCTCAGTGCAATTTCCGGCTCTATATCATTTGACGTTGCCCCCAAGTTCTATCCAACCTGAGCGAGACTCCGGTGTTCAGTTTTGCCCAGATGGGCGGGTTGTGCAACGGGGGCTGGCGCGGAGCTGGTCATGGGGCGCAGCGTCAGACCCCGTTGCGGGGCGAAGGTGGCGGCATATTCGTTTGGGGTTTGCCAGCCAATACTCGAATGGGGCCGGTCAACATTGTAGTCATCGCGCCAATCGGCCAGCGTCGCGCGGGCGTGGGCCAGTGACGGGAACAGGGTTTCGTTCAGCAATTTGTCGCGCAGCCGCCCGTTGAAGCTTTCGATAAAGGCGTTCTGGGTGGGCTTGCCCGGCGCGATATAGTGCCAGTCGACTTTGCGTTTGTCGGCAAAGGCGAGGATGGCGTTCGAGGTGAATTCGGTGCCGTTATCGGAGATGATCATCATGGGTTTTCCCCGGCGTTCGATGATTGCCGCCAATTCCCGCGCCACCCGGACGCCGGACAATGATGTGTCAGTGACGAGCGCCAGGCATTCGCGGGTGCAGTTGTCGACCACGGTCAGCGTGCGGAACCGCCGCCCATCCGTCAGTTGATCCGACACAAAATCGAGCGACCAATGCTGATTTGGGCCCATCGGCACCAGCATTGGCGCCCTTGTTCCAATCGCCCGTTTCCGGCCACCCCGGCGCCGCACATGCAACTTTTCCTCGCGATACATGCGGAACAGGCGCTTGTGATTGACCGCGTGGCCTTCCCGCCGCAGTAAGACATGCAGGCGGCGATAGCCAAAGCGCCGTCGCTTGTGCGCCATGGCCTTCATGCCCTCGCGCAGCACCACATCGTCGACCCGCACGGTCTGATACCGCGCCGTCATCCGGCAACAGCCCAGCACCCGACACGCCCGCCCCCTCTCGGCAGATTGCTTTGCAATCGCCTGCCGGGCAACGGCATCGCTCATCCCATGGTCAGCCAGAAGATGTGCTACCGCTTCCCGTTCTGCGAGGTCGCCATTGTCGCTCGGACCAATGGCGCGAAATGGCTCCACGTCACCACTTTCTTCCAAGCAGGTCTTTCAGTGCAACATTGTCCAGCATCGTTTCCGCCAGCAGCCGCTTCAGCTTGGCATTCTCATCCTCCAGCGCCTTAAGCCGTTTGGCCTCGCTGACGTCCATGCCGCCAAATTTGGCCTTCCATTTGTAAACGGTCGCATCGCTGACGCCATGCTTGCGGCACAGTTCGGCAACGGAAACGCCGTTCGGCATGGCGCTCGAACCAATGGCGCCGCCATGCCTCACCATGCTCCTTCAGAATGCCGATGATCTGCTCTTCGGTAAATCGGGATTGCTTCATCTCTGGTCCTTTCGGTTGGGCCAGAGCCTATCTCAAACTGGATTAAATCCAGGGGGCGACATCATTTGCGATCAGCCGCATGCTGTGTTCTACTGACGCTCTGATGCGGGCTCTTCTTCCGGATGCCGCCGCGTTCCGAGTTGCTGGATGGGTTGCAGCATCGGTCGTACAGTGATGATCATGGACAGGCTACGGGAGTGAAAATATACAGAATGGCGGAAGAATCTTTGGCAGAGGACGTAGAGCCGGGCAGCAAAGCGATCGTGATCGTCGGTCTGGCACCGACATTTCAGGCGTTTGGACTGGTGCTTGATTTTCTTTCTGAATCCGACCCATTTGGCAGTTTCGAGGTAAGCTCGCTTGCCCCCGTGATCCGGCGACAATTGCAGGACGGCCACAATCTTGCGGCGATGCAGGGCGACCGGATGGTAGGCTATGCGGGCTGGCTGCACACCACGGCTGAAACCGGAAATGAATGGTCCGAGAACCGGGCTATCCTGACGCCGCTGCCTGCTGACCAATCCGACGCGGCCGCGCTAACCATCTTCGTCTCCTCTGACAAATCAGCAACCCAGCGGCTTATTCGCGGAGCGCGCGAGACGAACAAGGGGCGCCGTGTCTTCTTCAAGCGTGGCTATGACGGAACGCTAAAGAAAAGCCGCAAGAGCACTGTCCTGAACTTCAGCGCGCCAGAGCAGCATCAGTAAGGCCACCATGGGCAAGATCATCTGGATCGCTTCCTATCCCAAATCCGGCAATACGTGGCTTCGCCTGTTTCTTGAACAGCTAGTGATCGGCGACGCTGAAGTTAACCCGAACACTGTGCAGTCCTTTGCGCCGAACGAAAACAATGGCGCTTTCTATCAGCCCTTCTTCCGCACCCCGCTGAGGGACGTTTCTGACGAGGCGCTTGCCATGGCTCGCCCCGACGTGCAGCGTTCAATTGCGGAAAGAACGCCGGGATTCATCTTTCTTAAGACCCACAACTTGCGCGGCCTGCATCATGGAACGCCCACCATCAACGACCAGGTGACAGCCGCAGCGGTCTACGTTGTCCGGAACCCTCTGGACGTCGTCGTATCCTACGCGGAATTCAGACGGTGGTCGATTGACCAGGCCATTGAGATGATCCTTGCGAACGGGCGCGTGCTGCCCCGCGCGACCGGTGGCAGTTATATGATCGGCGGCAGTTGGGCGGAGAATGTGGCCAGCTGGACCCAGGTTCCCGACCCGCGCACCATCGTCTTGCGCTATGAGGATCTTCTGGCCGCGCCGAGCGAAGAGTTCGGCAAGTTGGTGCGATTTCTGGAGATTCCCGCGGATGCCCAGAGGATTGCCGCCGCAGTTGCCGCCACAAGCTTCCAGTCGCTTTGCAAGGCCGAAGACCGGTACGGCTTCAACGAGCGCCCCAGTGAGACAAAGCGCTTCTTTCGTTCGGGCAGCAAGGGAGAATGGCGTGAACGCCTTTCAGCGCAGCAGGTCCAACGGGTCGTCGATGAATGTGGCAGCATGATGCGACGACATGGCTATCTTCCGTGACCCGAAGGACGGCCAAAAGGAATGCCCGGCACAAAGATCAAGCATGTTGCCCGGACGCAACATGGCGACGAAATTTGATATTCAAATCCATTTTTCTCTGGGTATTTGGCGGAGCCTGTGATCAATTCGTACTCAATTTTGTGGAAAATCGAACTTAAGGGGGATGCATGCAGACCAGAATGTTCTTGACCTCGGTCTCGGCGATCGCGATTTCGGCTGGTGCGACGGAAGTGGCACAAGCGCAGGACGCGGGCGAAGCGGTCGGCTATTCGCTGTCATTCCAGGGCACTTTCGGGCGCCTGGATAACGCACCGGCGGACAAGTGGGGCGGAAGCGGCGGAAGCGGCGGACCGTTTGGCGGTTACCAGGACAAATTCGGCGATCCGAACACGGACATGGGCTATATGGGGGCGATCTCGCTTGAACGCCGTGCAAGCCCCGAGCGTGATATCCGGCTGACCTTCTCGGTCGGCGGGTCGTTGAACAATGACCGCTATTTCTCCTCTGGCTTCTCGGGCGGCACCGTCGACGGAACGGTTACCAACGATCTTTCCTTTGCGGCAATGGATGTCGAAATTGGACACCACCGCGCTGTTGGATCAAATGATCTGCGCTTGTTTGCCGGCCTGCGCGGTATGACTTCCAGTACTTCGTCAGACAAGGTGGGCTCGGCCGTGTCGGGTGGCGGCGGTTTGAGCTTAAGCGAGGAACTCAAGTTTCAGTCCGATTTCGTCGGCGTTGGGCCGCGGGTGGGCCTTGGATACTCGACGAAACCCGCTGTCGGGTCGTTCGGTTTTGCAGGCCAGATCGGAGCGGCAGCTTTGTTCGGCACACGCAAGGACCGGGGCGAATTCGCCGTCTCCTCGGGCGGCTCCAGCTTCAGCTCTGGTTTTTCCGAGTCCGGATCCCAGACCGTGCTCAGCCTCGACGCTCAGATCGGCATCAATTATTATGTGTCCGAAAACAGCAAGATATCGGCCGGATATGCGGCGCAGCAACTTTGGAATGTCGATGTCTTTTCGGATAGCGAATCCATCGATGTTGGCCCAAGGTTGATCGACGGGGTCTTCCTCGGGTTCACCACTCAGTTCTAAGGGACTTGGCTTGACGCCAAGGCATGATGCGCCCTGATCATCGGGCGCATCATTCTTATTGAGGGTATGGGTGGCAATTCTTCTGAAGACACGGGGAACACCCTTGATCGCCATGTGGCTGAAAAGCCCATGCGCAGTGCTCTATGAGATAGCCAGGCGCGCGCCCGGCGAGAACATCGACCTTGAAATCGGTGGCGAGATATTTCACCTGGTGCAGGATCACCGTGCGGCGCAACACATTCTGCGCGACAACGTGGACAACTATCATAAGTTCTTTGGCGAATACAAAACCCTGTTTGGGCAAAGTCGGCTGACGTCGGAAATGCCCGAATGGCGGCGGCTGCGCGACTATTCTCAACCCTACATTTCTGCGGCGCAGCCGGACCAGATCGTTGCAGCCGCACGGCGGTTCTTTTCCACCGCGATCGACCGGCTGTTGGAAAGCAAGTCCCCCGATGGCAGCGTGAACGTCGATTCCGAAGTTGACTTCGCAGCTGCGTCGACAATCAGTGACACGGTCCTTGGATTTCCCATGGCGCAGTGGGGCCACAGCGTGCTTGAAGATATCCGCTTGATGCTGCGCTACGCCTCATTTTTGAATTTTCCCAATGCAGGTGATGCCTCGGTCGAGGTGTTCATGCTTCAGGCCGATGCCGAGGACGCCAAGACACGTCTCAGTCAACGCTTCGCCGATGCTGTCGAGCAGCTTGGCGGGGTTGACAACGGTGGCCTGCTTGCTGCTCTGGCGAAGCCAGCCGACATTCCGCTTGATCTGTTCGGAGAGATTGCGACCCTGCTCTTTGCCGGTTTCGATACCACGGCAAGCTGCATCAGCTGGTCGCTGCTGCTGCTGGCGCAAGATAGGGAACTGCAAGACAAGCTGCGCAAGACCGTTCACGGGATTTCATCTCGCGATCAGATCCTTGCCGAAGACCTTGCCTCTCTGACCGATTTGCAGGCCTTCGTGCATGAAAGCATGCGTATATTCCCGCCCATCCCCATTCTTAGCCGGTGGGTGCGCGCCACGGACGAGATTGACGGCTGGAAACTTCACGGCGGCAATCGGGTACTGCTGTCAATCATCGGAATGCACTTCAACGCGCAGGTGTTCCCCGAGCCGTCCCGTGTCAGACTTGATCGCCACCCGGAAGGGCGCCCTTCGCGCGAGGCGGCCAGGGCCTTGCTTCCCTTCGGGGATGGGCGCAGGGTTTGTCCGGGAGCGCGGTTCGCAAATCTTGAAATCCTTGCGGCACTGGCACTTTTTCTCGACCGGCTTGACATCGCCCCCTCGGGCCGGGCCGAAATAGACCTGCGCTGGGACGCCAGTCTCAGACGCGAGGGCGGCAACCGGCTGAAGCTTGCCGCCCGTCGACCACCGGACTGAGGCACAGGCGATGCGCATTCTATTCACGTCGTTGAATTGCCTCATGGATCCGGCCAGCGGTGCGGCCATCAGTGTTCGGACAATCTTGGGCCTTCTTGCCGAGCGCGGGCATCAGGTGCTGTCGGTCACCGGCGCCTGCTTTGACAGTGCGGTCTTTCCCGACGAGGCCGGAATGCTGGGCTGGACCGGTTTTTCTCCGCGACCGGAAATGGCCGCGTGGGTGCAATACGACCATGGTGTGGAGCACGTGGCACATCCTCTGGGCACGACCAGGTTGGGAGAGCTTGACAAAGGAACCGTCGACGGGCTGATCGAGACCGTCACCAGGTCGATTGATGCTTTCGATCCGGATGTGGTGCTTACCTATGGTGGAACCCATTTTGAAGCCCCGATCCGGTCTCGGATGCGGCTGCGCGGCACAAAGGTTGTCTTCTATCTCGCGAATCCGCAGTATACTGACGCCGTCTCGTTCGAAAACACCGACCTGATCCTGACGGATTCTATCGCGACCCAAGAGCTTTACCGTCAGCGACTTGGCCTTGAGACCCTAGTGATCGGCAAGTTCATCCGGCGGCCTGAACTTGCGACGGGCAGCCAGCGCCAGAAGAACATTACCTTCGTGAACCCCAGCTACCCAAAGGGTGTCACACTGTTCTATCGCATCGCCGAAATGATGACAGACCTTCAGCCAACCGCGCGGTTTCTGGTCGTGGAAAGCCGAAAAGGCCTTGATGCGGTCGAGGAGGAGACGGGGCTGCCATTCTCCCGGTTCCGCAGCATCCGCCGGATCGGATTGCAGGCAAACATGGCAAGCGTTTTCGCCCGCACGCATGTTCTGCTCATGCCCTCGCTTTGGCATGAAAGCGGGGGCCGCACTGCAATCGAAGCGCTTTCTCTGGGCATCCCGGTGGTGGCCAGCAATCATGGCGGCCTCCCGGAGCACCTTGGCGACGGTGCCATCCTGTGCAGCGTTCCCGAACCACTGCGCGGGAACCCGCGTTTGATCCCGCCGGTCTCGGCGGCTCTGCCTTGGGCTATCGCCCTGTCAGAACTGTGGGCCGACGCGGAATACTGGGAGACGCGCAGCCAAGCGGCCCTGCAACAGTGGGAAAAGCACGATCCGGCTCCGCGGATCAACCTTATCGAGCAGATGCTTCTTGACCTGGCCTCCGGGTAGCGCCCCCATGACCGAGATCCTCGATCACTCCCTGATGATGAACCTCGGCGGTGCGCTGAGCTTCGTCCACATCACCGTGGCCGAGCCAGCCAGCCCGAGAGCGGCGGTCTTGTGCTTTCACGATTTTGTCGGGCGATCGAATGATTTTCTGCCGCTTGCCCGCATACTGGCACGTCAGGGATACCGGGTCGTGATGCCGGATTTTCCCGGTCGCGGACGCAGCGCAGCCTTGCCGCCAGAGCATTACAACTTTCGCACCGTCATAGACGTTGCGACAGGAGTGCTAGGCCAGCACGGACTTGGGGACACCTTTCTTCTGGGGCAAGGCTGGGGTGCGACCATGGCGCTTGCGGTCGAGAATGTCACGGCGCGGCCCTTTCGTCGCGCCGTGCTCTGCGACCTTCCACTAGTATGGTCCTATGCCGAAGATCCGCGGGCACAAATATGGCATGAGCTTTGCCAGATGCGGCACTTAACGGTGGAGGATTTTCTGCGGGAGGCGACGCTGATCCATGACAAAAAACTTCCGGCATCGGACAGATTCCAGCGTGCTGTCGCAGCCCGCCTGCAGCATTGTGACGGCGCCTTCGAGCTGGCGGTTGATTCAGGAATCTTTGAGCTGCTCACCAAGTCACCTGATGTCCACTATCGAACCGTGCCGATGGTGACGGCAGCCAAATCAGAAATTTTCATGTTGCAGAGCCGTCAGGTGTCGGCGAACCCCCGCAAGGACATGGTTCCCGATCACGGCCGCAAGGGCATGCCTATCTCGAAGCTGTGGACTGGCTGTCAGGATTTCAGCGACTGGTCAGATCTTTCTGCAGCCCTTCCAGTGATCGGTGCCATCATTCTTGAGAGAGAAGGGCTTTCAAGGACCTGACTGGTAATTTCCACGCAGAACTGACCCGGGATTTGCATCGAGAAACCAGACGGGACGCCGGTTTTTCAGGCAAAAAGCTAGCGGTCAGGGACGGCAGGTCTGTCCGCACAGCGGTCATTTGCATCGCGAGAATGCTGCAGTACGGGCCAACGTCTGCTTCGAGGAGCGCGGCCAGGCAGCACAGGGTGATGTCGACCGGCAGCGATGGGCCGAAATGAGAACGGCAATGCAAAAGTGGACCACCCCTGAAGCTTCGCTCCTGGTCGCAGTTTGGTAACCGTCTGGCCTGACCGCTCTGCCGGGCGCTGATGGTGCCGGTTAGTGTCCACCATTGATAGTGGACACTATGGTGATGGCGTGGCGCGACGGACGAGGCGGCTTTGGACGGATGAGGAGAAGCGGTCGATCTGTTTGCAGACGACTGCTCCTGGCGTTTCTGTGGCTCAGGTGGCGCTTCGCTACACGGTGAACGCGAACCTGATCTTCAAATGGCTGCGCGATCCCAAGTATCGGCTTGCACCCCGGACTGGGGCAGAGGATTCCGGTTTACGCTTTCTGCCAGTGGAGATCGTCGCAGAGGCGAAGGCACCGATGGTAGGTCCTGTCGCCGACAGTTGCATCGAGATCGAGCTTGCTGGCGGGTATCGGATGCGGATCAGCGGCAGCTACGATCCTGAAGCGCTGGCGCGGCTGATCCGGGGGCTAACGGTGTGATCCCGGTTCCGGCGAACACGCGGGTCTGGCTGGCGGCGGGCGTCACTGACATGCGCAAGGGCTTTGCGGCCTTGGCAGCGCAGGCCGAGGCGGTGTTGAAGCAGGACCCCTTCGCCGGACATCTGTTCGTGTTCCGGGGCCGTCGCGGTGACCTCGTCAAGGTGATCTGGTGGGATGGTCAGGGTGCTTGTGAACCGCGCCGGGTTTGCCGGAGGCTGATTTCGGTTAGTTACGCGGCCATGGCTTCAGTTTCCAGAGCTGCGTAGAAGTTTGCTTCGGCTTTCGCGGGCGGGATGTTCCCGATGGGTTCGAGCAGG
>Ga0247838_1003297_pt1 | contig 18893 bp, 13 predicted proteins | sample LaCruzMarch2015__5_FD_189097 | JGI IMG/M metagenome (GOLD analysis project Ga0247838, IMG submission 189097) | Freshwater microbial communities from meromictic Lake La Cruz, Castile-La Mancha, Spain - LaCruzMarch2015_15m | ecosystem: Environmental > Aquatic > Freshwater > Lake | place: Spain... | reverse complement strand
CGTTCATTCGGCATCGCCGGTAAGGTGTTTCCGACCATGGACCCGGACGAATGGGTCTGGCCGGGCAATTTCGTGACCGTCAGCGACCTCAGCGGCTCGCGCGCGCCGCAGGTGCTGGACATCGAGATGAGCAACTTCCCCAAGGTCGGGACCAGCCCGGTGGCCAATGTGATCAATCGGATCATCTTCCGCCTGATGGACACCAGGCCGGGCTACCGGCAGCTCTTCCCCATCTCCACCCTGGGCGTGGCGCCGGGCGCACCGGTGGTGACCCCGGATCTCTTGATGCTGCGCCCGGCTGCGGGCACCCCCAGGTTCGATGCCAAGGACTTCCGCGACGAGATCCGCATCCGCAACTACCCGGGCGGCCGCCTGGTCTACGACATCCTGGTCAAGGACTTCGGCTATACCGACTGGACCCGCCTGGGCGCCATGACCTTCACGGAGGACACGATCTCGGAGGGCAGCGACAAGCGGCTGCATTTCTGGATCCCGCGCGACCTGCCCAATCTGCCCAAGACAACCTAACCTGTCAGGGAATGCTGGTCGCGTCGTTGTCGTTGTCGTTGTCGTTGTCGTTGTCGAGATTATCGTAGCCCCCCCGGGACTCTCTCGCACACCAAATTGCATCACTTCTCCGATTACGACAACGACAACGACAACGACAACGATTGTACTCGTTGTTCCAGATAGTTCTGACTCGTTATTGGGTTCCGTCTCCTGGATCAACTGGAGGGGAAAGCGATCATGACCGAACGTTTCGACATTATCGTCATCGGCTCCGGCTTCGGCGGCGCCATCACCGCCGCTCGCTTGGCCCAGGCCGGGGCGCGGGTGCTGATCCTGGAGCGCGGCCGGCGCTGGACCCCGGAGACCTATCCGCGCGCGCCCACGGACCCTTGGCTCTACTGGCACGCGCACCCGGACAAGTGCAACGGCTGGCTCGATCTGCGGCTCTTCCCGGGGATGGCGGTGGCGCAGGGGGCCGGGGTCGGCGGCGGCTCGCTGTGCTATTCCAGCGTGGTCATGGAGGCGGATGCCGAGCGCTTTGCGGCGGGCTGGCCGCCGCAGATCACCCATGCCGCACTCGCCCCCTATTACGCCAAGGTGCGCGAGATGCTCGCGCTGGCGCCCATCCCGGCCGGCCAGCGCACCAAGCGCTTTGAACTCCTGGAGCAGGCCGCCGGGCGCCTGGGGTACGGCGAGCGGCTGGAGTCGGTGCCGCTGGCGATCAGCTTCGACCCCGACTACAGCTATGACCTGCCGGACCCGCTCAATGCCACGCACTCGCGGCCTTTCGATAACGCCCAGGGCATGCGCCAAGGCACCTGCGTGCACCTGGGCAACTGTGACATCGGCTGCGATGTGCGGGCCAAGAACACGCTGGATCTCAACTACATCCCCGCCGCCGAGGCGCACGGCGCCGACCTGCGCCCGCTGCACCTGGTGCGCGCGATCACCCCGGTCGGCAGCGGCTACGAGGTCGCCTGGGATCGCATCGAATCCGCCGGCCTCAAGCCCGGGAAGGCGCAGGCAGACAAGGTCGTGCTGGCGGCGGGCTCGCTCGGCTCCACCGAGATCCTGCTGCGCGCGCGCGACGAGCACGCCACCCTGCCGCGGATCAGCGCGACGCTCGGCACCCGCTGGAGCTGCAACGCCAATTTTCTTACGCCGGCGACCTACCCCCCCGAGGTCCGGGTCGAGCAGGGCATCGGCCCGACCATCTCGGCGGGCCTGAACTTCATGGACGGCGCGATCGGCGGGCAGCGGTTCTATCTGGAGGACGACGGCTTCCCTAACCTGCTGCTCAACGCCCTGAGCGCCCTGCATGCCAGGATCCCGGGGCGCACCGGGCGCCTGGCGGCCGGCCTGCACGCGCATCTGCGCCGGGGGCTCGACGAGAAGAATCCCAAGCGCCAGGTGATGATCTGGCTCGGCGAGGGTCTGGACGCGGCCGACGGCCGGCTCTCGCTGAAGCGCTCGCTCCCGCGCTTCTGGCAGCGGGAACTGGGGCTCGACTGGGACGTGCAACGCTCCAAGCCGGTCATCGACGCCATCCTGGCCACCCACCGGCGACTCACCGAGGCCGGGGGCGGCACCCTGCATGTCCCGCCCTATTGGGAACTGCTCCAGTCCCTGGTGACCGTACACCCCTTGGGCGGCTGCCCCATGGGCCGGACGGCGGAGGAGGGGGTGGTCGACCATCGCGGCGCGGTCTTCGGCTATCCCAACCTCTACGTGGCCGACGGCGCCATCCTGCCCAGGCCTACCGGACGCAACCCCTCCATGACCATCGGCGCCCTGGCGGAGCGGGTGGCGGACCTGATGACCAAGTCCTAAGCTACACAAGTCAATTTGTGAACGATCCCTAGATCCTGGAAAGAGCAGTCAGCCGTCAGCGATCAGCCGTCAGCCATAAGTGCATCAGCATCTTACGAGCCGTCTTGGAGCCGCAGGCCCCCACCCGACAGGTGATTCACCGGGTGGTCAGAAACTCTTGAAATGCAAAGCCAAATGCTGAAAGCTGATCGCTGACTGCTCTTTTTAGGTAGATCCAACCACTCAGGGGTAATCTATGGCAACGCTCGCGCCGCCCTCACCCTTTGTCGCCGCGATCAGCATCGACGATCTGCAGGCCACGGCCAACCACGAGGCCAACGAGGAACAGCGCGGCCGGGCGCCCTTCCCGGCCGCGCTGGCGCAGGCCGAACTGGCCCATGTGCGCGCCTGGCGCCGCCGCCGCGGTTGTGACGAGGAGCAGGCGGGCCGCGACACCCTGGTGGGGCTCGCCCTATCCGGCGGCGGGATCCGCTCCGCGACCTTTGCCTTGGGTGCCATGCAGGCGCTGGCCAGCCGCGGCCTGCTCGAACGCGTCGACTACCTGTCGACCGTCTCCGGGGGCGGCTATATCGGCGGCGCCCTGACCTGGCTCACCAGCGCGCGCGCCGAGACTGACCAGGCGGCGGCAGCGCAGCAGAGCGCGCAGCCACCCCTGCCGCCCTTCGGCTTGGGGGCCAAGAACTTCCCGTTCGGCACCGACGATCCCCGCCCGGACGGTCCGCGGGAGGCCCCGGACGCCCAGCGGCGCATGCTCATGTACCTGCGCGAACACGGCTACTACCTGACGCCCGGGGCCGGGATCAGTGCGCTGTCGCTGTTCGGCATCGTGCTGCGCGGCACCTTCCTCAACCTGGTCGTCTGGATGCCGGTGCTGGTGCTCGTGTTTCTCGTCGGGTTCTGGATCTTCCAGGCCCACAACCCGGGCGTTGGGGGGCTGGTGCTGCTGTCGCTGTTGATGGATGTCGAGGGCCGCGCCGAGCTCTACGGGTTCGAGCTGTTGCTGCGGATCGGCCTCGGCCTGCTCGCCCTGACGCTCATCGGCACCCTGGGCTATGCCCTGCTCACACGCGTGCGGCGCGAACAAACGAGCGACGCCATCGCGCACGCCTGGTACCGCTCACGCCGCTTCGCCGAACGGTTCAGCGCCCTGCTGATCGCCGCCATCGTGCTGCTGCTGGTCATGGGCAGCCTCCCCGCCATCAGCTATCACCTGCGCGACACCCTGGGCGGCCTGGGTCCCGCCGCCATGCTCACGGGCATCGCCGGCGCCATGCGCAGCTTTTTGACGGGCAGTCCCAGCCGACGCAGCACCAAGCCCGATCTGATCGCGAACCTGGCGTCGGGACTCTTCCTGTTCGGTGCCCTGCTGGTCGGTTTCGACCTCGCCGCCCGGCTCGCCCACGGGGCGCTCGGCGTGCCGGCGGCCCTGGGCCTGGTTGCCGCCGCGCTCACCTTCGGCTGGTTTGTGAACATCAACTACACCTCCATCCACCGCTACTACCGGGATCGGCTGATGGAGACCTTCATGCCCGATATCGCCCGCGCCCAACGCTGCGAGACCGGCGCCGCCGTGGGCGCCGACACCGCCCGGCTGACCGCCCTGCGGGAGGCGCGCGGGCCCTACCACATCATCAACACCAACGTGGTCCTGGCGGACTCCGACCTGCGTCTCTACCGCCATCGCGGGGGCGACAGCTTCATCCTGTCGCCCTGGTATTGCGGGAGCAATGCCACCGGCTGGTGCCCCACCGAGGTGTTCTGCGAGGGCCAGATGACGCTCGCCACCGCCGTCGCCATCTCCGGGGCGGCGGTCAATCCGAACACCGGGGTCGGCGGCGTCGGCCTCACGCGCGCCCGCCTGGTGTCCTTCGTCATGGCGCTGCTCAGTCTGCGCCTGGGCTATTGGGCCGGCCATCCGGACCCGGCGAAGGCCCCCAGGCACCCGCCCAACCACTTCCGCCCGGGCGCCTACGCCTTCGCCAACCTGCTCGATATCGACCGCTTCGGCTTCAACGAGCACCGCGGCTTTCTGCAGCTCAGCGACGGCGGTCACTTCGAGAACACCGGGGTCTACGAGCTGGTGCGGCGCCGCGCCCGTCTCATCCTCGTGTGCGACGGCGGCGCCGACGCGGCGTTCTCCTTCTCCGACTTCCAGACCACGGTGCGCCGGGTGGAACAGGACTTCGGCGTCCGGATCAAGGCCCTGGACGACGCCTCCCCGGACTTCGTGGTACCGGCCCCGCCCCCCGAGACCCGCTTTCCGCTGGAGCGCCGCTTCTCACCACAGGGACACCTGGTCGCCTGGATCGAGTACGCGGACGGCACCCGCGGCTGGCTGATCTACCTCAAGGCGACCCTGACCGAAGCCATGAGCTTCAAGGTCAAGGGCTATGCCGCCGCCCACCCGGAGTTCCCGCACCAGAGCACGGCCGACCAGTTCTTCGACGAGGTCCAGTTCGAGGCCTACCGGGAACTGGGCTACCGGCTGGCGGCCGACATGCTCGAGGCCCGGGTGCCGGTCACCGCTGCCGACGCCCGCCTGCCCCACTACGAGGGTCCAGTGGTCACGCCGAACCTGGGGGCACTGATCCGGGCCTGCGCCGCCTGAGCCCGGCGCGCGCGCCGGCCGCTGCCATGCCGACGCGCCCGCCCGCTCCTTCAGGGGATATAGCCCGGGGCATTCGGCCCCAGGTTCTTCTCCCCGCGCAGGGCCGCGTCGCGCGGGTCGACCAGGACCTCCGGCGCCCCGCCCTCGTTGGTGCTCCCGTCGCTCAAGTCCTGCACGTCCTCGCCGATGGCCGGGCCCGGCCCGCCTTGGGGGGCGCTATCGATGAACTGGCGGACGTCCACCTCCGCACCCCGGGTGGTGACCATCTCCTCGGCCGCGGCAGCCAGGCCGAACGCCAGCAGCAGGGTGCCGAGGGTCGCGCGTATCATTTTTCTCGGGCTCACGTTGCACCTCTTGGATGAATTGCCGAAGGGGCAAATGTACCGCAAATGCCGATGCGCAACTGCTGGTACTGTGGGCACACCCCCGCAAGGCGCCCACCGGGATGAACTACGTAGGGTCCGCTGTGCGGACCAGCGCACCCCACGCTGCCCTCGTGGGGTCCGCGGTGCGGACCAACGACCTCGCGGTCAGCTTCGCGCCCGCCGCAACCCCTGGGTGCGCTCAGAACTGATGTGGTGACCGAGGTCCCGGGTACGTTGTCGTTGTCGTTGTCGTAATCGAATAATCCGACCACGATTACGACAACGACAACGACAACGACGCCCGGCCCTTGAGAACGTCCGGTAGCTGTCGCTGCGGTGCGGACACCTGCCGCGCCGCCGACCCGAATCCAACCTTGCGCACAACCCCCCGCGCGATCTGGGTAAAGCCTGAGTACAGAGCCTATTCCCATAGCCCCGGCCCTTGTATGATCCGCACTGGCGACCGGCTGCGAAGGAACGGCCGCCGGGGGGATGAGCGACGGGACCAGAAGGGGAACGAGCGATGCACTTCAATTGGCTGCACCTGACGGATTTCCATCAAGGCCTGCGGGACCAGGATTGGCTCTGGCCCAACATGCAGGAGGAGTTTTTCCGGGACCTGGAACGGCTCCACGCCAAGGCCGGTCCCTGGGACCTGATCCTGTTCACCGGCGACCTGAGCAATCGGGGAAACCCGCAGGAGTTCGTGCGTTTCGAGCAGGAGATGGCCAAGCTGCGCGGTCGGCTGAACCAGATCGCGCCGGGTCCCGAGCCGCTCTTGCTTGCCGTCCCCGGCAACCATGACCTGATCCGCCCGGCGGCGAAGGACCCGCTGGTGAAGCTGCTCAACCGCTGGGGCGAGGACCCGGACGTGGCGGAGGCGTTCTGGAACGACGGGGCCTGCGGCTACCGGCAGGTCATCGATACCGCCTTTGCCGGCTATACCAGTTGGTGAGAGGCCCAGGCAGCGCGGTTGCCCGGCTATCGCCGCGGCCTGCTGCCGGGCGACTTCTCGGCGACGATCGACAAGGACGGCGCGCGGCTCGGTATCCTGGGTCTGAATACCGCCTTCCTGCAATTGGCCGACGGGGACTACCAAGGCCGTCTGGCCCTGCATGCGCGTCAGTTCCACGGCGCCTGCGGCGACTCGGGTCCGGACTGGGCCCGGCAGCACCATGCCTGCCTGTTGCTGACCCATCACTCGCCGGTCTGGCTCGATCGAGACGCGCGGGGGCAGTTGGACGGGCAGATCGCCTCGTACGGGCGCTTTGCGCTGCACCTCTGCGGCCACGCCCATGAGACGGCGCTGCAGCAGGTCAGCGAGGGCGGCACCGAGACGCGACGGCAGTTTCAGGGTCGGTCGCTGTGCGGCCTGGAGCATTATCAGGAAATTCGCGACGGCCGGGTCCAGCGCAAGGTCGACCGCTCCCATGGCTACGCGGCCGGACGGCTGGAGCTCACGTCGGCAGACACCGGCAACCTGCTGCTCTGGCCCAGGCGGGCCTGGAAGCGCCGCGGCCAACTGGAACTGATCGCCGAGCCCGATGTCGTCCTGCCGGTGGACGAGCACACAGAACCCATCCCGATCAAGCTACTCCAGCCCTTCCGTGCCCAGGGCGGCGGCCCTGGGCACGGCCAGGCGATCAGTGCAGTCACGCACGACATCGGCCTGGACGCGTCGAGCAGCCCGCGCTTGTGCCGGATGCCCGACGCCCCCGGCCCGACGCCCGCACCGACCGACCCCCAAGCGCCCGCGACAACGCCCCCGGCCGGCCCCGAGCGCCGCCTCGTCTACCTCAGCTACAGCCATCAGGATCGCGACTGGCACCGCCGTCTGCGCGCGGTCCTGGACGCCCACCCGGCGCTCAAGGACCGGATCTGGGACGACACCAAGCTGCGCGCCGGCCGGAGCGTCACCCAGGAGATCCGCGCCCATGTGCCCCAGGCGCGGGTCATGATCATGCTCGGCAGCCCGGACTATTTTGCACCGGGCTGCGGCGCCCGGGAGCTGGAGACCTTGCCCGCACTGGCGGACTGGCAGCGGGGCGACCTGGACATCCTGTGGCTGCGGGTCCGGGGGCATCCCATCGCGGGGACCCCGGTCGCCGACATCATGGCCGCCAATGGCCCGGGTGCCGTCCCCCTGGACAGCCTTGTGCCCGACGCGCAGGACGCCGCCCTGAGGCACCTGCGCGACCAGGTCCTGGACCTGATCGGCGCCTCGCCGGCGGCCGGCACCCCCGCCACCGCCGCCCGCTTCCATTGCTTCCTCTCCCACAACAGCAGCGACAAGCCTCGGGTGCGCGAACTCGCCCGCGCCCTCGCCGCGCGCGGCTTGAACCCCTGGCTGGACGAGGAGCAGTTGCGCCCGGGGCTGCCCTGGCAGCCACTCCTGGAGCAGGGCATCCGCGACAGCGCCGCGGTGGCGGTCTGCATCGCCGCGGACGGGCTCGGCCCCTGGCAGGACGCCGAGATGCAGGCGGCGCTTCAGCTTGCGGTCCGCAACCCGTCCCAGCCGGTGATGGCGGTGCTGCTGCCCGGCGCACCCGACCAGCCCGCCCTGCCCGCCTTCCTCGCCGTGCGCGGCTGGGTGGATCTGCGCGGCGGGCTCAAAGCCGACGGACTGGACCGGCTGATTTGGGGTATCACCGGCCAGCGCCTGGGGTCGCCCGCAGCCTGGCCGGGCGCGCCCGCGGCCGGTGCTCAGGCGCGCGGGGGTGCGGTGGACGAGCAAAGCGCAGTCCAGGTTGTAGCCGCCGACACGGACGCCGATGCCTGGAAGGTGGACTGCGCTGCGCTTGTCCACCCTACGGCGCTTGCCCAACCTAAGTCACCGGACCAGCCGACGCCACCGGTCCACCCGACGCCGCTCCCGCAGGCCGCCGCCCCGGACGCGCCGACCTATCCCCGCGCCGCGGCCATCTGGCGCAAGAAGCTCGATTTCCTGCTGGAGCAGGAGGCCCTGAGCAGCAACCCCGCCCAGCGCTTCGAGATCGCCGAGCAGATCGCCGAATGCCGCGCCAAGCTGCGCGAACTGGGTGTGCAACCGTGACGGCGCAGGCGCGGAGTCGCTGGCGCAAGAGGCTCGACTTCCTGCTGGCAGAGGAAGCGCTCAAGGCAGGCTCCGCCGAGCGCTTCGAGCTACAAGAGCAGATCGCCGAATGCCGCGCCAAGCTCGCCGAACTGGACGAGGAGGACCAGCACCGCCGCGACGCCACCGCCGCGGCACCACGCGCGCCACGCGCGCCTCTCGCCCCCACGCCCGCAGCCCCTCTCGCTCCCACGCTCCGCGTGGGAGTGACGCCCGGGACGCTCCGCGTCCCGACCGCGCGGCCAGGCGCCAGCACCGCCGGGCCCGCGTCTGGGAGCGCCGGCATCCTGCCGGCCCGCCGCCGCCAGGCGGCGAACGGGAGCGGCACGCCGCCGCCGATCCAGACGCCGACGACCAGTGCCGAAGGCGCGGCGCCCCCTGGCCGGCAAGATGCCGGCGCTCCCAGGGCCGGCGCTCCCAGTGGCGGCGCTCCCGGGGCCGGCGCTCCCGGTGTCGATCCCACCGGTGTCGGCGCCCGCGGTACCGACGCCCCACCCCGCATCGACCTCACCCACCTCCCCGCCGGTGCCCCGCACTTCCCGGGCCGTGAGGTCGAACTGGCCGCCCTGGACGCCGCCCTGCACACCGCCCGGCCCGACGTTGAGGCCGGAACCGGCCGCACCGCCATCGTCGAGCTGGTCGCCCCCGGCGGCACCGGCAAGACCGCGCTCATCAAGCGCTGGCTGGAGGGGCTCATGGCCCGCGGCTGGGGCGGCACCCGCCGGGTCTACGCCTGGTCCTTCTACAGCCAGGGCACCCCATTTGGATCAGGAGCCGATCGCCAGGCGAGCGAAGACCACTTCCTGGCCGCCGCGCTCGCCTGGTTCGCGGTCGCGATCGCCCCCTCCGCCAACCCCGCCGACAAGGGCCAGGCCCTGGCCGAGGCCCTGACCCAGACGCCCACCCTGCTGCTGCTGGACGGCTGCGAGCCCCTGCAACACCCGCCCGGCCCCCTGGTCGGGGAGCTGTGCGCCCCGGGGCTCAAGGCGCTCTTCGCCCATCTGGCGAGCGCCGGCCGGCCGGGGCTCTGCGTGCTCAGCACCCGCGAGCGGGTGCGCAACCTCGACGAATGGGTGCGCGGCGACGCCCACCCCGGCGGCCCGGTGCTGCGCCTGGACCTGGCCAACCTGAGCGACACCGACGGTGCCCGCCTCCTCCACACCCTGGGCGCCGCCCGCGCCGGGGCCGCCCCCATCGCCGCCGAAGACCCGGAACTGTGCGCGGCCAGCCGCGCGGTCCAGGGCCATGCGCTCACCCTGTCCCTGCTCGGCAACTACCTGCGCCTGGCCCACGGCGGCGACATCCGCCGACGCGACCGGGTGGACCTTGGCGCCGCCAGCGCGGCCACCGGCGGCCACGCCTTCCGCGTCATGGCCGCCTATACGCACTGGCTCGGCCAGGGCGGCGAGCCCGGCGCCCAAGCGCTCGCCGCACTGCGCCTGCTCGGCTTCTTCGACCGCCCCGCCAGCCCCGACAACCTCGCCGCCCTGCGCGCCGCCCCGCCCATCCCCGGCCTCACCGAGGCCCTCTTCACACCCCCAGGCCCCGGCGCGACCAGGACCGCCGCGACCGCGACCGCCGCGACCGGGAGCGCCGGCGTCCCGCCGGCCAGGTCCACCGGCGTCCCGCCGGCCACCGCGCGCGTTTCAGTCAGGGTCCTGGGCCTTGCCCGCCAGTTCTGGCAGTCACTCGTACATCGCACGCCGCCTGTCGGCGGCGGGCCGGCTGGAAGCCGGCGCTCCCAGGTCGAGCCCATCGGCGACACCCAATGGCGCATCGCCCTCAAGCGCCTGGAGGACGCCGGCCTGATCGCCCCACCCGCCGCCGCCCACCCGGCCCCAGCCGACAGCCTCGACGCCCACCCGCTTGTGCGCGAGTACCTGGCCGAGACCCTGGCGAGCGACCACTCCGCCGCCTGGCGCGAGGGCCACCGGCGGCTCTACGAACGGCTCAAGGGCTCGGCCCCCCACCGCCCGGAGGGACTGGACGGGCTCCAGCCGCTCTACCAGGCGGTGGCCCACGGGTGCCGGGCGGGGTTGTGGCAGGAGGTCAAGGACGAGGTCTATGAGGAGCGCATCCTGCGCGGGTCGGGGCACGACGGCTTCTACAGCATCTTCAAGCTCGGGGCCTTCGGCGCCGACCTGGGGGCCGTCGCCTGTCTCTTCGCCGAGCCCTGGTCCCGCCCGGCCCCGGCCCTGAAGGAGTCCGACCGGGCCTGGCTGCTCAACCAGGCCGCCTTCAGCCTGCGCGCCCTGGGCCGACTCGGGGAGGCCCTGGAGCCCATGCGAGCCGGGGCGGAGATGCACGTGAGGCAGAAAGACTGGAGGAACGCGGCCATCGGCTACGGAAACCTGAGCGAGCTGCAACTGACCCTGGGCCGGCCCGCGGAGGCGGTGGCGGACGCCGGGCGCGCGGTGGAGTACGCCGACCGCAGCGGCGATGCCTTCCAGCGCTTGGCCCAGCGCACCGCCCTGGCGGACGCCCTGCACCAGCGGGGCGAGACCGCGCAGGCCGGCGCGGGCTTCGCCGAGGCCGAGTCGATGCAGTCCCAGCGTCAGTCGGAGTACCCGCTGCTCTACTCGCTCCAGGGCTTCCGGTATTGCGACCTGCTCCTGGCGGCGGCCGAGCGGGCGGCCTGGTCTGCCCATGGAGCCGCCGACGGGGAGTCCGCACCCGCGGGGCCGGCGGACGCCTGCGAGGCGGTGGCTGAGCGCGCACGAGGGGCGCAAAGAGCGTGGCGGGAGATTTTCACGAATCCAGAACCGCTCCTCGACATCGCCCTCGACCACCTCACCCTCGCCCGCTGCGCCCTCTACGCCGACCGCCTGGCCAGCCGTCCCCCGGGCCGGGAGGCGCAGGACCAGACCGGGCGCGCACTCAACGGCCTGCGCGCCGCCGGTGTCCAGCACCACCTCCCCCGCGCCCTAATCACCCGCGCCTGGCTCCGCCACGCCCAAGGCGACCCCGCGGGCACCGCGGCCGACCTGGCGGAGGCAGCGCGTATCGCCAGCCGCGGCCCTATGCCGCTCCACCTCGCCGACTGCGCCCTGCACCGCGCCCGCCTCTTCCACGATCGCGCGGCCCTCACCCAGGCCCGCCACCTGATCGAGACCCACGGCTACGGCCGCCGCCTGCCGGAGCTCGCCGACGCCGAGGCCGCCGCCGCCTGGTGAGGCCGCAGGATGGGCCAAGCGCAGCGTGCCCATCGGCCGGACCCGGGCGCCGCCCCGATGGGCACCCCCGCCCTCCGCCGCCGCCAGGACTGTAGGTCGGGTTAGGCGCGCCCAGATGGGATCGCGTCGGCGCGCGGTGCTCGCGCGCGCCGTAACCCGACAGGCATCATCGCCGGCAGGTTACGGCGCGCGATAAACGCGGCGGGACGGGGCATTCGCCCCGTCCCGAATGTTTACTCGGAGGCCGGCCATCGGCGCGAGCCGGCAGGTCAGAAGAAAACCTTTCGGACGGGGCGGATGCCCCGTCCGGCAGTTTACCGGAACCTCTCTGTTCCGTCCGGCAGTTTACCGGAACCTCTCTGCCCCGTCCGGCAGTGTGCCGGAACCTCTCTGCCCCGTCCGGCCTGTGAGCCCTATTTCAGTGTCTCGGAAAGCCGATTCGCCTGCGCTGCCAGCGCGTCCAGCGAGAGGAGCGGCAGTCCCCGCTGCCGCCACTCGGTATAATCGAAGCGGTCGCGCGACACCGCTGCCACGAACCGTTCGGCATCGACCAGTCCGAGTGCGTGGATCAATGCCTGCATTCCGTCCAGGCGCAACTCGCTTTCCGTTTTCATACCATCGCTCCAGAACAGCCAGCGCCTCGCCCGGGGGCAGCGCCGTCAAGTCCGGCATAGCCCGGACCCGTCGCAGCAATTTGTCATCGGTGGTGACAAGCATATCAGCACGGCCCGCAATCGCTGCCGCAACGTGCAGGGCATCGTATTCGCCGAGACCCAAATCCATGGCCTCGCGGGCGCGGGCAAGCACGGACTCGTCGATCGTCACGCACTCGACCGCCAACGTGCGCCGTTTGCCGATGGCGTGCCGACGGGCCGCGAAGGGGTTCTTCGCGTTCTCGAAGCGCTCGTCCGCTTGCGTTTGGCCGTCGCGAGCCGCGCTTCCGCGCGGCGCGCCGCGCGACAGCCCGATCCGCCACGCAACCCAGGCCCGGGAGACCCGTCGGGCATGCGCTTCTTCAACACCGAAGGCCCGAACCGGCCGGACGATCATTATTGCCCGCCACACCTGACACGTTGGGATATGGACGAGGTGCCGGCGCTGATCGAGCGCAAGACTGAGTTCCTGCTCCACGCCCCGCGCCAGACCGGCAAGACGGCTTTGATCATCATTGCGCCTGCCTCGTTCCGTCCCGAGGTCGCCGGCCCGTGAACATGGCCTTGCGCGCGCAAACCCACATCGACGGGCCGGTCTTGTCTTCTCCTGCGATGGATCCCACTATTTCAGCGCCGCGGCGGACCTGACGCGCCTCATACGGGGCCGGGGTCGGCAAGTGCCGACCCGCTCCGCCACTCAGATCCCGGAGGCTCCCGCCTGGGCGAGCGGCTGCCGATCGATCACCGGGGTCCGCGCGCCCTGAGCACTCAACACGGGGGAGCCGTCCGGGCTGCCCAGCATGAGTTGATCATAGGCGCTGAGCCGCTCGCCCGTCGTGGACCTGAGCTGGGCCTGGTCTTTCAGGTAGGCGGGGGCGGCCGCCGCGCGGTTGCTGTTACCGTAGTTCGTGTCGAGCTCGGGGCTGTTGAAGTCACCGTAGATATTATCGGCGAGCGCCAGGTTGGCAAACAGCGTGAGGGCGGATGCACTGAGCAGGTACTTCATTATCATGTCTCCAATTGAGTATGGTTGAGCACGGAGGCGCCGCACCGGCGGCCCCCCCGCCGACCCGCCGCGTGGCGCCCGCGGGTCTCGGACGGCGCAGCGCAGGCCGGTGCGGGGGGCCGCGTTCGTTGCGGCTCCGTGGCAACAGCAACCGATCTGCTGTCAGGGTGTAGAACCGCCGGGGCTGCCCCCTTATTCCCGGAATCGAAAAAAAACTACGTCATCGGGAATAAATCTCCGCGGTCGCGAGTTTGGAGGTTAAGGGGGGCCCTAATGAACAGCGACGCACATCGTTTCGAGGAACTGGTCGTACCGCATTTGGATGCGGCCTATAATCTTGCGCGCTGGCTGACCGGCAACGAGAGTGCCGCCCAGGACGTGGTGCAGGACAGTTGTCTGCGCGCCTTGGGGGCGATCGCGCGCTTCGACGGCGGCAACCCGCGGGCCTGGCTGCTCACGATCGTGCGTAATCAGAGCTACACCTGGATCAAGAAGGTCGCGGGGGAGCGTTTCGTCGATCTGGACGACACGCAGGGGCTCGGTGAGGACGACCAGGTGCACCTGTCCCACTGGGAAACGCCCGAGGTCTGGATGAGCCGGACCCAAGACCGCGAGCGCCTTGTACACGCATTGGACGCACTCCGCCCGCCCTTCCGGGAGGTGATCGTCCTCAAGGAGCTGGAAGACCTGTCCTACAAAGAGATCGCACTCGTCGTCGGCACGCCGCTCGGCACGGTCATGTCGCGCCTGGCGCGCGGGCGCGAGATGCTCCGCGCGAGGCTGCTGGAGTGTGATGAATAAGGTGAATAAGATGAAATGCGAGGAGTGCCTGGCCTGGCTGCACGCCTATCTGGACCGCGAGTTGGATGCCCCGAGTGCCGATCAATTGGAGCAGCACCTGCGCGACTGCGCGGACTGCCGGGGGCTGTTCGCCTCCCCGCAGGCGTTGCGCGACTGCCTGCGCGAGCGTCTGCCCTATCACGCGGCGCCGGCGGACCTGCGCCGCAGGATTCTCGCGCAGGCGCATACCCAGGGGTGCCCGTGCGTGGTTCGCGGGCTGCGGGGTTGGTCGGGCAGGATCGCGATGGCCCTGGGCGCGCTGGGCCTGGTGGCGGCCGCGGTGTGGTACCAGGGGCTGCCCTCGCCGGGGGACAGGTTGGCGGACGAACTCGTAGCGAGCCATGTGCGCTCGCTGCTGGCACCGCATCTCACGGATGTCGCCTCCGCCGATCCGTCGGCGGTGGCGCGCTGGTTCGCCGGCAGGCTGGACTTCGTTCCGCCGGTTGCCGATTTCACGCGCGAGGGGTTTGCGCTCATCGGCGGGCGGCTCGACTATGCCGGAAACCGCCCGGTCGCGGCCCTCGTCTTTCGCCACGGCGAGCACCTCGTCAACGTCTTCGCACGGCCGGTCACACCGACGGAGCGGGGCCCGCGTGCGGGCCCGCGGCGCGGCTTGAATCTGCTCTCATGCCGGTGCAACGAATTGGCCTGCGAGCTGGTCTCCGATCTCGGCGTCGATGACCTCCAGGCGCTGTGCCGACTGATCGCGCGCGGCAGCCAGCCACTCGCCGCGGGACCAAGGTCGCCGCCCGCGTCGGCATCGCCAACGAGCGGTAGGTCCGGATCAGCGCCCCGCCCGCCGCGGCCGGTGTTGCTCCTCGCCCAGCAATCGGTCGAGCCCGCGGATCAGGGGGGCAACCTGGGCCGGCGGCTCAAAGGCGTCCAGGAAATTCTTGAGATAGAGCCCCAGTTCGGTGTCGCCCGCCATCCGCAGCCGGCGCTGGAAGAACAGGGTGTCGGCGTCCTCGCGCCGGGCGGCGAGCAGCAGGAACTCGTGCAGGCCGCCGGAGATGCTGGCGTCCGCCGGGGCCCCCTCCCCATGACCGCGGATGCGCCCACCGGCGAAGCCCAGGCGGTAGCGGATGCCGATGTCCTGGATCTCGATGCCGACCGTGCGGCCCTTCAGGAAGTCGAGATCCCCCGCGGCGATGGCGTCCTTCATGACTTGGTTGAGCGCGAGCGCCAGGGCCTGGCTGTGGGCCAGGGTCGGCAGGAGCCGCAAGGGCGCGGTCAAGGTATTGATGATGCGGGGGTTCAGGTTCATGGGGCTGTGGTCTCGGACGGCAGTCGGGGTGATCGCAAAGCCGCGTATTGTCGCGCGCCCGGGGCGATCGTGCGAGTGGCAGCGCCCTAAGGCCGAGATTTCAAACTTGGGCGGCAGCGCGCGGCCCATGGTGGATGCGGCGCGCGCGACCGACGTGCCCGGTCCCTGACACCGAGCGGCGCGCCTTATCCACCCTACGGCGCTGAGGCCCGGCGCAACCACTGCCCGGGACACCTTGGTATCATCCCCAGTCATCAGCGCATAGTGCGCCTCACCCGTGCCTTCCCCCGCCCTCCCCGGACCAAGGAACCCCATGAAGATCCTCATCTACCGCGGTCTGGACACTGCCGCCATCCCGGGTTTCGCGAAGCTCGCGGGGTACTTAAGCGCCGGTGACTTCCGCTCCGCGCAGGTCAAGAAGATCGGCGACAACCTCTACCGGGCGCGCCTGGACCGCAGCAACCGGCTGCTGTTCGCGCTCTACCGGCACGGCGAGGAGCGCTGCGTCCTGGCCCTGGAGTACATCCACCACCACGCCTACGAACAGTCGCGCTTCCTTGCCCGCGGGGCGGTCATCGACGAGGAGAAGATCCCGGACGCCGAGCCCGCGGCGGCGGAGACGGCCCCGCAACTGCCCTATCTCAACCCGGCCTTGCAGCGCTTCCACCTGCTGGACAAGGTGCTGTCCTTCGACGACGACCAGGAGGCGATCTACCGCCTGCCCCCGCCGCTCGTCATCATCGGCTCGGCCGGCAGCGGCAAGACGGCCTTGACGCTGGAGAAGATGAAGGACGCCCGGGGCGACTGTCTCTATGTGACCCGCTCGCCCTTCCTGGCCCAGAACGCGCGCGACCTCTACTACGCCCAGGGCTATGAGAACGAGGACCAGGAGGTCGAGTTCCTGTCCTACCGCGAGTACCTGGAGAGCATCCAGGTCCCGCCGGGGCGGGAGATGACCCCGCGGGTCTTCGCCGCTTGGGCGGCGCGCCAGCGGCTGCCCAAGGAGTTGCAGGACAGCCACCGGCTCTTCGAGGAAGTCCAGGGGGCCATCACCGGCACCGCGGAGGACCGGCCCTATCTGGATCGCGACGCTTACCTGGCGCTCGGCGTGCGCCAGTCCATCTACCCTTTGGCGCTGCGCGCCGCCGTCTACGACCTGTTTGAGCGCTATCTGCGCTTCCTGGCTGAGGAGGGCTGGTTCGACAGCAATATCTTGAGCCACGCCTGGCTCGCCCGGGTCGCGTCCCGCTACGACTTCGTGGTGGTGGACGAGGTGCAGGACCTGACCAACGTCCAGTTGCTCCTGATCCTGAAGGCGCTGCGCGTGCCCAGCGGCTTCCTGCTGTGCGGGGACTCCAACCAGATCGTCCATCCCAACTTCTTCTCCTGGTCCAAGGTGAAGACGCTCTTCTGGAATCAGCAGGGGGACGCCGGCCCCGCCGAGCTGATCCGGATCCTGAATACGAACTTCCGCAACTCCCCCCAGGTCACGGAGGTCGCCAACCGGCTGCTGCACATCAAGCATGCGCGCTTCGGCTCGGTGGACCGGGAGAGCAACTATCTGGTGGTGAGCCGGGGGCCGGGCGCCGGCCGGGTCGGGCTCCTGGCGGACACGGACGCGGTGAAGCGGGATCTCGACCGGCGCACGGCGGCCTCCGCGCGCTTCGCCATCCTGGTCCTGCACGACGACCAGAAGGCCGAGGTCCGGCGCTTCTTCCGCACTCCGCTGGTCTTTTCCATCCACGAGGCCAAGGGGCTGGAGTACGAGAACGTGCTCCTCTATGGCTTTGTGAGCGGTGAGGAGAAGCGCTTTCGGGAGATCGCCGCGGACCTGACCGAGGCCGACCTGCAGGGCGAACTGCGCTACGCCCGCGGGCGCGACAAGGGCGACAAATCGCTGGAGATCTACAAGTTCTATATCAATGCGCTCTATGTCGCCGTCACCCGCGCGGTGCGTAACCTCTATCTGATCGAGCCGCGCCCCACCCAGCCCCTGCTCACGCTGCTGGGGCTGACCGAGGTCCACCAGGGGGTGGCGGACGTGGAGGAGCAGCGCTCCAGTCTCGATGAGTGGCGGCGCGAGGCGCACCGGCTGGAACTCCAGGGTAAGGACGAGCAGGCGGCCGAGATCCGCGCCCAGATCCTGAAGGAACAGCAGGTCCCCTGGACCGTACTGCGCGGGGAGGCTCTCGCCGCATTGCACGAACAGGCCCTGGTCAAGGGCGACAAGAAGGCGCGCATCGCCCTCATGGAATACGCCCTGGTCTACCGCGACCAGCGCCTGCTCAATGCGCTCAATCGCGCCGGACTCCAGGCCGCCCGCCACCCGGACAAGGCCTGGCCGACCCTGGAGAAGAAGCACTATCTGCTCTACGGTCTCAAGCACGTGGGCGGGGTGCTGCGCGAGGTCGACAAGTATGGGACGGACTTCCGCAACTGCTTCGGCCAGACGCCGCTCATGATCGCGAGCCGCATGGGCCACGCCGACCTCATCACGGCGCTGCTGGAGCGCGATGCGAACCTGGGCCTGGTCGACGGCAACGGCCAGAACGCCTTCCAGATCGCGCTGGACCGCGCCTGTGCGGACGAGCGCTTCGCCCGCACCCGCCTGCCCGCGGTCTTCGAGCGGCTGGCCCCGGCCAGCATCGACATCCAGGTCGACGGCCGCCTGGTCAAGCTCGACCGGCGGCAGATGGAATACCTGATGCTCTGCGTCGCCCTGGTGCTCTTCTACCAGCGGCTCGGGGAGAACTGGGCGACGCGCGGCACCCTGCTGAACGCGGTGGACTTCGCCGCCGTGCTGGCGCACTTCCCGGAGTCGGTAGTCCCGGCACGGCGCAAGAAGCACACCTATGTCTCGTCCATGCTCTCCAAGAACGAGGTCAGCCGCGAGGACCCCTACAACCGCAAGCTCTTCCTGCGCATACGCCGCGGCCAATACCTCATCAACCCACGCCTCGCCCTACGGGTGGAGGGCGAGTGGCGCGGCATCTACGACCTGCTGGTCACGGAGCGGCTGGGGGCCGAACTCCAGGACGTGGCGTCCTGGATGGGCCGACAGTGGGACCCCAATCTGCAACGGGAGCGGGCGATCGACCACTTGCGGGACATGATCAAAGACCTTGCCCGTGGTGAGCCGATGGCTGAGCTTTTCTGAGATTCCTCTAGCCCTCTGGCTCCCACGCTCCGGCGTGGGAGCAAGCGCGGGCGCTCCTGCGTCCGGATGGCAGACCGGACGCGGGAGCGCCCGCCCGACACTCCCACGCGGAGCGTGGGAGCGAGACGCACCCTCGCGCCCGTCGCGCTGCCCTCTGGCTCCCACGCTCCGCGTGGGAGCAAGCGCGGGCGCTCCTGCGTCCGGAAGGCTCACCAGGAGGTCACGACCTCGATCAACCCCGCCTGCCCGGCATAGTTGCGCGCACTCGAATACCGCCAGTGCAATGGATCATCCACATAAGTACATCAATAGGAAAATTTGTAATCAATAGCCGTAAAAATCTATAGAGTAGTTTTTGGCTCCAAAACACTCAAGAATCTCTCTAAGTGTAAGCCG
>Ga0247838_1003279_pt1 | contig 18990 bp, 12 predicted proteins | sample LaCruzMarch2015__5_FD_189097 | JGI IMG/M metagenome (GOLD analysis project Ga0247838, IMG submission 189097) | Freshwater microbial communities from meromictic Lake La Cruz, Castile-La Mancha, Spain - LaCruzMarch2015_15m | ecosystem: Environmental > Aquatic > Freshwater > Lake | place: Spain... | reverse complement strand
GCGGCGCTGACCACCGGCCTCCTCGGCGCCGCGCTGGTGAGCCCCTGGGGGCTGGACGGCCTGGTGCTGCTGCTGGTGTTGATCCTGATCCTGCTCGGCACCGGACTCACCGCCGTGCGTCGCACCCAGACCATCCTCCACGCGCTGGACGCGCGATGAACACGGCGCCTATCGCCGCCCGACTGCTCGCCTGGCTCACCCGACTGATCACCGGCGTGCGCGCCCAGTGGGCGGGCGCCGCGCCGACCACCGCCCAGCGCGTCTATCACGCCAATCACAGCAGCCATCTGGACACCCTGGTGATCTGGGCCTCCCTGCCCGCCCCCCTGCGCGCCCGCACCCGCCCGGTGGCCGCGGCGGACTACTGGGACCGGCCGGGGCTGCGCCGCTGGCTGGCCTGCCAAGTCCGGTCTATCTCCAGGATCTCAGCCGCATCCTGCCCAAGGGCGAGGTGCTGCCGGTGCCGCTGCTTCCAATACGTCTTCGGCAAGACCCTGGGCAAGCGCCCGATCGTACCCCGCTTGAGCCCCAACAAGACCTGGGAAGACACTGTCGGCGGCATCGTCGCCGCCACCCTGGTGGGCACCCTGCTGTGGTGGGTGACCCCCTTCACCCCCTGGGCCGCGGCGGTCATCGCGTTGTTGATCTGCATGACGGGTTTCGCCGGCGGGCTCGTGATGTCGGCGATCAAACGCGACCGCGGCGTGAAAGACTTCGGCACACTCATCGAAGGACACGGCGGGATCCTGGACCGCATCGACTCACTGTGCTTCGCCGCTCCGGTGTTCTTCCATGTGGTTCGCTATTTTTATACCTGAGCGGCGCCTTAGGCGAGCCGATCAACAGACTACAAACGCTTGCTCAACACTGCCCGCGCAAATCTCAAGCAATATCGGAAGCTGGCGAAACAACACTCGGCTAATATAGCGCCAATACACGCTACTGGATCACATTCGTCAAGGGGCCAGGAATGACATATGACGCCTTCTTCAAGCAAGCAACCCAACTGCCCGAACAAGCTGGCCCCTTCCCCTACCAGATCCGGCTTGCTGACGAACCCTGGCCCGACCTCCTTGACATACCTACCGGCATGGGCAAGACCGCCGGCGTCACCCTCGCCTGGCTTTACAAGCGCCGTATCCTCGGTGACCCGAACACGCCTCGCCGCTTGATCTGGTGTCTGCCGATGCGGGTGTTGGTCGAACAGACCCACCGGGAAGTCTGCGACTGGTTGCATCGGCTCGACTTGGCTGGAGAGGTCGGCGACGGCAAGGTTTCCGTGCACTTGCTGATGGGCGGATCGGATGACCTCAAGACCTGGGCCGAGCATCCGGAAGAGGACATGATCCTCATCGGCACGCAGGACATGCTCCTTTCCCGCGCCCTGATGCGCGGTTACGGCATGAGCCGCTACCAGTGGCCGGTCCATTTCGCCTTCTTGCACAACGACGCACTCTGGGTGCTGGATGAGGTGCAACTCATGGGTGCCGGCCTGCCGACCAGCACTCAGATCGACGCTTTCCGCCGCCAGGCCGCATTTCCCCTCGCCCGCCGCAGCCGCACCCTGTGGGTCTCGGCCACCCTCAACCGCCATTGGCTCGCGACCGTGGACTTCCGCACGCACCTGGACGGACTCCACCACGCGACCCTGGACGACGCAGAACGCACCTTGCCGGCGGTGACCCAGCGGATTGAAGCAGCCAAAGCGCTAGCGACCGCCGACACTTCCCTGAACCCGCAGAATGGCAAAGAGTACGCGTCCACGCTTGCTCAAGAGATTCTGACGGCCCACCGGCCCAATACCACCACGCTGGTCATCGTCAATCAGGTCGAGCGCGCCCAGATGCTTTATCGTGAACTGGAAAAAGCCCCCCAAGCGCCTCCCTTGCTCCTGCTCCATGCCCGATTCCGTCCGGCCGAACGCCGCGAAATCGAGACCCACATCAGGCAAGAACCAACCAGCCAGGGCCGTATCGTCATTGCGACCCAGGCCATTGAGGCCGGGGTCGACATGACCAGCCGCACTCTCTTCACTGAACTCGCTCCCTGGTCATCCATGGTCCAGCGTTTCGGCCGCTGCAACCGTTACGGAGAGTCCAACGCCTGCGGCGGTGCCGTCATCCGCTGGATCGACATCACCGACGACAAGGCCGCTCCCCCCTACGCACCGGAAGACCTCACCTCTAGCCGCGACAAGCTGGCCGGCCTTGCCAGCGCCGCACCCGCCGATTTGCCCAAAACCGACGAGGCGGCACCCCTATGGCCTGTCTTGCGGCGACGTGATTTCCTGGAGTTATTCAACACCGACCCGGACCTCTCCGGCTTCGATGTCGATGTCTCGGAGTACATCCGCGACACTGACCGGCCACCACCCCTGGCGGTCTTCTGGCGTGACTTCGATGACCAACCCGATGACCAGCCATCGCCCAGGCGGGACGAGTTGTGCCCGGTCTCCATCGGCCAAATCGACAAACTCAAAAAGCAGGACCGGTGGCGCTGGGACAGTCTCGCCCGCACCTGGATCAAGCTCGACGGTCGTCCCCGACCCGGCATGACCCTCCTGCTCCGTGCCAAAGACGGCGGATACGACCCTCGCCTGGGTTTCGTCGTGGACAGCCGCAACAAACGCGTGACCGCCCTGCCGCCCGCGGACGCCGGACTCGACGCTTCCTACACGGACGACTGGCGCTCGGCGCAGACCAAGCCGGTCGCACTGTCCGACCATCTTGCCAACGCCGCCCGCGCCGCCCGAACCCTCTGCGAACGACTGGCAGAATCGAATTCCGCGGTTGCGCGCGCCGCCCGCTGGCATGACCTGGGCAAGGCACACGCGGTCTTTCAGACCACCATGACCGCCTGCCCCGAGATGCCGAAAGATGACGGCCGCGTCTGGGCCAAGTCGTGTTGTAAGGGCGTTCGACACCAGCGGGCCTACTTCCGACACGAACTCGCCTCCGCCCTCGCGTGGCTGGCGGCCCATGACGGCGAGACCGACGCCAACCTCACCGCCTATCTGATCGCGGCTCACCATGGCAAGGTCCGTCTGAGCCTGCGTGCCATGCCGGACGAACCCGAAGCCCCGGAGGGCCGGCGCTACGCCCGCGGTATCTGGGAAGGAGACCGACTTCCGGCCCTCGCATTCGACGGCGAGCAAGCCCCGGAAACCACCCTGCGACTCGCACTCATGGAACTCGGCGATGGCGACCAAGGTCCGAGCTGGACCGCCCGTACCCAAGCGTTACTGACCGAGCACGGTCCCTTCCGCCTCGCCTGGCTGGAAGCCCTGGTGCGTATCGCCGACTGGCGCGCTACCAGCGAGGAACAGCAAGGCATCACCGACCACCCGGTCCTTTCTTCGATCACCTCAGCGAGTCAACCCCATGACCTGGCAAGAAGCAATCCAACGTTGGCGCAACCTGCCGGAAGCGGAGAAGCACCGCATCCGTTGGCGACGCATCCCGCGCAACGTCGCCCAGAGCATGGCCTTCGAGGGCGAACCGGTGAGCCTGGAGGCACTGGAGGCGGAACACGCGCGCCTGACCATGCCACGCGCCACCTCGAAACCAGACTCGGCATCCTGAGCTATGCCGAACTCGCACCCCACCTCGCCGTCCATGTAACCCGCGTTGAAGGTCAGATCGAACGGGGTGAATTCGATACCCGCCGACTCGATGATCTCTTAATCCTCGCCTTGCACCACTCCTTATGCGATGACCTGGTGCCCGCCCTTGCCGGATGGCGGCGACACGATGTCAAAGTCGGCACCCATAGCCCGCCGGCATTCTATCGGGTACCTGCGCTCATGCGGGACTATGGTCAGGATCTGGAAGCCCGCCTGAGCCAGTTTCCCTTCATCGACGACATACTATTGGAAAACCTGGCGTTCGCCGAGGGCCGACTGCTTTCCATACACCCTTTCCCGGACTTCAACGGTCGCGTCACCCGCCTGGTTCTGCGTATCCTCCTGCGTCGACTGGACCTGCCGGCGATTGATCTGGTGCCCGATCAGGCTGAGCTCGATGCTTACCTCACCGCCCTGCGTGCCGCGGATGCCATGAATTGGAAACCGCTCATGGACTGCTGGCGCCACCGGCTGGAGGCAGCCGCGCCCATCTTCTTCCCGGATCGGAGCCTGTCATGAGCGAAATCATCCTCGCCGGCTGCACCCCGACTCCTTTAGCCAACTATCTAAAGGCTCTGGGGATTTTTCGCCTGGTGGCGGAGCAGAAGGACTCCGCGGTCAAGGCATGTTGGCGAGGGGAGCAGTTTGCACTCGTTACGCCCTTTTCCCGCGATGAGTTGACACAGTTTTTTCTCGATGAGTATCGACCAACGCCGGTCTTGGCCCCGTGGAACGGCGGCAGCGGCTTCTTCCCGAACGACAACAAGGATGGCTTCGACCCCTTGTCAAAATCAACAGCCGCGCGCTTTCAACCGATTGCTGAGGCAATTGGAATAGCGACTCAGGCACTCGCAGACTTGCGCCTGAATGAGAAACCGGACCTTGACACCAAGCCGCGCCTGCTCATGGCATTGCGCGCTATGGTCAGCGAAGCCGCTCTCAGCTGGCTCGATGCCGCAGTAGTGCTTTCGGGGGGAGAGCCAGCTTATCCACCATTGCTCGGAACCGGAGGCAACGATGGCCGCTTGGACTTCACCAACAATTTCTTGCAGCGCCTTGTGGAATTATTCGACCCAACGACGGGCGCTGCCATTGGCTTTTCGTCGGGATGGCTGGGGAACGCTCTTTTCGCCCACAACACCCCAAGACTCACCCAAAAAGCGATAGGCCAGTTCGCTCCCGGCCAAGTCGGCGGGGCAAACGCGACGTCCGGCTTTTCGATCGACTCCCGGATTAATGCGTGGGACTTCGTTCTCATGCTGGAGGGGGCGCTGTTGTTCGTCACGGCCACCGGTCGCCGGCTGGAGTCGGATCAACAGGCCCGGCTCGCGTACCCATTCACGGTACACGCCAACAGCAGTGGCAGCGGCAGCATGGCTCAGCCCGATGCCGGTAGCTCGCGCGGCGAGATCTGGATGCCGCTCTGGGCGAATCCTGCGCACTTAGATGAGATTCGTGCTCTCATGGCAGAGGGTCGCGCCACAGTAGGCCGTCGGGCGGCGCGCGACGGGCTCGATTTCGCACGCGCTGTGAGCCGCCTGGGCACTGACCGCGGGGTCAGCGCCTTCCAACGTTACGGTTTTATGGTTCGCAATGGATTGGCCTACCTGGCGACACCGCTTGCACGAATGGAATCGAGCCGTGCCCCTAGCGCAGACCTGATCAACGACCTTGAGCGCGGCCACTTCCTCGACCTGCTGCGGCGCGAGGCCCGCGGCAAAGAGGCACCAGCCAGTCTTAAACGCACCGTAGCCCAACTCGAAAACGCTATGTTTATGCTGACCAGACCAGGGACAGGGCGGCCGGCCATTCAACGCACGCTGATTTTGCTCGGCGCGGTCATGCAGTGCCTTGCCGTCAGCCGTAACGGTCAAGAGGCAGTCTCTGTATTGCCCAAGCTATCCACGGCTTGGATACTCGACGGCAACGATGACTCAGCGGAATTTCGGATTGCGCTCGCGCTCGCGAGCCTGCCTCACATGGCCGCCCATGTTGCGCCTGTCCTATGGAGCAACGCGAATCACCGCTGGCAATGGCAACCGCAGAGCCGACTCCACATCTGGGGTAAGGGAAGCCTGACCCGCAACCTGGTAGGCATTGTCGAGCGCCGCATGGTCGAAGCGCAACGCCGGGGCGGGACAGCCGAACCCTTCGCAAGTCACGCTGCGCTTGGTGCCAGACGCACCGATGTCCATCAGTTCCTGGCCGAACGAACAGACGACACCAAGATCGCCGGCCTCCTTCAATCGATGATCTGGGTGGACCTGCCCGACGCGGTGCCGCAAGCGCCACTTGAAAGGAGAGCCGAAACCATAAGGCTCCCGGCACCGCTACCTATCGCCTACAGCGTCCTCAAACCCTTCTTTGGATCTGCATCGCTGCTGCGGTACCTCAATCGGCTACCACCCGACGCGCGCTGGTTCCTGCCCCAAGAGATCCCGCGCCTGCTTGTTTCCAGCCAGATCCCGAAGGCCCTGGAGACCGCCTGGCGCCGGTCCCGTATCGCTGGCCTTGGCTGGCCGGTCGGCGACTGTCCGAAGACCCCCTATACCGATGGTCCCCGCCTGCTCGCCGCCTTGTCAATTCCGATTCAAGCAGCGGACTTAGCGTCACTACTACCCCGCGTGCAGGACCAAGCACCCACAACCGCCTGATCTCAAGGATACCACCATGAACTTCGACACACTCAAGATCCATCCTCGCTTGCTGATCGAAGCCAACCTGCGACCAATTCAAGGGTCACGCTTTCAAGCAACCGGCTTTCCCGATCTGGGGGCCGCCGAATTCGATGGACCCGACGGAAAGCGGATGTTGCTGGTCGAATCCGCCCAAAGCGTCGCTAACCGCCTTGAAGAAGTCTGTTGGGACAAAGTCGCGGACGACTGGGTTGCACCTCTACGCGGTCTGCCGTATGTCAGAGTGCTCGACAAGAGCGGTCAACCATTAACCAATTCGGTACTTGAGGCCCACCGTCTAAACTCGCCCTACATTTTGGAGGGCAAGGACAGAACAGTGTTCGATCTGCTCAAAGCCGAACTTGCCGATATGGAACAGGGAATGGTAAATATCCGGCGCTTGGCCGCGGTGGTCGGGCGCATCGATATCAACGCCCTATTGCACGGACTCTTTCTCGCGAAAAAGGAGCTGGCTGGCGGCCGCCTGCGCCTGCCACGCGCGCTTTCCGGTTTTATTGAGGCCGAGGACATTCGCATCGCGCAAAGCGGCGGAGTCAAGAACGATAGCGTCAATCCTTCAGGCGACACGGCGAAGGGGTTTGGTAACGTGCCATTCGCGCGGACTGAATACACCGCTCCAAGGATCACCGCTTTCTTCAACCTTGATCTCGCTCAACTCCGTGGTTTTGGCCTTCCGGACAGCATAACCGATCTCTTGATTGCTCTGGCGCTCTTCAAGATCCGTCGGTTTCTACAGACAGGATTGCGCCTGCGCACCGCCTGCGACCTGGAGGCGACGAAGATCACGGTTACCCGCCCGGAAGCCTGGGCAGTTCCCGACCTGACGGCACTGGAGGATACGATGCCACGCCTCATCCAGGCTGCGGCTAGCAATTTCGCAGGCGTGACTACGGTCCGCTACCCCGGCTAGACTGGATTCGAAACTCGGGAGATGACATGCTCACCCTCGCCTTCACCTTCCCCGCCGGACGCTATCACGGCACGCCCTGGGGCCGGCACGTCAACGAGGCGGATGTCGGATGGCCGCCGGACCTCTGGCGACTGACGCGCGCTTTCGTCGCGACCTGGCACCGCAAATTGGACCCGAACCAGTTTCCGCGCGAACGGTTGGTGGACCTGCTGACTGCACTGTCAGCAGTGCCGCCGAGCTACGCCCTGCCGGAAGCGATCCATTTCCATACCCGCCACTACATGCCGGTACGGGACAAATCGAGTCTTATCTTCGACGCTTTCGCGCAAGTCGGTCGTGACGCGCACTTGATCGTACACTGGTCGGGCTTGGACCTGACACCGCCCCAAACACAAGTGCTGGACGCCCTGCTGACGGCCATTGGCTACCTGGGACGCGCCGAATCCTGGGTCGTCGGCGCGCGAATGGACGACTGGTCCGGGCACTGCGACTGTTATCCATCCGAAGACGCGATCGACCAAGAGACCGGCGAGGTCCGCGGTGATCTGATCCCACTCTGGATTCCGCAACCGCCCGAGCGCTATGCGGCGATTCGTGCCAGCCAGGTCGAGGCTGCGCTCGCGCGTGCCAAGGCCGACATGCATCTGAAACGGGCGGAGGCGATCACTCTTAACAAGAAAACCCTCCCGAATCCTGAGAAAGCCAAGGTCCCCACCGAGATCCTGGCGACCCTCCCGGAGGATTGGCTTGACGCCATTTCGCTGGACACCGGAGACCTCCAAGCCGTCGGCTGGAGTGCCCCCCCGGCGGCGCGTCAGATCTATTACCTCCGTCTCAAGGATGCCCTGCGGTTCACGGCCGCCAAATCGCCACCTTCCAAGCATCACTGTCAGGCCGCGTTCGTCACCACCGCGCGTTTTGCGCTTTACGCCAAACCGTTACCCCGTATCACCGATGCCGTTCGGGTGGGAGAGTTGCTGCGCATCGCGCTGATGGGCCGGGCCAAGCGGCTATTCGGAACCGCAATCCCGAACAGCCTGTCCGGACATGATCTCCCCGCGAATAATCGACACGGGCACGCCTTCTTCTTGCCGGAAGAAAATGCGGGGGGCCACATCGATCACTTGCTGATCCATGCGCCCGATGGCCTCGACGCTCGAACCCAAGCCGCCATCGCCGACCTGGCGTTGCTCTATTCGCGTGATGGCGCGGAATGGCGCGTCTTGCTGGAAGGAGTCGGCAAGCCGGAGGATTTCGCGGCCCATTCGCTATTGCTACGCGACTCGCTCCACTGGGAGTCCGTGACGCCTTACCTGCATCCCTGGCATCGCAAGAAGGGCCTTGAAGTTCCCGATCAGATCGCGCGTGAATGTCGTCTGCGAGGGCTTCCGGAACCCAGTCACATCGAGCCGCTCCCGGCTCGTCAACCGCGCGCCCTCGACTTCCATCGCTTCCGGAGCAAGCGCGGCTTAGAGCAACCCGATCGGCACGGACACCTGCTGCGGTTAGTGTTCCCACGACCCGTGTCAGGCCCGTTGGCCCTGGGATTTGCCTGTCACTTCGGTTTAGGTTTGTTTACGCCGGTCCGGTGCGAAACAACCGGGACGCAGGCAAGCGCCAAGCCTGAAGCCTTGAACGCCGGCAGATGAGGCGCTGGCCGGGACGATGATCACGCCCCCGGCCTCAATGCCCCAAACTGTGCCGGACATCTCACTTGCCGCCGCCAGGGGCTTCCATACTTAATCCGGCACGCGGCGCGTTTCGCGTACCGTGATGCAGTCCATCGCCTTGTTTCAATGATTGAAAAGGTTACGCATCCGTAGGAACCCTCCTGGCGATGACACATGTCGATCAGCAAAGGACAGCGCCGGCACACACAGGTCCCGACCCGGTTTTCCAGTCGGTTGTGCTGTGCATTGCCGACACCCGCGGGCAGGACGCCCGCGGGTCCGGCGGCACCCTGGGCGACGCCACCCGACATCCAACACCGTTTTCCAGCCGCGGTTCTAATCGGGATCGGCCAGCCGGACCTCGCCGCCGGGCATCAGACCCACCACTGCTCGCGTGATGCTTTGCCCGCACGACGCGCCGCAACGGCGTCGAGCGCACCGTTCTCCGTCGGGAGAAACGCCACATTGAGTTGCCGCACCTCGGCACGCGCCGCCGCGGCCCTTTCCTTCATCAGGCGCTCAGGCTGCTGCCGCAACAGGGACTCGGCAAGCGCGACGCGCACCACTTCCGACCTGGCAGGCCATTCAGTGCCGCCTCCGTATCCTGCCGCACGGCCAGCCCGTCCGGCGGACGCAAACTTGACCGACCCGTGCTTCATCAACCTGATACGTTTTTCATGCGAGTGCGCGTATAGCAAGCATCACGTTCAAACCAGTGAACGTGCCACAAGGAGTCCACCATGGCCATCGCCGAACACCCCGAACAGCTCGATCTGGAACTCCCCTTCCCGGAGTTGATCCGCGACGTGCCGCTGCTGCCGGCGCGCATGCTCAACGAGTATTGCTATTGCCCCCGTTTAGCCTATCTCGAATGGGTGCAAGGTGAGTGGGAAGACTCCAGCGACACCATCGACGGGCGGCATGTCCACCGCCGGGTGGACAAACCCGGCGGCAAGCTGCCGGCCGCCGCTGACCAAGCCAAGATCAAGGCGGCGGAAGACGAAGGCGCCGTCATGGAAAAGATCCACGCCCGATCGATCACCCTGTCGTCGAACCGGCTCGGACTGATCGCCCGGCTGGATCTCATCGAAGGCGAGGGGCTCACCGTCACCCCGGTCGACTACAAGCGCGGCAAGCGCCCCCATGTGCCGCATGGCGCCTATGACCCGGAGCGGGTGCAACTCTGCGTCCAGGGCATGATCCTGGCCGAACACGGATACCAGTGCGACGCCGGGGTGCTCTACTTTGCCGGCAGCCGCGAGCGGGTGCACGTCGAGTTCACCGAGGAGTTGCGCCGCCTCACGCGCACCACCATCGACGGTCTGCGCTTCGTCGCGGCCGGCGGGCGCATCCCCGCCCCCCTGGAAGACAGCCCCAAGTGCCCGCGCTGCTCGCTCGTGGGTATCTGCCTGCCGGATGAGATCAGCTTCTTCCGCGGCGCCGACATCGCCCCGCGCCCGCTCGCGGTTGGACAGGAAAGCGCAATGCCGGTCTATGTCCAGGCGTTTCATGCAAAAGTCGCCAAGGCTGGCGAGTGTCTGGAGATCTTCATCGACGACGTGAAGACCCAAACCGCGCGACTCATCGACACCTCGCAACTGGTCCTGTTCGGCAACGTCTATGTCACCAGCCCGGCTCTGATGGAGCTCATGGCCCGCGGCATCCCGGTCAGTTGGCATAGCTATGGCGGGTGGTTCAACGGCCATACCGTCGGCACCGGACACAAAAACATCGAGCTGCGGCGCGCGCAGTTCCGCGCAGCGGACGACCCGGCCTTCTGTCTGCGTCTCACCAAGGGTTTGATCGAAGCCAAAGTCCGCAACTGCCGCACCCTGATGCGACGCAATTGGAAAGCCGGCGATGCGGCTCCCGCCGACTTGCTCGAAGCCATGAGCGGCGACTCCCGCCGGGTGCTCAAGGTGCCGGACCTGGAAACCATGCTCGGCGCCGAGGGTAGCGCCGCCGCCCGTTATTTCGGCAACTTCGGCAAGCTCATCAAACCCAGCGGCCCCGAAGACAACTTTGCCTTCGACTTCACCACGCGCAACCGCCGCCCGCCCACCGACCCGGTGAATGCGATGCTGTCGTTCGCCTACACGCTAATGGTACGGATCTGGCTCGTCACCCTCTCCGCGGTCGGCTTCGACCCCTATCTCGGGTTCTACCACCAGCCGCGCTATGGCCGCCCCGCGCTCGCCCTGGACCTGATGGAACCCTTCCGCCCCCTGATCGCCGACTCCAGCGTGCTCCAGGCGATCAACAACGGCGAAGTCCGCCCGACCGACTTCGTCTCCGCGGCCGGCAGCGTCAACCTGACCCCGGACGGGCGCAAGCGCTTCATCGCTACCTTCGAGCGCCGGATGAGCCAGGAGGTCACACACCCGGAGTTCGGCTACCGGCTCAGCTATCGCCGACTCTTCGAACTCCAGGCTCGCCTGCTTGCCCGTCATCTGCTCGGGGAACTCGATGTCTACCCGAACTTCACCCCCCGTTAACCTGACTTGATCAGACTGACCCGTCATGAACGAACGACTCTACATCGTCGCTTACGACATCGGGGAGCCCGCACGCTGGCGCCGCATCTTCAAACTGATGAAAGGTTACGGCGAATGGGTTCAGCTTTCCGTTTTTCAGTGCCGCCTCACACCGAAGCAGCACGCCGAACTGATCGCGCTGCTCGATGGCATCATCAACCACGTGGAAGATCACATCGTCTTGATGGACCTGGGCGTTGCTGATAATGTCATCCCTCGCGTCGTCAGCCTTGGGAAAGCCGAGTTCCAGGTCGTTGAACATGAGGTGATCATCGTTTGATCCGCTGCGTGGCGACCTGAATCGACACTGCGAAACGCCCTTTGACCCGCGGCCACCGGGGGCCTTTGCTCACTTGGGCTCCCGTGATCGGTCCTCCCCGCGGGTTCTCGGGCAAGGCCGCGGCTTTTCGGTGCGCTCGTTAGACCGCACCCCGCTTACTGCCGGGTTGCCGGACTGCTGGTCAGGGACGGCCAGTGCAGCCATAGATCTGACTGGACTCAAGCATCATCGACGTCGAGCGGACCCGCTTGTTCAGGCAGGGACACGCAACGAAACACCAGGCCCGCCGGGAGGCCGCGAGCGCTCCAATGGTGCGTAAAACCCCGTGAGCGCTCGCGGAACTTTGCTCTTTAAAAATCAGGAAAATGGTTTACACTTCTCCTGTCTGGAGTCAAGTCGTGGGGCGCAAGTGCTCTGCGATCAGGGAGCGCTCGCAAAGCGCCCCGCAGCCCGCGCCACTGGCGGGCTCCAGAGCGGGCTATTTCCGCGGCGAATTCGCCGCGGCCTCATTGAAGCGGCTTCGATCGCCAATCCCTCATACGCCTTTTTGCATATTTCCGCGGCGAATTCGCCGCGGCCTCATTGAAGCTCAGGCGCTCCCGTCTCGAATCCGCCCAATCGGCTGGATTTCCGCGGCGAATTCGCCGCGGCCTCATTGAAGCGCCGCCGACCTCGTGACCAGCGGGCAGCAGTCGCCGAATTTCCGCGGCGAATTCGCCGCGGCCTCATTGAAGCTTCGCCGAAGTCTTGGATGCCGGTGGGCATAAGGCTGAATTTCCGCGGCGAATTCGCCGCGGCCTCATTGAAGCTGGGCCAACCGGACCGCAAGGACCGCAAGGACCAGATTTCCGCGGCGAATTCGCCGCGGCCTCATTGAAGCTCGGACTTGCGCGACTCAGGATCGATCGAGCAAGACGCATTTCCGCGGCGAATTCGCCGCGGCCTCATTGAAGCCCCTAAACTTGGGTCACGAACATAAGCCACGCTGAATTTCCGCGGCGAATTCGCCGCGGCCTCATTGAAGCTTAGATAGGGTAAGCATACAATACCTTGCCTATGGTGATTTCCGCGGCGAATTCGCCGCGGCCTCATTGAAGCACGTCACCGCCGACCAGGATTGCGTCTGGCAGCAAATTTCCGCGGCGAATTCGCCGCGGCCTCATTGAAGCTCGATGTTGCCCTGACTCATGTGGTAGGTGACGGCATTTCCGCGGCGAATTCGCCGCGGCCTCATTGAAGCATGGTGCCGTTGTTGAAGGCGGCCTCCAGCAACTGCCGATTTCCGCGGCGAATTCGCCGCGGCCTCATTGAAGCTTCGCGGTCTCCTGACCGGCGGTCTTGGGGTTGGCCATTTCCGCGGCGAATTCGCCGCGGCCTCATTGATGCGACACGCACGCCTCGATGCGCTGATGCGCAAGCCGATATTTGCGCGGTGTCCTTGATCCTCACTGCGCCAAGCCCGCGCTTCGCAATCCCGGACTTCCTCTCCGGCGTGCGGGCCTGTGGCCCGTGGTCCCATGAATAACAACCGGGGTGATGATCACGGTATAGGCTACCAAGCGTTCAAATGGCTTCAATCGCCACGCACGGGAAGAACACATCGTTGCTATGCAAGCAGAGCAAGGACGGCGACACGAGCGATGCGAGAGAACTCTTCTCGTGTATGAGCAGATGGATTATGACAAGGACGAAGACGCCAACGGCGCTCCTTAACGGAATTTATTTATCTATTCGTGGACGTCCACTACCCCGCACAAGCCTTGATCACGGTTCCAGCCACGGGACATCTTAGGCGATTTCCGTTAATAGGCATCCCGACTGCGCATGCGCAGAAAGCCTGTTGGGTTGTAGGGGCGAATGAATTCGCCCCTACACGGCGGTAGGGCGAATGAATTCGCCCCTGCACGGCGGTAGATCCTTTCCCGGAAATCACCTTAGTCCACCAGCGGTGGCGCGGGATTAGGTGGACTGCGCTAGCGCTTGTCCACCCTACGCCGGAACCATGAGCAAGGCCTCGCCGTGCAGCCACACCAGCGGTTTGTCGCGGTCGCTCATCGGCTGGAAAGGTATGTCAGATTCGGCACATTTGCAACTGGAGTGCGGACGCCAGGGCGATCATATCGCAGATTAATGTGCACTACCAAAGAAGATATAGGCAGCAACAATCGCCGCGGTGAATCCGGCCACATCGGCGATCAGCCCCCCGGCGACGGCGTAGCGTACCCGCTTGATACCGACGGCGCCGAAATAGACGGCGAGGACATAGAACGTGGTCTCGGTACTGCCCTGAATGATGCATACAAGACGGCCGGCGAATGAGTCTGCACCGCTGGTTTGCATGGTTTCTATCATCATGGCACGGGCGCCGGAACCGGATAGGGGCTTCATCAGCATCGTCGGCAGTCCGTCGACCCAACGGGCGTCGAATCCGGCGGCGGTGACCAGATGCGCGGCGCCCTCCATGGCCATGGCGAGTGCACCGCTGGCGCGCAATAGACCGATGGCAACGAGCATGGCGACGAGGTAAGGAATGATGGTGACAGCGGTCTGAAAGCCCTCTTTCGCACCCTCGATGAATGCCTCGTACGCGTTGACCTTCCGCCACAGGGCAGCAAACATGAAGGCGATGATGATCGACAACAGCAGGAAGTTACTGAGCAAAGACGATGTCGCGGCCATCTCGGCAGGCGGCAGCCCGGCGAAGTACAGGGCCAAGCCGCCGATCGACAGGGTCAGGCCGGTGATCCAAGCCCATATCACCGGATCGAGCCGAATGCGCTGTCGCGCGGCGACAAAGGCAAAGCCGGCGAGCGTCGAGCAATAGGTCGCCATCAGGATCGGAATGAAGACGTCGGTCGGATCGGCCGCACCGAGTTGGGCCCGGTACGTGAAGATGGTGATCGGCAGCAGGGTGATGCTGGAGGCATTGATGACGAGAAACAGGATCTGTGCATTGCTCGCGGTGTCCTGGTCCGGGTTGAGCGTTTGCAACTGTGTCATCGCCCGGATGCCGATCGGGGTGGCCGCATTGTCGAGACCGAGCAGATTGGCTGCCATGTTCATGGTGATCGACCCCAGGGCCGGATGCCCCGGCGGCACCTCCGGAAAGAGCCTGGCAAAGAGCGGTGCCAGGAGTCGCGCCAGGGCATCGAGAAAGCCGACGCGCTCGCCGATTTTGAGGATTCCCAGCCACAGGCACATGACACCGGTGAGCCCGAGGGCGATGTCGAAGGCCAGTTTGGCATTGTCGAACCCGGCCTTCATCAGTTTGGCGAAGATATCGGGCTGGCCGCCGAGAAAGAACTGAAACAACGCGCAGGCGAAGGCGGTGAGGAAGAAGCCGATCCAGATCAGATTGAGCATGGCCGGTGAATCCGATCAAACGAGAAACGCTCCAGCGTCGCGTCCTCTCACTGGCCGCTGGAGCGGCCAAGACGGCATTCCCACGCGGAGCGTGGGAACGAGAGATAGAAGCTACACGAAAACGGCATCGATGGCATGGTGCAGCGTTGCCCGGATATCCTCATCATCGGTAATGGGATCAACTAGCGCCATGCGGCTCGCTTCGCGCGGCGGGATGCCCTCGTCCATCAGATTGGCGGCATAGACCAGGAGGCGGGTGGAGATGCCTTCATCCAGTCCGTGCCCTTTAAGGTTACGCGCGGCGGCGGCGATCTTGACCAGGGCGGCGGCCAGTTCCAGGCTGGTGCCGGTTTCGGTGGCGACGATTTGGGTCTCAAGGTCCGCCGGGGGATAGTCGAAGACCAGGGCGCAGAAGCGCTGTTTGGTGGACTGCTTGAGATCCTTCATCAGCGATTGATAGCCGGGATTGTAGGAGATGACGAGTTGGAAGTCCGCATGGGCGGTGACGACCTCGCCCTTTTTGTCCAGCGGCATGGCGCGCCGGTGGTCGGTCAGCGGGTGAATGACGACGGTGGTGTCCTGGCGGGCCTCGACGATCTCGTCGAGATAGCAAATGGCGCCGATGCGCGCGGCGACGGTGAGCGGGCCGTCGAGCCAGCGGGTGCCGGTGGCGTCCAGCAGATAGCGGCCGACCAGGTCGGACGCGGTCATGTCCTCGTTGCAGGCGACGGTGATCAGCGGTTTGCCGAGGCGCCAGGCCATGTATTCGATGAAGCGGGACTTGCCGCATCCGGTCGGTCCCTTGACCATCACCGGGAGACGGCGCTTGTAGGCCGCCTCGTAGCGTGCGATTTCGTTGCCCAGGGGCTGATAGAACGGCTCCCGGCTGATTTTGTACTGCTCTATGTCGATGCGCATGGCGGCTCGCGTGGGGTTGCGGGTAGGTAAGCTAAGTAAAATAAGCTAAACAACGACGTCGAAAGCGCTTTTTTTTGAATCGCCCGAACGCAAAAAGCCCCCGCACTGCGGGGGCTTTTGCTCCGATCCTGTTCAGCAATCCGAACCGCTTACTTGTGCGCGACCGCGGCGCCCAGCTTGTCGCGCCAGCCGGGGAAGAGCTTGTCGGCATCGCCGGGGAAGGAGGCGAAGGCGCGGGCGAACTCCTTGTGATCCTTGGCGAATTCGATCGGGTCGGCACCGGCCTTCCAGCACTCGTAGGACTGGCGCAGCGAGATGGCACCGGCCGCCGGGGAGTCGATATGGCCGTAGGCGCCGCCGCCGGCGGTGTTGATGACGTTGCCGTGGCCCAGGTTCTCGAAGAAGCCGGGCAGACGCAGCGCGTTCATGCCGCCGGAGATGATCGGGGTGGTGGGCTTCATGCCGTACCACTTCTGGTAGTAGACCGGGCCCTGGCACTCGTCGCGCTCGATCATGTAGGCGATGATCTTGTCTTCCGCCCCGCCTTCCATCTTGCCGTAGCCCATGGTGCCGACGTGGATGCCGGAGGCACCCTGCAGGCGGGAGATTTTGGCCAGCACAAAGGCGGTATAGCCGCGCCGGGAGGACGGCGAGGTGATCATGCCGTGGCCGGCGCGGTGGTAGTGCAGGTATTGGTTGGGGTACTGACGCCGCGCGGTGGTGATCATGCCGGGGCCGCCGACGAAGCCGTCCACCAGGAAGGCGACCTTGTCGGCATCGGGCCCGAAGGTTTCCAGGATGAAGTCCGCCCGGGCGCACATCTCGTAATGATCGTCGGCGGTGATGTTGGCGGAGAAGAGCTTGGCCTGACCGGTCTCGTCCTGGGCACGCTTGAGCGAGTCATAGACCAGCGGGTAGACTTTTTTGGCCGGGCAGAACACCTGGTTGCCCTGAGGCTCGTCGTTTTTGATGAAGTCTCCACCCAGCCAGAACTGGTAGGCGGCGGCCGCGAAGGGCTCGGGGCGCAGGCCGAGCTTGGGCTTGATGATGGTGCCGGCGATGTAGCCGCCGTCCTTGATCGGGCGCCCGAGGATGCGCCACATGTCGGAGATGTCCTTGGCGGGACCGTCGAACAACTGGATGGCGCGTTCGGGAACATAGAAGTCCTGAATCTGACCGTATTCGATGTCGCCCATGCCCTGGTTGTTGCCGATGACCAGCGTCAGGAAGGACACGATCATCATGCGCCCATCGGTCATGTTCCGGTCGAACAACTCCAGCGGGTAGGCGATGCGCATGTCTTCCTGCGCCTCGTCGATGAAATACACCAGCGCGTCGACACCTTTGGTGAAGTCGTCGGTGGTGCAAACCTCGACGTTGGTGCCGGTGGACGATTCGGCGGCGAAGTGCGCGGCGGCCTCCAGGTAGCCGTAGCCGGCCTTGGGCTTCATGCGGTAGGCGACGAGGATGTGCTTGCCGCCCGCAATCAGGTCGGCTTCGGTCAGGCTGAGATCGGAGTAGCGGGCGGACTGGTCAAGCGCCATGGAGTTCCCCTGTAAGGAGTGAGTGTTGGCCGAAGCCGGGTTGGTTCTTGATTCCGCACGAGTCGGGTCCGCTCATGGAGCCCTCGCGGGTCCGGGGTTCGGCCGATTTCCGTGCTATCAATATGCGTATAATTTACAGGTATTTGCCATATAAGTACATTCTAAGTATGTTATGGATTCGATAACCCAGAGGTTATAACTCAAGTCAGTCGATGCACATCACACTGCGCCAACTCCGCGTCTTCGAAGCCGTCGCCCGCCACCTGAGCTACACCAAGGCGAGCCAGGAACTGCACCTCAGTCAACCAGCCGTGTCCATGCAGGTCCGCCAACTGGAGGACGATGTCGGCATCCCGCTGTTCGAAAAGCTCGGCAAGAGGACCGAACTGACAGAGGCCGGGCGCGAGCTGTTCAACTATAGCCGCAGCATCAACCGCTCGCTCCTGGAGTTGGAAGAGGTGATGCAGTCGCTGAAAGGGGTCAGCAGTGGCTGCCTGCATCTGGCCGTGGCCAGCACCGTCAACTACTTCGCCCCGCGACTGCTGGCGGTCTTCCACCAGCGCTATCCCGGTATCACCCCGCGGCTGGACGTGACCAACCGCGAAGCCCTGATCCGGCTGCTGGAGAACAACAGTGTCGATCTCGCCTTGATGGGGCTGCCGCCGACCGAGGTGGAGGTCGAGTCCGAGGCCTTCATGGACAACCCGCTGGTGGTGATCGCCCCGCCGACGCATCCGCTGGTGGGTGAGTCGGACATCTCGCTGACCCGGCTGGCGCAGGAGACCTTCGTCATGCGTGAGGCCGGCTCCGGCACCCGGCAGGCCATGGAGCGGTTCTTCAAGGAGCAGGGGATGCCGATCCGCCACGGGATGCAGATGACCCTCAACGAGGCGGTGAAACAGGCCGTGCGCTCCGGACTGGGGCTGAGCGTGGTGTCGCTGCACACGATCGAGTTGGAACTGGAAACCGGGCGCCTCAAGGTGCTGGACATCGTCGGCTTCCCGCTGCGGCGCCAGTGGCACCTGGTTTACCGGCGCGCCAAGCGGCTCTCCCCCGCCGCCCGCGCCTTTCGGGACTTCGTGGTGCAGGAGGCGGCACAGATCGCCGGCCCCGGGCCGCTGCCGACCGTCGACACGACACTCTTAGCCAACGAACGTGATAGCCGGACGTAGGGGCGGGTTCTAAACCCGCCCCTAGCAAGCCTGTCGGACTTAGCCCCGGGGATAAGGGCATGAGTCAACAAAAAGACTTTTTGTTGCTCCGCAATCTAACGTAAGGTGATTTCCGTGAAAAATCCAACCCGTAGGAGCCCGCTTGCGGGCGACTTAAGGTGATTTCCGCGAAAAATCCAACCCGTAGGAGCCCGCTTGCGGGCGACGGGTGGGGGCACAATGACGCGATTCCGGCAGGTCACGTCGCCCGCAAGCGGGCTCCTACGGAGCTTGATTCTTGA
>Ga0247838_1003267_pt1 | contig 19034 bp, 19 predicted proteins | sample LaCruzMarch2015__5_FD_189097 | JGI IMG/M metagenome (GOLD analysis project Ga0247838, IMG submission 189097) | Freshwater microbial communities from meromictic Lake La Cruz, Castile-La Mancha, Spain - LaCruzMarch2015_15m | ecosystem: Environmental > Aquatic > Freshwater > Lake | place: Spain... | reverse complement strand
ATATTTTTAGTTTAAAAATTAAAAAATAAAACAGAAAAATGGACTTGATATTACCTGATTACGGTTTGTTGTTTTGGACAGGACTTGTTTTTTGTCTTTTATTGTTCTTACTTGCAAAATTTGCTTGGAAGCCAATTCTAGGAGCTGTTAATGCCCGGGAACAAAAGATAACGGAAGCTTTAGAACTTGCAGAAAAAACAAAAGCAGAAATGCTTTTGCTCAAGGCGGAGAATGAAAAAATAATAAAAGACGCAAGAGCAGAGCGCGATTCAATTGTTAAAGAAGCAAAAGAAATTGCTGTTCAAATGGTTTCATCCGCCAAAGAGAAAGCTACAATTGAGGCAAATAAAATTTTGGAAAGTGCCAAATTAAGCATCGTTTCCGAAAAGAATGCGGCAATTACGGATTTGAAAAACCAAGTGGCGGGGTTTTCCCTAACAATTGCGGAATCTATCGTTAGAAGTGAATTAGCTAATGATGATAAACAAAAAGCATTAGCAGATAAGTTAGCAGATGAAATTAATTTGAATTGATGCATGAAATCAACTAAATCTGCTCACAGGTACTCCAAAGCATTGCTCGAAATGGCAATAGAACAGAACACAACTGATCTTATATTGACAGATATGTCTGGCATTGTAACAATGGCTAAAAACTCCAAAGATTTTCTAAACTTCATTCATTCTCCTGTAATAAGGCCTGACAAGAAAATAGCGGTTATTGGGAAATTATTTACTGACTTTCAACCATTAACGTCGGGTTTTATAGCCTTAATTGTTAAAAACGGCAGAGCAGATCTGTTGCCACAAATTGCTCATTCGTTTTGTGCCTTGCTAGAAGAACACAGGGGAATTGTTTCAGGCACAATTTGTAGCGCTGTTCCTTTAGACGCATCCAACAGAAATAAAATATTGGAGAAATTAGGTCGATTATTTAAAGGCGAACTTCAGCTAACGGAGGAAATTGATGCCTCGTTAATCGGAGGATTTAAAGTGACTATTGGTGATAAACAAATTGATGCTTCGGTGTCGACTCAATTAAAAAATCTAAGACAAGAAATAACTAAGTAAGCCCTTGGGCTTAAAAAACTAAATTTTAAACAAATGGCAGATATAAATCCAGCAGAAGTTTCCGCAATTTTAAGGGAACAATTATCAGGTTTCAGAACGGAAGCTGAATTGCAAGAAGTGGGAACGGTACTACAAATCGGAGACGGGATAGCACGAATTTATGGACTAAATGGCGTGCAGTACGGCGAGTTAATTGAATTTAATGACGGTCTACAAGGAATTGCACTTAATTTAGAAGAAGATAACGTTGGTGCGGTTCTTTTGGGTAGATCATCATTGGTTAAGGAAGGGGATACCGTTAAACGTCTTGGGCGAATTGCATCAGTTAAAATTGGCGAGGGTGTTGTTGGTCGTGTTGTAGATACTTTAGGTACGCCAATCGACGGTAAAGGACCTATTACTGGAGAACTTTATGAAATGCCAATTGAAAGAAAAGCACCGGGTGTAATTTTTCGTCAACCGGTAACAGAACCCCTACAGACAGGAATCAAAGCAATTGACTCGATGATTCCAATCGGTCGTGGGCAGCGTGAACTTATTATTGGTGACCGTCAGACGGGTAAAACGACTGTTGCAATCGATACCATTATAAATCAGCGAGAATTTTATGATCGTGGTGAACCTGTATATTGTATCTACGTGGCTATTGGTCAAAAAGGATCAACGGTTGCAGGTATCGTTAAAAAGTTTGAGGATGCTGGAGCAATGGCTTATACCACTGTGGTTGCTTCAAATGCTTCTGATCCTGCTCCAATGCAGTTTTATGCTCCGATGACAGGTGCTGCAATCGGGGAGTTTTTTAGAGATTCTGGAAGACCAGCGCTTATCGTATTTGATGATTTATCAAAACAAGCTGTCGCGTACCGTGAGGTTTCTTTGTTGCTTCGTCGCCCACCAGGACGAGAGGCATACCCAGGAGATGTGTTTTATCTTCACTCTCGTTTATTGGAGCGTGCTGCTAAAATTATTAACGATGATTCCATTGCTAGTCAAATGAATGATTTGCCAGATTCAATTAGGCATTTAGTAAAAGGTGGAGGTTCGCTTACGGCTTTACCTATTATTGAGACGCAGGCAGGTGACGTTTCGGCTTATATTCCAACCAATGTTATCTCCATTACAGATGGCCAAATTTTCTTGGAGTCGGATTTGTTTAACTCTGGCGTACGTCCTGCCATCAACGTAGGAATCTCCGTATCTCGAGTGGGTGGGTCAGCACAAATTAAATCAATGAAAAAGGTAGCTGGAACATTAAAGTTGGACCAAGCACAATACCGTGAATTGGAAGCTTTCGCTAAGTTTGGTTCAGACTTGGATGCCGCCACTAAATCTGTACTGGATAAAGGTTCTAGAAATGTGGAGATTTTAAAGCAGCGTGAAGGTGACCCATACACTGTTGAGAAACAAATTGCTATCATTTTTGTGGGAACAAAAGGCCTCATTCAAAATGTGCCGATTACGCAAGTGAAGGCGTTTGAAAAAGAATATTTAAATTTCTTAGAGGCAAAGCACGCGGATGTATTAGTTGCTTTGAAAGCAGGAAAGTACACCGACGAGTTAACGGATGTGTTAACAAAATGCGCGAAAGAAATAGCACAGAAATATTAATTAAATTTCCTCATCAACTGGTTGTTTGTAAATTATGGCAAATTTAAAAGAAATAAGAAATAGAATTGCATCGGTTGGATCAACGATGCAAATCACTTCTGCCATGAAAATGGTTTCGGCTGCCAAATTGAAACGCGCTCAAGATGCAGTTACTAGGCTAAGGCCGTATGCTGGTAAATTAAAAGACATACTAGAAAATTTGAGCGCTGTTACGGATGCCTCCGAAAATAAATTAGCGCAAAAAAATGACCAAAAAAGTGTTCTTTTGGTTGCCATTACCTCTAATCGTGGTTTGTGTGGTGGTTTTAACAACAACGTGATTAAAAAAGTACAGCAGTTGATGCGCGAGGATCTCCAAAACATGGAGGTCAAAGTGCTTTGTTTGGGTAAAAAGGTGAAAGACGTCATCAAGCGAACACCAAATTATTTCATTACAGACAACTTGATTGCTTGTGAAGATGTTTTTTCGGATTTAACTTTTGATCGAACGGCAACAATTGCAAATGAATTGATGGCATTATACGAAGCACAGCAATTTAGTAAGATAGTTATTGTGTACAACCGATTTGTAAATGCGGCAACACAGGCCATAGAAACAGAGCAGTTTCTTCCTGTAATCACTCCTGCCATTTCCGATAGTGCAAGCACCATTGACTACTTATTTGAGCCAAGTAAACAAGAATTGGTGGAGGTGCTAATACCAAAATCCTTAAAAATTCAATTGTTCAAGGCACTCTTAGATTCTAATGCATCCGAACAAGGTGCTCGAATGACTGCCATGCATAAAGCAACAGATAATGCCAAAGAACTGCAAAAGAATTTAAAGTTATCTTACAACAAAGCACGTCAAGCAGCAATAACCAACGAGATTTTAGAGATTGTTGGTGGTGCAGAAGCTTTGAATTCATAATTTAGCTTTAAATAGCATATTATGGATACGATAATCAAGGTTCTAATTGTCGATGATCACAAACTTATTAGCGAAGCTTGGTCTTCATTGTTAAAAGACGCCCCATCCATCCTTGTGGTTGGCACGGCGGATTCTGAGCTAGGTGCTTATGAAACGGCAGTGAGTTTGCGACCAGATATCATTTTGATGGATATTAATTTGGGTAATGGTAGTGGCATTGAAGCGACCGTTAAAATCAATAACACCTTACCTAAATGTCGAATTATTGGACTTTCATTGCACGATGACATCACCTATGTAAAGAAGTTTTTATCCGTAGGAGCAAAAGGATATTTAACAAAAAACACCAATAAGAGTGAATTAATTAATGCCATTCATGCCGTTCATAGTGGAGAGGTGTTCATTGCTTCGGATATAAAAGATCGTTACTTTACGTCCTTGTTAAATGTTAATAATACCGATAATAAAAAGGAATTGACGATGAAGGAAATTGACATTGTCATCTTTATTTCCCAGGGATTAACTTCAAAAGAAATCGCAGACAAACTGTTTATCTCTTCTCGGACAGTAGAAACCCATCGGCATAATATTCTAAAGAAATTAGGTTTGCCTAACGCAGCTCAATTAAGTAGTTGGGCAAAAGATAAAGGGTATGTTTAGCGCTAGAATTAGCTGCTGGATGTATCAATGAGCTAAGAGCTTAAAATACCAGCTTATTTCCTTTTCGAATACAAGCCTTGCATGGAAATAGACATCAAGGGAAAATTATCGTTTGTAGTTTTTTATGAAGTAAAGGCAAAAAAAAAGTGGGAATTCAGCTGAATTCCCACTTTTAATATTATTAATTAAAGACTAGTCTTTAGATCTAGATAAAGAATAGATTACTAAACCAAAACCAATTTTGTTTACTGCATCACCGATGTTGTAAACGATGTCCATACTTGCCCATCCTGCCATGAAAGAATACCACTGTCCATCAGCAGTTCCGATCATATAACCTAATGGATAAATAGCCCATCCAATAACAACAAATTTCAATAATGAACCAACTGCTTTTTGAACTGCAGGAGTACTTCCTTTAGACAATTTAGCAACATCACCCATCCATACTTCATATACAATATAGAAGTAAGCTAAGCCTGAAAGTAAGCCCCAGATTGCTGCATGACCTTTGTCTACTGCCTCTCCGAAATAACCAGTAACTAACATGATTACTGAAGCGAAAATTAATTTCCATAACAAGTTAATTTTTGCACCTGCTTTTTTGGTAATTAAATAAAATTCAACACACATTAATGGAACGGTAAGAATCCAATCCACATAACGGAAGAAAATTGGTGATTCACCAGTTGAAAGATTGTAATCTCTCATGTAATAATAATGTACTGCTGCAATAAAAGTAATCAAACCGGATACTAAAATTGAAGTTCTCCACTCTGGAGAGGTGTTGCTTAACTCAAAAAAGAAAAACACTGATGCGGCCATCATGGCCATTGTTCCGATAAAGAACGTAAAGGCAACGTAGTTGTTAGTTGCAATAGGTAAAATTGATAATAACATAATTTTTTTTTTACTTTTTCCTACTCTTTTAAATCGGTTTTTCGGATACCACCAAAGTTTAATTATTGTAAAAACAATATTAATAAGAAATTGTTCACGTTAATTTAATTTTTGAAAAGTATGATATCCCGCAATAATAATTGAAACCCTGTAAATAATAAATGACTTGAAAAACGAATTAACTTTTAGTACTTCTTACCCTTTCTTGAATTAAGGACTTTTGATATTTATTATGAATTATAAGAATAAATAATCCATAAATAAAGATAAGGTGATTTAGTAGCCCCGAATAAACACTTCATTTAAGCCACCTGTTTAATAAAAAAAAAATATTCGAGTATTCAATAGTCCTAAACCTATTGAGTATGGCTTAGCTCACGAAATCATAGGGCCGGCACCAAAATCTTTTTCACTTACTAAAGCGCTTAATTCACCTTCGCTGTTTTCGGCCATAAGTAGCATTCCATGCGATTCAACGCCCCTGATTTTTCTGGGTGCTAAATTCATAAGCACAACTACCTTCTTCCCAATAATATCCGATGTTTCGTAGTGTTTGGCGATTCCTGAGACGATGGTTCGTTCATCAATTCCTGTGTCAACCTTCAAAACGAGGAGTTTGTCGGCATTTTCCATTTTATCGGCCGCTATCACGTGACCAATGCGAAGGTCCATTTTAGTGAAATCTTCGAAGGAGATTAATTCTTTCATGACGGGGTAGTTAGCATTAGTAATGGGGGTAGTGATTAATTTGCTTTTCTCCTGCTCAACCCATTCATCGGTGATTTTTTCAAATAATATAGTAGGTGTCCCTATTGTGTTGCCACTTGAAATTAATTGTGTTGTGTTGTCCCACGTAGTAGAGTTGACACCTAGTATTTCAAGTAGTAATTGTGCTGTATTTGGTAAAAAAACACGTGAACATAAGGCAAGCTTTTCAGTGATTTGAAGTGCAATGTTGAGGATAGTTTCAACTCTAATAGGATCATTTTTGATCACTTTCCAGGGTTCTTCATCGGCAAGATATTTATTTCCAATTCTTGCCAAGTTCATCATTTCTTGCTGCGCTTCTCTTATTTTGTATTGATATAATAGATCTGAAATTTTAGATGGTATCGTTGCTATCTCCGAAAGTACTTTTTGGTCATGTGTTGTCAATTCGTGCGCTGAAGGAATGACCCCTTGATAATATTTATGGATTAGGACAAAAACGCGATTCACAAAATTGCCATAAATATCTGCTAGTTCTGAGTTAATCCTTGTTTGAAAATCTAACCAAGTAAATTCTGAGTCTTTGTTTTCGGGAGCAATTGAAGTGAGCACATATTTTAACTCATCCACTTTAGTTGGATAGTTCTCCAAATATTCATGCAGCCAAACGGCCCAATTCCTTGACGTGGAGAATTTATCGCCCTCTAAATTTAAGAATTCATAGGCGGGAACATTTTCTGGTAGTATAAAATCTCCGTGCGCTTTAAGTAAAATAGGAAATATGATGGCATGAAAAACGATATTGTCCTTTCCAATGAAATGGACTAACTTTCGGTCTTTTGCTTCTTTTTTGCACCAGTAATCTTTCCAATTTTTTCCATTATCTATGGCCCATTGTTGGGTGGCAGAAATATAGCCAATAGGAGCGTCTAGCCAAACATAAAGTACTTTTCCTTCTGAGTTGGGCAAGGGAACCGGAATCCCCCAGTCCAAATCCCTAGTCATGGCGCGTGCACGCAAGCCGCCATTAATCCAAGACATGCATTGTCCAATAACTTGATTTTTCCATGTTTTCGGATCGTGAAGAACTTTTCCGTCAATGGATCCTTTTTGTATCCACTCCCGTAACCAATTTTCATGCTCATTCATGGGTAAATACCAATGAGCCGTTTCTTTTAGCTGGGGTGTTTTTCCGGATAATGTTGAAATAGGATTGATTAGGTCGTTGGGGCTTAAGTCAGCGCCACATTTTTCACACTGATCTCCATAGGCGTTTTCATACTGGCATTTTGGGCAGGTTCCTGTAATATACCGATCCGCTAAAAATTGTTCATAGTCGTTATCGTAATACTGAAGCGATCGCTCTTCTTTGAACGTGTCTTTTTCATGAAGTTTTTTAAAGAATTCAGAAGCAACTTGATGATGCAGCGGTGATGATGTCCGGTGAAAGATGTCAAATGAAATTTGAAATTTTTCAAAAGAATCCTTAATGATGCGATGGTATTTATCGACGATTTCTTGTGGCTTTATGCCTTCTTTTTTTGCCCTAAGTGTAATTGCTGCCCCATGTTCGTCACTACCACAAATAAAGGCTACGTCGTGACCATTAAGTTTTAGAAAGCGCACAAATATATCTGCAGGCAAGTAAACTCCTGCCACGTGACCTAGGTGTAAGGGGCCATTTGCATAGGGCAGCGCTGCTGTAACGGTATAGGCTTTTTTCTCCATTTTAAGGTAGCAAAGATACGGAGTTAATGTGGACAAAAGTTAAGGCATAAAAAAAAGGGTTGGAAACCCAACCCTTTTTTTTTATCGTAGATAAATTATCTTTTTACTACATTGAATTGAGCGGTTTTACCATTCTCTAAAACAACATTGAAAATATAAACACCTGATTCTAAATTTTCTATAGAAACAGCTGCTTTCCCGTTGATTAGGTTCAATGATTGATTGCCTACAACTTTCCCTGAAACATCAGTTACTCGTAAACTAGCTAATCCTTCACCTTCCAATGAAATAGTAACATTATCAGTCGCTGGGTTTGGATAAGCCATTCCATCAATTGTAGCAGACTCATTAATTCCGATGTTGTTGGCATCAAATACATGAACCACTAATGAACTTGGAAGCTCGTAACCAAAACCTGCAGCATAATACGTGCCATCACTTTCGTTAGGCGTCATTGGCTGCAAATATTGATTAGCATTCCAGATATAGTTGGTATTTGATTCATGACCCATGTATAAGTTAAGGTTTACTGTTTGTACACAAGCTAAATATCGTTGGTTATCTTGTAGTACAACTGGTGCTGAAAAAGCGCCATAAACCATATCACCTTGTAAATCTGATGGATAATAATAATACCCTGAAGCAACTTGTGTTAGTGTATTAAATGCTAGGTTAGCATCATTTAAATCAGTAAAAGCATCTTCCCACTTGTATAAATATAAAGCCATTTCTTCACCAGTTAATAGCACCATAGAAGCAGCACTTGTTGTTGCTGAAAAATGGATACCAGAAACCCCTAATCTACTAGCGTTCGGATCGCTGATTACAGCACACGCAGAAAATGTTTGGGTGTTTGTACCAGGTCGGTAATAGTTTCCTGGGTTAGGCATACCCGATACAACATCCAATTGTGCGAAGCTGTACATGGAGTCTTGAATTACAAAATCAGAAGACAAGCTATTATCAGCAGCATAATCATCAGCACCAGCTAAAGAAAGAGTATAGGTTAATGTGTATCTTCCTGGCGCATAAGTTGCCAATGAAAATGCAGGAAGTGTTGAAGCGCCACCAGGATATACATCTAAGGAATCTCCAGAAGCAAGATTGATACTATTTACAGAGTTTGAATAAACAGTCGCCCCAGCCGGGTCAGTTACTGTTGCAGTCAAAGACATATTTGTTTGAGGTTGGTTACCGTAATTGTAAACACGAGTTCCCACTTCAAAGTTAAATTCAGTTCCGTTTTGAGCAAGTAATGCAGGAACAGCTCCTTGCTTAGAAACCAAGGTCGTTCCACCTGTTAAACCACCGTCATTGGCAAAAAGACCTGTTTTATTTCCAAATAACATGACAACAGGACCTCCAGCCATAGCTGCAGTAATCAAAGCGCCATCTGTATCTTGGATCATCACAACTGGAATTGTTACGTTTGCACCAGAAGCGCCAGCCCCCATTGCAATCGTTCCAGGCTCTTTATTAATAATTAGTACCGCTACAGCACCTGCATTTTGAGCATTCAATGCTTTCGCACCAAATTCACATGTGTTTCTGTAAATTACGGCGATTTTCCCTGTTAAATTATTGATTAATGGATTACATCCTTCCGCTGAGATTGGATTACCTTGTGCGTTTAAGCCCGGGGAACCATCGTCGGTCATCATTAAGGTATCTTGAACAAATGTCCCAGGAATTAAAAAGTCAGGTGTTCCCCAACCTCCAGCTGGATCAGCCCAAGTGAATGCGTAATTACCTTGAATAGGCATAGGCGAAACACCTGCACATATTACTTGTGCACCTGACCAGAAACTTACAGAAAGGGCAACAAAAGAAAGTAAAAGTTTTTTCATGTTTTAGTTTTTAAAATGAAGTGCTAATTTAACAAAAAAATAATTTACAAAACGAGATTATCTTAAATTATTTAAGAAAACAGATTAAATAGTAAATTAAAGCAGCCAGTGCAGCACTCACAGGAATAGTTAATATCCACGCCCAAAGGAGGTTAATGGTAACGCCCCAGCGTACCGCACTCAATCTTTTCGTTGCACCAACTCCAATGATGGAACCAGTTATCGTATGGGTTGTTGATACAGGAATTCCAAATTGAGACACTGTGAATAGGGTTAAAGCACCGGCTGTTTCGGCGCAAACACCTTCCAATGGAGTTACTTTTGTGATTTTTGTTCCCATCGTTTTAACGATTCTCATCCCACCCATCAAAGTTCCTAGTCCGATCATTAAGTAACAACCAAATGCAATCCAAAATGGCATTGTCTCCGAATGAACTTTTGTTTTTATTTTAAACCCATTTTTTAACTCATGGGTCTTTTCATCCACATAATTAGAAAAAATGCCAGCATAAACATACTTGCGATTCAATGTTTTATCGATAAAAACGGTGTCATGCGTTTTTGAATCACATAAAGCTTTCCCAAGTGTAAAGACTTCAATTTTTTCTAATTTATCATCAATCTCTTTATAACTCGGAACGCTTGTATTTGCAAAAGCAGGGGTTATAATTCCTTTTTTATCGTAAACAATTTTACCTGACTTAGCCTCTACAATTTCTTTTTTCTCTAGGTAATAAATTACCGAATCAAATTTAGCCACTTCAGGATTAAATTTTTCTAATTTATCATCAGCAGTATGATATTCAACTTGCATTAATTCGGTAATTTGAAGGCTTTTTGGAACAGAGTCATCCAATTTACCTTGTCGTCCCATATTACCATAAACCAAAAGAGCCGCACAAATAATTCCCATTACTTTTTGAGAATCTGCTCCACCATGCCCTAATGAAAATGCCGCTGAAGATAAGAGCTGCAGTTTTTTATGCATATTTCCCTCCTTCAATGCAGAAGGCCTTTTGCCGTGTGCAATTTCAAACCAAATGTAAACAATAATAAAGGCAACGAGTATTCCAATAACGATGTAGAGCATGATGGGCTTCATGTCTATGTGATCAACCATATATTGCATCACCAAAACAGTTAAAGTCGATAAACCTAAAATAACCAACATTTTTTTCCAGAAGGAACGACTCATGGTAACCACAGCAATGATGTAGGCGATGAATCCCCCAATAATTGGAGCAAGAAAAATGAACAAAATAACGATTAATATTTGACCGGTTTGGATTACGTCGAATCCAGCATGGGCGACCGCAGCACCTGCAAATCCGCCAATTAGCGTATGCGAAGAAGACGAGGGAATTCCTAAGCGCCAAGTTAATAAATTCCAGAAAGTAGCAGCTAATAATCCAGCTAGAATTACCCAGAGATCAATGGCATTATTATCAACGGTTTTTGCGACAGTGTTTCCAACACTCATATCAAAAACCCAAAAGGCAATTACGTTAAAGGCTGCTGCCCAGATCACCGCTTGTAAAGGAGTTAATACTTTTGTAGAGACAACAGTTGCAATAGAATTTGCAGCATCATGAAAACCATTAACTAAGTCAAAAATGAGTGCTAGTACAATTACAACAATTAGTAAAGTAAACATAGACGTGTTTTTCTAAGTAAAAATTAGGTGTATTTTACAACGATTGATTCAATAACATTTCCAGCATCTTCACATTTGTCTGTTGCTGTTTCCATTACTTGATACAATTCACGTCGTTTAATCAATTCTTTTGCATCTACATCTGAGTTAAATAGTTTTTCAATGCTCATGTCAAATAGATTATCTGCATCATTTTCAATGCTATTGATTTTGATAACGCATTCAATAATCTTTTGGGGATTTTTAAGATTTCTTAACTCCATAACTGCCTCCTTAACTGCAAGCGTAGCATTATAAATAGCTTCTGCTGTTTTTTGGATGCCTTGATCACTAATTGGGTCAATGTTATAAAAGTTAATTTTCTTGCCTGCAGAAAATATATAATCTGCTATATCATCTAGTGCCGATGCTAAAGCGTGAATGTCTTCTCTATCAAAAGGAGTAATGAAATTCCTGCCTAGTTCAATAAAAATTCGATGAGTTACTTCGTCATTATCATGTTCTAATGCCGACATGTCAGTAATAAGAACTGCTCGCTTATTAAAGTCGGGTTCATGAACGACTTGTAATAGTTTTTTCGCAATTTTTTCTAAATTATCACTTGCTTCTTCAAACAATGAGTAAAAAACTCTGTCTTTTGGTAAAAAGTAACTTAAAATCCCAGCCATATTATTATTGTTTTTTTAACAAATGTATAGTCTTGTTTCTGTCAAGCAAAGACTACTAATGCTTGATAATGTAAACATAACATTAGAAACTCAGAAATCCAATAGTTTTGATTTATAAATTTTATTATCGCGAAACTTAATTAGGGTACTAATTATCCCATCGCATTTTATGCTATTTCAGCATACTTCCCATCAACGAATTCCCAATTAACTACATTGAAAAAAGCAGTTATGTAATCAGGCCTTCTGTTTTGGTAGTTTAAATAGTAAGCATGTTCCCAAACATCTAAAGCAAGAATAGGTGTCCCCGAACAACCTTCTCCCATCAATGGATTGTCTTGGTTGGCCGTAGAACAGATTTCTAATTTTCCATTCGTCACGCACAACCATGCCCAACCTGAACCAAAACGAGTTGTTGCCGCTTTTGCAAATTCTGACTGAAAGTTTTCAAACGAGCCAAAAGCATCATTGATAGCGTTAGCCAATTCTCCAGTAGGTAATCCACCACCATTTGGTGACATACATTCCCAGAATAAATTATGATTCCAAAATCCACCTCCGTTATTTCTTACGGCAGGTTTGTCTTTGCATACTTTCAACATATCTTCTATTGTCATTCCTTCTAATTCAGTTCCTGCAATCGCATTGTTTAAATTAGTAGTATAGGCTTGATGGTGTTTGGAATGGTGAATTTCCATTGTTCGTGCATCAATATGTGGCTCTAGTGCATCGTATGCGTAAGCCAATTTAGGTAGTTCAAAAGACATTGTTTATGTTTTTAAGATAAGCCATAAAAGTATAAAAATATGTTCAATGACGCTCATGGGCATTTATTTTATTTGTTTCAGAGTTGAAATTTTATCCAAAATTTTGGAGTATACGTAAATTTATATTTTTACATTTGTAATGAAATGTTTATGTAGATAAACTTTCGGATTTTTAGAAAATTATAATTGTAAAATTTAATTAAAACCAATTTCATGAAAAAAAAGTTTATTAGCCTACTTAGTCTTTCTTTAGTTTTATCTCTTTCTTTGGTTAGCTGTGGTGGCTCTAAAGATGAAGGCGCATCCAATGTAAAATCTCCCGAAATGCCTGCAGGTTCAGAGGGCAGTTCAGAGGCGAGTGTTAGTCAAACACCACCTTCACCAGCGGACTTAGATGTTACCACAATTACATCCGCGGAACAAGCCTCTAATGAATATAAAGAACTTCTTAGTGAATACTCAGAGAAAGTTAAATCCTCATCTAAAGAAGAAGCAGAAGAACTTAAAGCAAAGCTTGATGAATTAGAAAAATATTCAAAAGAAAAATTTAAAACCAGTGAATTGAAGGCGATGGTAGGTTTAACAAAACTTGCTCTTCAATTGCAGTCAGGTAAAGATGTGGATTTAGACAAAGCCTTTGCGGCTTACGATGAAGTTTTAGGAAAGACACTTGAAGCAATGAAGGATTTGGGTGCAGGTGATGCGATTAAAGGTTACGGCGACGCAATGAAAAATGCAGAAGATGCAATGCAGAAAATGCAGGATGAATACGATAATAACTAATCAAAAAGCTAGTACTTTGTTATAAGAAAAAGGCGTGATTATTCACGCCTTTTTTTATGTCTAATCAAAAATTTCAATAACTATTGAAACATTACCAATAACTATAAAACTTCTCCTTTTTGTAAAACTTTAAACAAACTATAATAATTTAGCGCCAAACTATTTTTTGGTTTTAAAAAATTTAAAATAACTGCTTAAAAAGAATAATTTACATGAAAAACATTTTTATTAGTGGCATCTCTGGTTTTATCGGCACGCACATTACCATTGAAGGAATTAAGAGAGGGTATCAGATTACAGGTACAACTCGGAATCAACAAAAGGAAGATGAGGTAAAAAGAACCATTGAAAAAGTGCTCGGTGTGGAGGCTCTCAAGTCCTTAAAAGTTTTTCATTGCGATTTAAATAGTCCCGACAATTGGCAAGATGCCATGAAAGGATGCGATGCGGTATTACACGTTGCTTCCCCTTTTCCATTGGGAATTCCAAAACACGAAGACGATATTATTAAGCCAGCACGTAATGGTGTTAAGCACGTAATGGATGCGGCTCTGGCCAATCACATTTCACGGATTGTTCAAACTTCTTCGATTGCCGCCATTTTGTATGGACATGAGAAAGGAAAAATAAATTTCGATGAAGGCGATTTCACCAACCTCAGTAGTGGTAACTTAGTTAGCGCCTACGCGAAAAGTAAGACGCTTGCTGAACAAGATATGTGGATCTATGCAAAAGAAAATCCGGCCTTAAAAATAACGGTGATGAATCCGGGCTTTGTATTAGGACCGATTTTGAATAAAGAAATTGGCACGAGTGCAGATATTATAGTAAAGATGATGAAAGGAGAATTTCCAGGCACGCCAAAAATGGGTTTCCCAATTGTCGATGTGAGGGATGTCGCCGCGGCTCATTTCAATGCCTTAGAAAACGAAATTTCCATTGGACAACGCTATGCCATTGTGAATGAATCCTTGTGGATGAAAGATGTTGCTCTTGCTGTATTGGAGGCTTGTCCTGAATACAAAAACAAATTGAAGGCAAGGGAATTGCCTAATTGGTTGGTAAAGATTGCTTCTTTGTTTGATAAAACGATCCGCATGGTGAAAGATGAGTTGGGTTTACTTTATGTTGTTAACAACGACAAAATGAAAAAAGACTTAAAAATGGCTCCCATCTCTTCCGTACAAGCGGTTCAAGAAACAGCAAAATCGTTGATCGATTTAAAATTGGTTTAATTGTTTTGTAAAGAAAAAGTGAATAATCCCTATTAATCATTTACGTTAGATCGCTTTTTCTTATCACCCTGTTTTAAATTACCAAGCGCATAATTAGGTCTTCACGCAAGTTTCTAAACAATTAATCAACAAATAGCTTGATTCATGGTGGATATAGATAAATTGAGAAACGGTGAGGCAAATGAGTTCAAGAAATTAACCCTCATATTGTCTGCTAAAGTTCTAAATCTTGCCTATCATTTAACTGGAAACAAAGAAGATGCGGAGGATATTACACAAGAAGTTTTCATTGCCGTATTTAAAGGGCTCCCTAATTTTAAAGGAGCGAGTGAAATTTCCACCTGGATCTATAGTATAACGGTAAATAAATGCAAAGAAAAAACACGGAGAGATCTGCGTCAAAAGCGAAAAGGGATAAACGTTCCAATTGAAAAAGTTGACTATTACCTGAGTTCTCAAAATACAGATACTGCACTAATTCAACTGGAAGAAGAAGCAAAAATGAGAAATGTTTTACTGCGCATACCAGAAAACCAACGTATTGCATTTACCATGTTTACAATGGAAGACTTTAGTTATTTAGAAATTGCTCAAGCAATGAATTTATCCATTTCAGCGGTAGAATCATTGCTTTTTAGAGCGCGAGGTAATTTGAAAAAAATAATTAAATTATGATAGAATTAGAAGGGTTTAAATTTTCTTCAAGAATTGAAGTTTCTGATGATTTAGCGAATAAATTAGCACTAATTCCTACTGGGAAACAGGTTCCGATTACTCGTTTTTATTATGCTGCAGCGGCCATTGCATTGCTGATCTCAATCAATGTATTTGCTGTATTGTATGCCAATAAATCGGCAGAAACACAAAAAGAAGACACTGAATATTTCGAAGAATGGACTTAAAAAAATAAAAAATGAAAAAACACAAGGTGATAATTTGGGCTTTAGTAATCATTAATATAGGCTTGATTACGTTTATATTTCTTCCACATAGGCCACACGAGCGACCAAGAATTGTGAATATTCTCAACATAGAAGATGCCCGGGCAAATGACATCAATCGGAAAGAGTTGCTTCATTTTAAAATGAAGGAAAAGCTAATCGATAATTCAAAAAAACTACGTGCAAAACTACTCTTGTCTTTTGAAAACGAGCTTCCCGAAAGTCAAGCGGATAGTATTCTAAAGCTAATTAGTGCCAATCAATATGAACTGGATAAAATGACTTATCTTTTCTTTAAAGATATAAATAGCCTGTGTTCTGAAAAGGAACGGAAGCAATTAAATGGGTTTTTTACAAGGGTTTTGGAAGGAGGGCCTCGCCATAAAAAATGAAAGTTGCTTTCCACCTTTTTCTAATTAGTTTTTTCTTCTCCTTAACTTGCAATGGGCAACTTAGAATTATACCGTCTTGGGATAATAAAGTCCTCGAGTTAGAGCAGGTGTATTTAACCGAAAACAAGGATTCTATTAGTTTTTCTACCCTAAAAATGTATTTTTCGGATTTCCGCTTCAGAGAAAAACTTAGTGGTGGCATTACTGAAATTGACACTTTGATTTTTTATGATTTAGCCGATTCATCCACGCATGTTTTTTTTAAAAATTTAGAAATTTCTAACTATGACGACGTTTCATTTACGCTAGGATTAGACAGTAGTAAAAATGTATCGGGAGAATTGGAAAACGCCTACGATCCTTTACTTGGAATGTATTGGGCGTGGAATACGGGTTATGGCAACTTTAAATTGGCAGGAAAAAGCAGTTTGGTTTTAACAAAAACGCATGATTTTGAATTTCACCTAGGTGGCTATCGATTTCCCTATGCAAGTGCTCAACAGGTACAGGTAGATCTTCTTGATTCATATATCCAATTTGAATTGAGCTTGCTTTTTCCGGATGTCATTTCTTTAAAAAAAACACATCATTTAATGTTGCCAGGTAAAGAAGCCTTTTTAATTTCGCAGGGCCTAGCGGAATGTTTTAATTAAAAAAGGGTATGAAGGGTTCTCGTTTCTTATTGTTCGCTTTTTTTTGTTGTTGTGTATGTTCCTTTACGCTGAAAGAACTTATTCCTTCTCCTTTTTATCAGCCTAAAGCTTGGCCGAAACCTAGTTATGATTTTAAAGGAAACCCATTGGATGGAGACAAATTTGAACTAGGAAGGGCTTTGTTTTACGACCCAATTCTATCAAGAGATTCAAGCATTTCATGTGCTTCTTGTCATTTGCAATTTACTGCTTTTGCACATGTGGATCACCCAACAAGCCATGGCATTGATGGGCGGATTGGTAAACGAAATGCTCCCGGTTTAGCGAATTTAGCATGGCGAAAATTATTCCATTGGGACGGTGGCGTGTTAAACTTAAATGCTCAGGCGATTAATCCCATCACGCATGTTGCCGAAATGGATATGCGCTTGGACTCCTTGCTATATCGCTTGGATCGCTCTCCCATCTATTCGGCGGCATTTAAACGCACTTTTGGCACCACAGATATTCGTCCTTTTCACCTAGTAAAAGCATTGGCACAATTTACCGTGTCTCTTGTTTCAGCTAATTCTAAATACGATAAAGTAATGAGGGCGGAAGATGATCAAGTTTTTACCGATCAGGAATCGAAAGGAATGGTTTTGTTTACGAAATTCTGTGCTTCATGTCATAAGCCGCCGTTTTTTGGTGGGGATGATTTTAAATCCAATGGACTGCCTCTTCATCCTGAATTATTGGATTTTGGAAGAATGACAATAACTGGTAACAAACGTGATTCACTGCTTTTTATGGTGCCAACACTTCGCAACATTGAATATAGTTTCCCATACATGCATGATGGACGCATCGCGAAATTGAAGGATGTGATTAAACATTACACGCTTTTAGATTATTCAAATCCATTATTAAGTAAAGAATTAAGAAAAAATCCCGTCAGACTTTCAGATAACGAACAAAAAGATTTATTGGCATTTTTAAAAACACTAACGGATAAAACATTTTTATTCGATGAAAGATTTAAATATGCAACGATTAAGTAATTTTACACCGCAAGTTAATTCAAATAGTAACGACTAATTATCAAACAAAAAGTTTAAACATGAAAAAAATTACCTTATCAATCTTTTTAGCTGCAACACTATCAGCCGTTGCACAAACGAATCCCGCAATTAGTGCTTGGTTAATTAACACTTCTGGCTTAACTGGGAGGCATTATGTAAGTGGTAATCCGACGCCTATTGTTGATGCTGTGTCTGCAAATGTCCAAACGGTTCAGTATTCGACTAATTGGGTTTATGTATCAACAAAAGGAATCCCTTCTTACATAACAGGGCCATTTTTAGATGGAAATCCTTCGCTTGCAACGAGTCAAAATGCCATTTTTAAGATTTCTTTGAATCCAGTTCAAAACACAGGTAATCCGACAAATACAACCCCTAGTAATATCGGTATTTTCATTAATGGTGTCGCTTTATTTGATTACCGAGATGGTATTTCTTGGAAGAATTCAACAAATGCACTTGCTGGTGGACCTTTAGGCGGAATGGGAGACGGTGTTTGGAATCGAGACGCTATTCCTGCAGAAAAAGCAGGATTCGATTGTGCTAAAGGTCACCCTGCTATGGGAAATTACCACCACCATCAAAATCCAAGTGCTTTTAATTTAGACCTTACTGTTATTTCTAATATTTGTGATATTTATGCTGCTGATGGCTTGTATTTAATCAATGCCACGCAACATTCACCCTTAATTGGTTATGCTTACGATGGTTTCCCGATTTATGGTGCTTATGGCTATGCAAATACAAACGGAACGGGTGGAATCACACGAATGAAATCTAGTTATCAATTGAGAAATATCAGCACAAGAACTACCTATTCCAATGGAACGGCTGTAACGGCTGGCCCACCTGTTTCTGCTACCTACCCTTTAGGTTATTTTCGAGAAGATTATGAGTACATTTCAAACGCAGGGCAAGATTATTTAGACGTTCACAACGGGCGTTTTTGTATTACACCAGAATATCCTAATGGGATCTATTGCTACTTTGCAACGGTTGATGCAAATTGGAACTCTGCTTATCCGTATGTAGTTGGCCCCACTTTTTATGGCACAAAAACAGGATCCAAAGTAACCACCATTACGGAAACGGTAACGGTGTATAATCCAAGTAACACCCTTTCTGAAAACACAGCTATCGAGGTTAAGGTTTTTCCAAATCCAAGCAATGATGTACTTATGGTGCAACTTAGCGATTTAATCAAAACAGATGTTGCCTTGAAACTAGTTGATTTAAATGGTAAATTGATCGATTCAAAAACAATTTTTCAAGGAAGTACAATAGCCTATTTTGATGTAAGCACTTTGTATAGCGGACAATATATTCTATTTGTCGGGGAGGGCGATAAGCAACGAACAATGAGTGTAAATATCTTGGACTAATTTTTTTTTAACTAAATTTACCTGAATAAAAAATAAGACCATGAAAAAAGCCCTACTATTTATTTGT
>Ga0247838_1003263_pt1 | contig 19097 bp, 25 predicted proteins | sample LaCruzMarch2015__5_FD_189097 | JGI IMG/M metagenome (GOLD analysis project Ga0247838, IMG submission 189097) | Freshwater microbial communities from meromictic Lake La Cruz, Castile-La Mancha, Spain - LaCruzMarch2015_15m | ecosystem: Environmental > Aquatic > Freshwater > Lake | place: Spain... | reverse complement strand
GTCCGGCAGGCAATCCGCGGCCTGCCCTGCACATTCCACCGGATCGGCTCGATGTTCTGCCTCTACTTCCGCGAGGGCCCCATCCTGCGACTGTCCGACGCCATGGAAAGCGACCGTGACAAATTCTCGCGCTTCTTCCACCTCTGCCTGGCCGAGGGGGTCTACTTTGCACCCTCACAGTTCGAGGCAGGATTCCTCTGCCTCGCTCACAATGCCGGGGATATCGAGGAAACCGCGCGAGTCATGACCAGCGCGCTGAAAAGCGTCTTCTGACTTTCTCCCCATCGTGGGATCACGGCCAATACAGGTCAGTAAAGAAACGTCTGAACCAGAGTTCTTTAGATCCCATCAGAGAAAACGGAGTGAAATTTTTCCAGGCAGATTCAGATAACCACCAAGACACAAAGAGGAGGGATTTAGAAAACCTTCGAGCCTTCGTGATGATTTTTCTTCTTGTTCGTGAATTGGCCGTGTCGTGGGAATCCCCGCTCAAAACGGAGGTTGCGTTTTCGGAATGCCGCCTTAATGTAAGTCCATTGGGGGGCGCATTGGTTTCGACTTGAAGTGTGAAGCCCGGCCCGCATGCCGAGGATGATTCGTTGGCCTCGTTAAAAATCGGATCAAAAAAACTAAATGCAGATTACGAAGATCTCGCTCTCGCGGCTTAATTGACCACGACGTGTCCCGGCAGACGCCTGCTAAGCCGGGATGCGACGACAGCAGGCTAATTTCCAGCCGGGGTGGCCGCGGCGGGGAGTGAATCGATTTCGTGGCCGCTTTGGGGTCGGTAGCGTGACGGTTCGCAGCAGGGCTCCAAGATTAAAGACCGCATAAGCATGTAGAAGGTTGAGTAGATCGCTTGAAGGACAGGGGTTCGATCCCCCTCGCCTCCATAGTATTTAAAATAAACGACTTACGAATATATAAAGTCGAAAGTAAGACCAATTATAAGACCGTGTGCGACGGAAACCACGGCAAATCAGGACAGTCCAGATCTTGGAATTGAGGTTTTTTACGCGCGCGCGAGGGTCGCGAACGGGCGGCATACTACGTTGACGGCGTGGCTGAGTGCATGTAGTATGACCCTGTCCGGCGAGGCTACGGCGCGAGCGGTAGATGTCTTTCTCGTCGGACTTTCTTTTTCTACAGCAATGTCTTCGCTCCGATAACTGTGGGTTTGTTCGGTCTTCCCAACATCTCTACAGGGGCGGCAGCCGGTCCTGCGTTGGCTTCGGGGCTGGCTCACCCGGCTTTTGCAGGCCCTCCGGCCGGATTTGTTCCAGGTGGATTTCCAGAACTATTCCCCTTGTCGGGTTGTCCCTGCGGTCCAACAGGCGTCTGACTTCCGCCATCGGGTCCGGCGACATGTTTGCAAGCGCCTCCATCAGGAAGTCCGCTTCGTCCGGATCGCAATCCTCCGATGTCAGCCCGTCCCACTCCCTGGGCGGGTTCATGATCTGGTTGGATGGATTGTGCATATTAACGAAGCAATCGCCTCAATTGTGTTCGCGCAATCAAGACAAGCTGGGGTTGTGGCACTCCATCAAACGCGCAGACGATGGATTCCGCTTCGGGTGCTGAGTTCAGCCGCGTGAGCAAATCCTCGATAAGTCCCTGGCGCTGGTGCTTGTTGAGATCCTTCTCCGGCGAAAGAGCCGACCGATATTCGGAAATTGTGTCCATCGTAAGGCGGAGAAACTGTTCCTTTGCCGTCCATGGAATCGAAGCCGCTTTCGCGATACCCTCCAGCCGGGCGAGAAGAGTCGGAGTCGACCGCATGAGCTCAAGCCTCCCCATGATCGTGAACAGCCAGAACGAGGTGGGAACGGCCTCCTTCTGGTCGTAGTTGCCGCCAGCGTAGTGATTGCCCGCCAAGATACCCAAGAGTGAAAGTCTCCATGTTTTGAAGGCTTCCACCTCAGAAAATTGAAGCAGCCCGATTTTGCGCAGCTTATGTGCGGCGAATCGGACATTGGTCTCAATGCGAAGGACGCCGGTGGCTGTCCGCTGAAAATCCCTGAGACGACATCTTGGAAAGTATTCCCGGACGAATGCCCTGATGATCGAAAGGACCGGCTTTCCCTTGCCTGGGTGTGTGTAAAGATAGTCGAGCAAAGGAAGCATCAACTTTTGTGAGGCCTCGTCATCCAATCGCTCAGTGGGACCATTTCTCACGAAATGAATTTTTCCCGCAGATACGTCCACGAATATACCGTTGGGGTGGAATGTTCTGAGCGGGGCATCCTCCTGCGGGCACCCGGCATCAAAGCGAAGCACGTCAATCAACTCCGCAAGTCGATCCAGCTTCTGCGCGAAAGTTACAGCGTTCCAGTTCGCTTGCCGGTCCGGCACGATCTCGACCAAGCTATCAATGATCTCCCTGGCGTGACCGAGTTCAGTCTTCTCAAACATGGGGCTTAAGGCATGCGCGGCAATACGCTATTGAGTCATGGCCGCAAGCTGGGCCTTTTTGAGCGCGACGAGCTGCTTTTTCTCAGCAATCTCCGCATCGGTAAATCTTGTTGTGACCTGACCCGAAGAAAAGCTTCCCGTGGAAACATTCATGGTTTGCACCGAACCAGTTCCAGAAACACCGGATTTGATTTCTGCCTCCAGCTTTTTGATTTCGATTTCAAGCGATCTTGCCTGAGTGATCATTTCGACTTCCTGCGGGCTGGACGCAGATTTCATCTTTGCTGCCAGGCGATCAGAGTCCGAAGCGATGCGAGCGGTCGATGGTCTTCCCTCACTGAGACTCACGAGGAGCGTTCCGGACGATCCGACCTGTAGGATGACATCGCCGCTGGTGCCTCCGATCTTTCTGCTCCTGCCCTTTTTGGCTTCTTTCGCGATGAGAGCATTCCCGGAGAAGGAGACATTGGAATCCGTCACGATCGGGACCTCGACACCACCGATGGAAACCTTGAATCCGCTCAGTCCGGACGAAATTTTTCCCACCACGTCAGTTACAAGGAATTCCCCGGATGCCTTTTGAGACATCTGTTGCAGGAGATCACGACCGGAAAGGTCAGCGGCAGATGCTGTGATGATGGTGACGATGAGGAGGGAGAGGATAGTTTTCATAGTTTTAGTTGTTGTTCTCATCTTGCCCATACGTTTGAGACTGGGTTCAGTCAGGGTGTTTTTTCGTTTGTTCGAAAATATCTGGTTGGGATGGAAGGAGTGTGAGTCTGCTCCATTACGGAGCAATTGAGGCCTCGTTTCCGCCTACGGTCAAGCTCCGTAATGGAGCAGACTCTACCCAAGAATGCGGTCGGCGAAATCGTCCGGCAACTCCGCTACAAGCGGGGATGGACGCAGGAAGCGTTGGCGGCGAAGTGCGAGGTGGCGGGCTGTGCCATTTCGCGGGGCACCCTGGCAAAGATTGAAGCGCAGATCCGCAGCGCAACGGATGTGGAGATTTTTGCGATTGCGGCGGTATTGCAGGTCCCCATCCCGGCCCTTTACCCGAAGGATTTCGCCCGGCGACTCCGCAACTCTGGGTGGGCGCGGTGACTCGCAAACCACTGGATGGAAAGCTCTCATTTTTGGTCGTATTGCATTCGAAAAGTTTTCCACTCATCTCTCCGGGACTTCATCTCGGCCGTTTCATGGCCGTAATATGGCTGATTGTCCCGTCCGAGTAGTTCGCGCATTCTGTCGGTGGTCTCATCTGCTCCATACCGATCCCCCCAGAGAAAGGTCAGCGCTCTTGGTGTCGGAACAACGTCCAGAAGGTGATACCCATATTTCTCCTTCAGGATCCGGCACGCCTGCACAAAATAATCGTGATACTCGTATGATACTGGTTGGCGGAATATTACCCTCTCTCCGAAAAGGATTTGGATTTCATCGGTATCCCAATCTTGATCCCATAGAAGGATTAAAAATTCGGAATTAATCTCCGGCAATTGATCCACGCTATGAAGTTTTCGCATCTTGTTTTCGCTGAATTCCCTAGATTTTCTTCTCACACTTTCTCAGACGTTTCAGGAGTTGTTTGGTCAACGTGTATTTCAGTTTTATTTCCGGCGGAGTTCATTGTTTCGCCATCCTTCATTCGCTACCCGCCCGGCACTGGCGGATTTGATCGCTACGCTGAAAGAAGGAATGAAGATGGATTGACCGGCTATCCCTTCAACGCACGATGCGGATGAGCTTGCCGTTCAGATCCGGGCCGGCCTCGACGGCTTGGTGGATCCGTTGGGCCAGTCCGGCGGAATCGCGGTCCTGCGTGCAGGCGATGATCCCCGCATGGTGACCATCCACGTCCCGGTGTAGCCGGAAGAAATCCAAGCGGTTCAGCGTGAGGACCGCTCGGCCTTCTTCCGTGGCGAAGCGGAGCACCTCGGCGTCGGGGATTCTCTGGTTGGCACGACCGGCCTCCAGCGAAGTCAGCACGTCATGCCCCAGCTCCCGAAGGCTCAGAACCGCGCGGAGAGGGAAATTCTCGTTCGAGTAGAACCGGGCCATCACGCGACGAGGTTGGCCTGAATCGCGCTTTCGATTTCCGCGGGATGTGCCTCGACGTAGGCCCATGCGGCGGCGAGATCGGCGGCACTGAGGGCGGGATAGTCTTGCAGCAACTCTGCATCGCTCACTCCCTGCCGACGGGCCTCCTCAAGCATCCAGACAGCAATGCGGGTCTTCCCGATGCATGCCTCCCCTCCGCAAACGCCCGGAGTCCGCTCAATGGCCGCGCCGGAATGCCTGGCTTTCACGAACAGAACAAAGTCGAGCACCTCGGCCTGAACTGGCTCCGGGGCGGACTCGATTTCTGTCAGCAGCCGTTGTGTGAGGACGCTCATATCGGGATACCCAGACTCAATATACCATGGGAGGGGGATGTTCAACAGCGTTCCACCCGGCACTGACCCAATCGGATGTTTTCTCGCCATACCGACGGGAGATGATAAATGTCCCATCCGTGGCGTCAGTAGAACACAAAGAATCCCTCGAAAAGTTTGCGATTTTTGCGCGGACGCTCCGGGGCGACGAAAAAAGCGAAGCCCAGCTTTTTCTGGATCACCTGTTCCGGGCATTTGGTCATGGCGGAGGGGTTGCGGAAGCGGGCGCGACATTTGAATACCGGATCGCCAAGAAGCCCGGTTCTCCCCAGCTTGAACTTTTCAAGGGAGGCAACAACAAGCAGAAGGGCGGGAAGAAATTCGCTGATCTCCTCTGGCCGGACCGGGTTTTGATCGAGATGAAATCCCGTGGGGCCAGTCTCGAAAAGCATTACGACCAGGTTTTTGAATACTGGACGCATATTGTCCCTCGTCGGCCGCCCTACGTGATCCTCAGCAATTTCGATGAGTTCTGGATTTACGATTTCAACACCCAGCTTTTTGATCCCGTCGAACGTCTGCTTCTGCGCGACCTCCCGCAGAACCCTGCTGCGATGGGGTTTCTGCTTCCTCATGCGCAAAACCCTATTTTCGGCAACAACCGTGTCGAGGTCACCCGCAAAGCCGCCGATACCCTGGCCGATGTCTTCCGGAAGATCATTGCCCGAAAAGAGGATCGCACCCGTGCCCAGCGGTTCATTCTCCAGCTTCTTGTTTCCATTGTCGCCGAGGATCTCGGGTTGCTCCCCGGCGAACTCGTCACCACGCTTTTGGCCGATTGCGTCAAGGACCCCTCCGCCAGCTATGACCTCCTTGGTGGACTCTTCCGGCAAATGGCGACCGCCGAGCCAGCACGGGGCGGACGCTACGCCGGTGTTGACTATTTCAATGGCGGACTCTTTGCCAATGTCGATCCCATCGAGTTGAAGCATTCCGAGGCCTACGCGCTGCACCAGGCCGCCCTCACCCACGATTGGGCGAAGGTGAAGCCAGAAATCTTCGGCACTCTTTTCCAGCACAGCATGGATGCCAAGTCTCGCCATGCTTTCGGTGCCCACTTCACCAGCGAATTCGACATCCAGAAAGTCGTCGGGCCGACCATCACCCGGCCGTGGCGCGAACGAATCGAAGCCGCCGGGAAAAACGTCGGGAAACTCCGCGAATGCCTCGCTGCCCTGCGCCGGTTCCGGGTTCTTGATCCCGCTTGCGGGTCCGGGAATTTCCTTTTCGTCGCCTATCGCGAAATCAAGCGCCTGGAGCGCGAGATTCTCCGGCGGCTCCACGAGTTGAGTAAAAGGGAACCGCTCGAAAGTGCGATCTCACTGAAAAACTTCTACGGCATCGACATCGATCCCTTCGCGGTCGAGCTGGCAAAAGTCACGCTCATGCTCGCCAAGGAACTCGAATTGATTGAGGCTAAAAAGCTCGCCCAATCCGACCAGCTTTTTATTGAGGAAAAGCCGCTCCCGCTCGCAAACCTAGACTCGAATATCATCTGCGCCGATGCCCTCTTTGCCAAGTGGCCGGAAGCGGATGCGATCATTGGAAACCCTCCGTATCTTGGCGCGAAGCTACTCAAACCGACACACGGTGTCGACTACGCGAACAAGGTTCGCAAAGCATTTCCCGGAGTGCCCGGGATGGCAGACTTTTGTGTCTATTGGTTTCGGAAAGCACACGATCATCTCCTGCCAGGCGGACTCGCCGGGCTCGTTGGCACACAGAACATCCGCAACATCAATTCGCGCGAAGGTGGTCTTGACTACATCGTCCAGAATGGCGGGACTATCATCGAAGCGGTCGGACGAGAAGTTTGGAGCGGCGACGCACAGGTTCACGTTTCAATTGTCAATTGGATAAAAGGCGATGCACCTGGAGAAAAGAAACTGCATATTCAAAACGGCGACGATGTGGAGAGTCCGTGGGAAACATTTGAGCTGGCGACTATCAACTCATCACTATCTACAGGAATCGATGTGACTTATGCGGGGCCACTACTCGCGAACACGAGTCCGCAGCGCTGTTTCAACGGCCAAATGGTCGGACATCGGGGATTTCTGATCACCGTAGAGGAACGCGCGAGATGGATAGCTCTCAATGCCAGAAACTCAGACATCACCTTTCCCTACTTAAACGGCATGGATGTGGTCAGCGGAACCGAACTCGACCGTTATGTCATCGACTTTGAACAGCGGGACCGTTTTCAAGCGGAGTCCTTTCCGATTCCTTTCGACCACATTCGTATGACTGTGTTGCCGGACCGCGAACGGAAAGCAGAGGAAGGGAAGGACGCTGATGGCAAAGTGCGCCCTCATCACAAAGCCTTTCTCGCGCACTGGTGGAGGCTGTCTTTCGGACGTCCCGAAATGTTGTCGACAATCAAGCCCCTGCCTCGGTTTCTTGCATGTGCTTACGTCACACGTCGCCCGATCTTCATCTTTGTTTCTTCCGAGATTCGCCCGAGCAACCTGATTCAGGTCTTTGGCTTCGCCGACGATTACAGCTTCGGCATTCTCCAATCGTATTTCCACTGGCTCTGGTTCACAACGAAGTGCGGCAAGCTTAAAGCCGATTTCCGTTACAGCGCCGAATCCGTTTTCGATACTTTCCCTTGGCCACAATCGCCACCACAGGGTCATATCGCGGAGGTAGCCGCCGCTGGCGTGGCACTGCGCGGCATGCGTAGGGAGATCATGGCCAAACTCGACTATTCCCTGCGGGATCTTTACCGGACCCTCGAAGAACCCGGAACCAACCCGCTCCGGGACGCGCACGCCCGACTAGATACCGCCGTCCGTGATGCCTATGCCATGCCCAAGGATGCAGACCCGCTCGCTTTCCTGCTCGCCCTCAACCTCTCCCTCGCCGCCAAGGAGAAAGCCGGGGAGCCAATTACGCCACCCGGCATCCCGGTTCCAAAGGACCAGATTGCGGCGTTCGTGACCGACGACTGCATTCGGGTCAACGCCTGATTTCATCGCCCAATGACTGGCTGCTGAGAACTTTTCTCCATTGGCTTGCCCTCTCTCTCTCGAACCGGGGGAGATCCTCCACCGGGCACGGCAGTGGGGGACAGCCGTTCGATTTCCACTTCGCCCACCAAAACATCACCCTCCTCCTCCGCGTCTGCACCGTGAGCATCGAAACGATGAAGATCGTCCGCTCCATGCCGTAGAGCGACCCCTGAACCAGTTTGCCCCACTCCACCTTCTCACGGGATCTTGCCCATGAAATTCCTTCTAACGTGGGCCAAGCTGTAGCGTCAAAAGGCGTCGCCCGTTGTCTTTTATTCCTTGGGATGCCCTGGCTCAGAAGCGTCGGTTTCGGGAGGCGTTTGTTGATTTTCTGCCGGGCCGGGTTCGGGGCTACTATAATTCTTCCACATGATCTCGGCACGCTGACAGACCCAAACACGATATTTCATCGCTCGCTCGGATGGCCAGGAATTATGCAAATCTGGCGGATGGGAAGGATTGTGCCACCTGAATTGAGCACGCGCTTGCGCCAGTTTCTCGCGCCAGTCGGGGGAGAGTTGGATCCGGTCGATCTCATCTTCCTCATACATGCTTTTTTCTGTTTCCGGCAAAGTCGGACGCGCTTTCAACATCCGAATCCAAGAAAGAACCTGTATGCGCAACTCGGACTCGCTTGATGGCGTTACCCAGAATGATGCGGTCTCTTCGATCAATCCCCCCACTTTCCTACGGAATGTCATTTCCATCATTCCCATCAGTGAGGAGTCCAGTTGCCTCTTGCCCGTCTTTGGATCCCTGCGGATCAAAGCTGAAAGTAGCGTGGTATTCATGGTTTGCGGGAAGACTGAACGAGGAGGAGCCCCGGGACCGCCAAAAGAGCGATCACCAGCCAGTTGACCAAATTGAACGGGCTCATCGTCTCCCAGAACTTCCCGATGCCTTGGGTGAAAAGAATTCCCAGAGAACAAACAAGGATAAGCGTTCCGAGCAGGATCAGCCAAGTGACACCGACGTAGTAGAGGATTGTTTTCATGATATTTCAAATCTGTGGGTTCAGCCCTCCCCCGGTCCCCCGATCATCGGTTCGTGGGTGAGGTGCCAGAAAAATGCGTCGTCGATGGTTTGATAAGCAAACCGCCATATTCCCGGCTCCTTGCTCTCCCGAGATCCGGCAACATTGAGACGCCGGATGCCATGCTTGGCGACGAATTCTTGCAGGGGAAGCGAAGCGTCCATGTAGCCGATGCCGCATGACGAGATGTGGAGGCATGGCTTGTTGTGCTTCCGGGCAAACTCGATGGTGCGCAGCGATCCGCCGGTCACTTCCTTGGAAAGGGTGAAAACAACCGTCCCGTCCGTGTCCCGGACATTCCATTCCGTGCGCTGGAGGTAGTTCGCCGATGGGGTCTCAAACAGGTTGTATTGCCCCCCGATGGGTCCGTCCTCGGCTTTTCGGCCCTTCGGGCACCATCCGCCATGAGGAAAGCTGTGCCGGATCGCCACATCCAGCGCCGCCCGGTCGGCCCCGGTCTGGCCCCCGGAGATGAGTTTTTCGAGCCCCGGCGGAGTTGCCAGCTTGCCGGGTGTGGGTTTGGGGTTCCTGCCGCCTTTTTGGTTTTCGCGTTGAGCTTGCACCCCACGCTATACTCAGCAACTCAGCGGTAGTAAGGGGATATTTTCAAAAATCTTTCAGTGGTTGACGCCGCGAGGCATCTGGCATATGGGCGTAGTGCTCGAAGGCGACTTTCCGGAGTAAACACGTCGAAATTTCTGTTCTCACTGAAATTTCTTGTCCCATGCCATACGGGAAGCGGTTCGCCGTTCTCGTCAACGACCTTGGAGACGGAATCCGGGTTGACAGAGTAGATGTCTTGAAGTATAGATGAGGTGTCTCGGAGAGGTGTGGGACGCCCAACTTCGCTTTGCGATGTGGCACCACGTTTTGATACCTCTCCGAGTTTTTTTATGTCGGAAAGTTCGTGGTCGTAAAACCGGTTCCCATTGGAATCCTCACGAATAACAAGTCGGGCGATATATTTTTGCCCGCCGATGGATAGTTTTGCTGCAAGGATATGCCCAATAATCGGTTTTCCAGATGCGTCTTTTCTGGAATCGACCAATACGCCGCGCCTGATCATATCGGCGATTGCGGCAATGGATTTTAGTTTGTCAGGACCGCTAGTTCCTCGCCTGTGGCCAGTCGGCGCTTGATTCCATCGACAAGCTCGGCGGGGGTCGCGTATTTGAAACCGTAGTCTTGCAGGATGCTGCGGACGTAATCGAGCGGGCGGCCGTCCGGGCTGAATATGCCAAGGCGCTTTTTCTCCTGGATGGCTGGTTCCCCGACCAGCAACGGGTCGTTGATGTCGATGACGATTTTCTTTTCCTTGAGAATGTCGAAAAGGTCGTGCCTGTCCTCGTTGGCCTCGTCCACGCTGTCGGACATTTCACGGGTGCCCTGTTCGTTGAAAATGACTTCCATTCGGGCGTCGTCGCCGATGCTGTCGAAGTAGCGATACAGTCGCATGAGCGATTTGTCGCTCATCGGGCGCTGGCCGGGGGTGTTCAGGTCTTCGTGCCGGCCCCTGAGATAGCCGAGGAGCACTTGTTTTTGCTCCTCGCGGGCGGCTTCCAATGTCGTGGATTCCAGCCGGACGGTCTCTGGCCGTGATTCTTTTTCTCCCTTGGGAAGGAACCTGACGGTGAATTCATAGCCGGTCTCTGAGGTCGGCGGAGGACCTACAGGGATGGCAGCCTGTTTGGTTTTTTTGGACTTACCGGGATCTGCATCAGGTATTCAGTCCATCCCTTCGGACGGATTTTGTCCAACATCTCCTGCCAGAGGATCCATTTCACCAGACTGTCCTTCCGCTCCTTCTTGGCCTGCTGGGACCGGTGGTAGATTTCCTCCCGCTTTTCCCAAGGGAGTTCCATCGGGATTCCCACCATTTCCAGACTCAGGATCAGCTCGTCGATCTCCGCTTCGTCCTCGGGTGTCGTCGGGATGTCGGGCTTCGTCATATGCCTTCCCATACGTGGCGGATCGGCTTTGGTCAGCGGGATTTTTCATTTATTCCTCGCCTTTTTGTCCTCCGCGGACGGCGTTGACAATTTCCGGCAGGGCTACGGCTGCAGGTGGAGAATGCGCCGGAATCAGTGCTGTCCGCTTGAAATGGAAAGAAAATCAACCGTCCTGCCATCGGCCTCGATCTGCACGCCGGCCCCCATGATCGCCCGCAGCGCCTCGGGCGAGTCCCGCAGTCGGTCAATGAGCTGATCAGCGCTTTGGAAGTCACCTGTGAGGGCTACCGTGCGCTTGATCGGCAGTCCCTCGTCGTAGGCGAGGAGGATTGTCGCGGCCGCCAACCGGGTCTTGTGGTCGGGAACCTCAATCATTCGCCGGTGTTCGGGGTCGAAAATCCTGTGCGTCGCATTCATCGCCTCCCGGATGACCCGCAGGCAGGTGTCGATATCTTCGTCGGTGGTCAGGTCGGCCAGGCGCGCCGCCGTCTTCTGGATTTTCTTCAATGCAGCGCATGGTTTCGAAGCTGGGGATGGATTGGATTCCTTCATGGGCGTGAGGTTTTATCAGTGGATTTTGGAGGGTGAGATGGTGATGTCGGCAGCCCTTTAATAAAGGGGCTGCCAACATCATCTCCCCTATCTGGCGCGGAGATGTCGGCAACTTTTGCCGTCATTGCCACCATCATTGCCACCATCTCTTCAAATGAGGGTTTGTTCATATCGTGCGAGGCGAATTTCCTCACGGGTTCCAGGTCGTTTTACCTTGTGCTCGAATGCCTGGCCGGTTTCGGTGAGTTGGCCACGGAAGGCACGAAATTTCTTCTCTGAAATTTTGGCAGCTTGCGCCAGCACTTCGAGTGTTCTCAGTCCGATTGTCTCCGGCGGCATGGGGATGAGCCGGAAAAGATCCTCGGCGGTCTTCCCTTTCCCGCTCAGTTTGCTGGTCTTCATGACCTCCTCGTCCTCATCTGCTGTTGCCTCCCGCCAAGCCACGCAATCCATCCGGTGTGCGAAGCATCGGACGAACGCCGGCTGCCCTTCCTTGTCTGTCCATTGGAGCCTTTTCCCGCGTTTGGCGGCAATGAACTTGAAAACGCTGTGGTTCATGGTCGGATCAATCGCGAGGATCGCCCGTGCCCAGTTCGTCATGTCGGCGGACCCTGCCCCGGAATACATCCAGTCCGATTGTCGCCAACCGGAAGTGTCGCGGTTGTTCGTCTTCGGCGTGTGGTGGTTGATGATCGCCGCACAGTTGAACTCATCAAGGAGCGGATTGAGCCCCACCCGGCAGAACTCGGCAACTTGCTCCGCAGAGGAAATGTCTCTGCCATAATATGCCTGGAAGGGATCAATTCGCAGGATATCCGGGCGATATACCACCAGCAACGGGCGCACCACGTCCTGAAGAAAAGTATGCGATGTCCGCCAGACCTCGCGGAAATAGGTGACGTTCCCCCGGACCATCGCAATTTCATCCTCTGTCAATGCCAACCCCTTCAAAACGCCGGACGCCATTTCATACAAGTCCCCGTCGTCGTTCTCGGCTTGGATCGTGATAATTTTCATGGGGCGGGCCGGCCTGATTCCAAATGCCTCGCGCCCGCACCCCCATAACACGTCCTGTTGGCAGCTTGCCGACGATTTTCCAATGCCGGACGGTCCGACAAATAGCGCCGCCCCTTTTCGGCAAAGCCAGCGGTCACCCAAAAGCGTGTCCTCAGTCACGGGCGGGGTTTCGGCAAAATCGAGGATGGATCGCCCTTGTGGTGGTGGCGTCGGCTTGGCTTGCCCGCTCTCTGGATCGTTGAATAAGTCCATATCACGCGGCTGGCTGTTCTGGCTTTCGCTGAGCCGTTTATCCTTAGGGGTCAGTTTCATTGGATATTCCTTGATCATTGGTTATTTTTCCCTGTGCCTCTCGCCGGGTGCTGCGCGAAATTAAATGCGGACTCGATGCGGTCCCGCTCGCTTGTCCATTGATCCGGGCAGATGTGCGCGAAATCCGTCATGTCCTTCACGGGATGCCCGTCGACTTGAATCAGCCCGCCGAATGAAAAGCAGTCCACCCTGGCACCCGCGGCTAAAAGCTGTTCAGCCCATCGCATTGCGGCCCGCTCGCCTGCGGCGTCGTTGTCCTCAAAAATCCGCACCCTCTTCCTCGCGAAAAGCGGCAATGCCTCTTCAGAAATCCTATCCCCAGCGCCAAGCATTCCGACAACTGCAACGCGGCCCTCCACGTCGGCACACCAAGCGAGGTGAAACGCGGCCAGCATTTCCCCTTCCCCCTCGACAATGGCGATTGCAGGGAATGCTTGCGCTTCCCGGATCCCCACCGGCCAGGATGACTCCTGCCCGCCTCCGGTGGGAGGCATGGACTTGCTTTTGCCATACCAAAGCCCGCCATCCATGGGGCGGATCCTCGCGTTGAGCCTCGCGGAGTCGGTTACGGCCCATGCCCGCGCTTCCCGGTCGGTCACGCAAAAGAGCAGGCCCCGATCGGCAGCAATCTGAACTCCTTCGATACCCAGGCCACGCAGTTCTGCAATCTGCCGGATTTCCTCGCGGGAGGGATTCTGAAACGCCGGCCATGCCGCACGCTTCTGCGCTTTCGTGATCCCGTCGTCTGGGTCTGAGTGCTTGGGAGTTGCCGGCGGTCTCGCTGGCAAGTCACCGACGATCTGAAAAATCCGTGCAAGATCCCGGATGGCCTCCGGTTCGGGGATTCCCTTCGCAGCGGCGTAGAAATCAATCAGGTCAAGATGTTCGCCAGTTGACCAATCCGTGAAAACATCACCTTTGACCGTGCAGGAAGGAGATTTGTCGGGCCGGAATGGCGAGCAGAATTTGCGCCCATCCCTCGGCATCTCGATGTTCAGAAGCGCCCCCACGGTGCGAAGAGTCGCGCGGGTTTTGATCATTTCACAAAGAGACGCTTTCATTGCGCCATTTCCCCTGCCAGATAATCACGGTAGAGCTGCATCGAGTCCTCCAGCCCGGTTCGTGCGGGAGCAATGGGATGACGCAACCCGTCAATCCACTCCCAAAATTCTGCTTCGGTAAGCACCACCCTCGCGAGTCGGACCGATTCTACCAAGGAGGAAGTTTGTGCCTCCTCGCCGGAGGCCGCACTTACTATGCCCTCGGCCATTTCTTCGTTTTCAGGGTGGGCGCTCATTTTACAGGCGGATTTTTGCTCTCGCGCGGTGGAAAGAACCCCGTCGCACGAAAGCGGCGCTCTACCGCCTCGACGCAAGCTGCCTCGAACATCCACACCGCTCGGGCTTGGGCGATCCTCTCAATCTGCTCCGCAATCTCGATGACGCTCGGAAGATCAGGCCTCTCTCGACGGCGAGATCCTCCACGAGGAGCGGCGGGTTTCTTATTCATCGCCGGACTCGGCGATAAACGCCCGAAGTGATTCAACGGACACCAGTCTGCATCCCGAAGAATTGTGCTTTGATGTTTTGACCAGCTTGCTTGCAATGCTTCTGTTTTTGAGAAGCGTAAAAAGCGTGCTTCTCCCTAGGCCCGAAATCTGACAGGCCTGTTGAATACGCACAAATTCCGGCGCAAATGGCTGGGCTACTCCGCCAGCCGCGGATTGTTGGAGTGGTATGAGTCGCATAGATATTCATCATACGAGGATGAACATCGGCGAGCTGGGGCATCATATAGCCCTGATATTTCCTTACTCTAGCCCGGTTTTAGGATGTCAATTCTTCGCGAGATTTCCTTGCGAATCCTGCTTGTGATTGCCTTTTCAGTCTCGCGCCGGCGGATTAGACCAGCCAGCGCCCGGAATTGCGGTATCCGCTCGGGGGCACAGCCTTCAGCCTCGATAAGCTGCCAAACAATGCGCACCATTTCAGAGGGGACGGCCATTGCTTGGGTGGTAATTGTCTGATCGGCCATAAACCACCGCAAGCCTTTGAGTTCCGGCACGCCCGGAGATTCCGTAACGATTTTCACTCGGGCGAGAAGAACGCTTCGTTCTGGCGCGTCGAACGTGAGGAGTTTCTTTCCGCCAAGCAGGGCTGATGCGGTCCAGTGGAAGCACGCGGCAATCCTGTTCGTGCCAATAATGTCTGGCGCGCCTCCTCTGCGTGATCTGAGAAGGTCAAACCTTGCCGGAACACGTTGAGCGGTCAGCCTCTCAATGATGGCCGGGGTTGGCGGAAGTCCCTCCTTTGCAGTTTTCAGGAAGATCGGGAAGCCTGCCGGCCCTCCTTGCGCTTGGCGGGATATATCCTCGGGGTCATCCTCCGTCAACTTTTCGATGTGGCGAGCGGCGGCCATGGCGGCGGCGAAGGCGTCACGTTGCTCAGAGGTGGGCGATTCAGGCGCAGATGACAATACCCGCAAGACGACCTCCTGAAAAAGTTCCCGCGACGATTTCCCGGTTGCCCACACGACCGGCATCCCGCCTGCGTCGGAAACAAGCTTATGAAAGCTGCCGGGGGCGGCCTTTACCATAGCGGTGAAAGTATTGATCGCCCGGATTGCGTCTCTCATCGGCGACGGTGCGCGGCGCGCAGGGATGTAGCCGGCGTCGAGCGCAACACGCCCGCAAGCTTGGCCAAAAGCCTTCCACCCTTCAATTGGAATGCTGAGAACCTGCGGCCATTGGTTCGAGGTCGAGGGACCCTGCGCCGGCGGGTTCGGCTTGTCCGGCGGCGGTCGGTATGCCAGCCATCGCGTGGGGCCGTCAAAGCTGTCGTCCGAGTTTGTCATTTCCGCGCTGTGAGATCCGGAAACGCCTCGGCCGCTTGCTTGAGGCTGTCGCGTCCGATGTGGGTGTAGTGCTCGCTCATCTGGGCGGAGTCGTGTCCGACGAGTTCCATGACGGTGGCAGCAGGGATCCCTGCCTCCTTGAGTAGAGAAACAGCCGTGTGTCGCAAGCAGTGGAAGGAAAGTCCGCCCGCCGAACTTCCAATCCCCATTCCCAACCCGTGAGTCTTCCTGTGCGGAGTATTCTTTCTCAGTCCTGCCTGTGCCAAAACATTCACAAACTGCGCCGAAAGTGCCCCCGAGCGTCCCTGTCGGTTCACAATGCCGAACGCCCGAGGATGAATCGGTGTATTTGGATCATCGGAAACAGGGAGGGCTTCAATGTGGGCTTTCAGCGGACCGGCAAGTGGCTGAATGATTGTTTTTCCGGTTTTTGAAGTCACCAATCGAAGCTCATTGGCCTGCAAATCGAGATTTGCCCAGGTCAGCTTTGCGATGTCCCCCAATCGCTGTCCGGAGTAGAGACCGAACAAAATCATGCTCTTCCATTCGTCGTCAGCAACCCCCAGAACAGCCCGGAGTTCATCAATCGTGAACGGACGACGGGATTTCCTTTCGCCAACCGCTTTGACCACCCGGACAAATTCCGCGGGGTTGTCTGAAATCGTGGCATCCTCCCGTGCGGATTTGAATACCATGCGGAGCAGCTTGACGCCGTGATTCACGGTCTTTGCTGCCAGCGTTTTCGATTGTTCGGCCCGATAGCCAAGGACGTGCTCCTTGGAGATCTCGGCAATGTCGCCATCCGCCCGGTCGCCAAGAAAGGCGAGGAACTTCTTCACCTCGTTGTTGTAGAAATGCATCGTCGCCGGCTTCGTTTCGTGTGACTTCGTCTCCAGCCAACGATTGAAAAACTCCCGGACGGTGGACACCGGCAACCCCTCACCCGTGATTTCCTTGTGAAGTGCCGAGATCACGCGTCGGGATTGCAGGGCGGTTCGTTTGCGACGGGCCGCGTCCTCGTAAATAGCAGCCAACTTCCGCGCCTCCTTCCGGTCCTCGGTTTTCGTGGAACGATTGCGCCGCTTGCCGTTCAAATCATAGAAACGGGCCATCCAGTATTTCGAGTTCGGATGTTTCCAGATGCAGGCCATGTAAGACCAATACTAAGACCGTGCAAAAAAGTCCACGGAAATCCAAATAATGTTCTACCCTGTATTTATGCTGGTTTGCGGACTTTTTTGGAAATCCTTGGACACCCCTTGGATCAAACAGGGGTTCGATCCCCCTCGCCTCCACTGTATTGACTGTCAGTTACTTAAACCCGGAAACGTCCTTTGCCCGGGGCGATCTGCCACAATCTTCTGACCGCCAAGTGCCTTGATGTTGACTCGCTCGCTCCCGCGAGCCGGTGGCGTCAATGCTCACCGGATCACACGGATACGCATCGCGCTTTCGCAGGCCCTATCGGCCAGCAACCACGCTGGGAGGGCGCAGCGGTCATCCCTCTGCGGTTCCCGGGGGAGGCTTATTTTTTCAACAGGTCCCGGATCTCGGCGAGCAATAGCTCCGATTTCGGCGGTTCCGGTGCAGGGGCTGCGGCTTCGGCGCGCTTCAGCTTGTTGACCACCTTGACGAGCGCGAACACGCACGCGGCGATGATCAGAAACTCGATCGTCGTGTTCAGAAAATTTCCGTAGGCGATGACCGGCACGCTTTTGGCCTTCGCCTCGGCAAGCGTCGCGCAGTGCTCTCCGCTGAGGGGGATGAAGAGGTCGCTGAAGTTGATCCCCTTCATCAGCAGACCGATCGGCGGCATCACGATGTCTTGGACAAGACTGGTGACAATTTTTCCGAATGCCGCTCCGATGATCACGCCGACGGCGAGATCCACGACATTTCCGCGGGAGATGAACTCCCGGAATTCCTGGGCGATTTTCATGGTTTGTTGGTTGAAAGGCAGGCGACGCACTCGATCTCGACATCGAACCCGAGCAACTGGACGCCGACGGTCGCCCGGGCGGGCATCGAGTCGCCGAAAATCCGCGAATAGACGGCGTTCATTTCCTGGAATGTTTCGGTCGTGAGATTCGACAGATACACCCGGCAGCTCACCACGTCGGCCATCGTGGCGCCGGCCGCGTGGAGAACCCTCCGGACATTCTCCAACACGAGTTCTGTCTGCTCGGAAACCGTTCCGCGCTCGATCTTCCCGGTCGCGGGGTCAAAGGGCGTCATCCCCGACACAAAAACAAACCGCCCCTCGGCGATCACCCCGAGGGAATACGGCCCGATCGCCCTGGGCCCGTCTGGAACATCGCGCAGAAGTTTTTTCATCGGAGGTTATCCAATCCAAGTGTCACCCGGGGCTCAAGCACAACCTGCGGATTCATGAACGGCTGCCACTTGTGGCTTTTGCACGTCGCGGCCGCAATGGCGCAGGGCGTTTTTTGTCCGGTTGGGGAACTTTCCCGCTTTTCAGGGATTCGACCTCGCGCGGAGTGAGGTGGCGGTAGCTTCCCATCGGGATTTTGAGGTCGGTGATCGAGCCGATCCGGACCCGGTTCAGGCGCTCAACCTCGTAGCCGAGGTCGTAAAACATCAGCCGGATCTGGCGCTTGATCCCCTGCCGGAGGACGACCTTCACGCAGTCCGGGGCCAGGATGCGGATGCGCTCGAAACGTCCGCGGCCGCCCTCGATAAAAATCCCTCTGATGAGTTTCGCCGACTGGGCGGGGTCAAACCGCTTGTCGAGGGTGACTTCGTATTCCTTCTCGATTTCGTGCGAAGGGTGCGTGAGGCGCTGGGCCAGATCGCCGTCGTTGGTCAGCAGAAGAAGGCCCTCGCTGTCCTTGTCCAAACGCCCAACATGAAAAAGGGTCGAGAACTCGGGCGCGATCAGGTCGTAGATCGTGCGGCGGCCTCGCTCGTCCGAACGGGTGACGACATACCCGCGCGGCTTGTTGAACAGGAGATAAACCGGACGCGCAACATGGATCACCCGGCCGTGGACGCGCACGTCGTCATCCGGAGCCACCTGGGTGGCGAGCTTTTCGACCCGCTGCCCGTTCAGGAAAACCACCCCCGAGGCGATAAGATCGTCGCAGGAGCGCCGGGAACCAAGACCGGCCGCAGCGAGAAACCGGTTCAGCCGCATGGAGGAATTAATCCTCGGGCTTGGTTTTAGGAAGCCCGATGACACGCTGGCCCTCCTTGAACTGGCCGCGCTTCTTCAGGAGCTCGACGCGCTCAAACCGCTTCAACACACTGCGCTTTGCCTGGATCGCGCCTTTGCCTTTCAAACTGGGATGCTGACTCATAAAATTTATTGGAGGGGGAGAGTGGACCCGCTCCGGAAGAATTGCAATCGTTTTTCCGGCCGGATTTTCCGGCTCTTCACGGAAGCGGGCCTCAGCCGCCTGCATGACCTCCCAACGCACTTTCATGTCCGGACAATTCCATTCTGGAACTTTCCGGCCGGGTGTGATGCGATCCGGTTTCACAAAACGGTCTTTCCAATGAA
>Ga0247838_1003258_pt1 | contig 19134 bp, 8 predicted proteins | sample LaCruzMarch2015__5_FD_189097 | JGI IMG/M metagenome (GOLD analysis project Ga0247838, IMG submission 189097) | Freshwater microbial communities from meromictic Lake La Cruz, Castile-La Mancha, Spain - LaCruzMarch2015_15m | ecosystem: Environmental > Aquatic > Freshwater > Lake | place: Spain... | reverse complement strand
CGCGCTCCACCTCCAGCTTGCCGGCCTCGATCTTGGAGAAGTCCAAAATATCGTTCAGGATTTGCAGCAGCGCCAGCGATGAGGTGTGAATGGTGCCCAGCATGCGCTTTTGCTCGGGCAACAGGGCGGTTTCCTGCAAGACATCGACCATGCCAATCACCCCGTTCATGGGGGTGCGAATCTCGTGGCTCATGTTGGCTAAAAAGTCGCTTTTGGCACGGCTGGCGCTCTCGGCCAAGGCCCGGGCGGTCACCAGCGCGGCCTGCTCTTGCTTGCGCTGGGTGACGTCACCCATGAAGGCGCTGTAGCTGGTGCCCTGCGGTGTCACGATGGGGGATATGGCCAGCTCGACCGGAAACTCGGTGCCATTGCGGCGCATCGCCACAATCTCGATGCGTTTGCCCACGTCTGGGCCCAGCCCGCTGGCCATGTAGTGCGCCGGGCCGTGCTGGTAGTCTGCGCGGTAGCGATCGGGGATGATGAAGTCGTGCAAATACTGGCCTTTGAGCTCGGCAAAGGTCCAGCCAAACGTGGCCTCGGCCTGTCGGCTCCATTCGGTTACGCGGCCCTGGGCGTCCATGCCAATGATGGCGTCCAGGCTGGTGTTCATGACCAGGCGCAGGTGTTGCTCGCTTTGCACGGCGGCCTTGGTCTTTTGCTGGACCCGCTTTTCCAGATTCAACTGCTGCTGAACCAGATCAAGCTCGACTTGCTTGCGCAGGGTCATGTCGGAGCGGATGCTGAGGTACCGCACGGGCTTGCCATCGCTGTCCATCAAGGGGACGATGGTAGTTTCTACCCAGTACAAGTTGCCGTCTTTGGCTTTGTTGCAGATCTCGCCACGCCAGGTCTTGCCAGCTGCCACGGTGCGGTACATCGCCTTGAAATACCCCGCGGTGTGCGTGCCGGAGTTCAGTATTCGGTGGTCTTGCCCTATCAGTTCCTCATGGGAGTAGCCGCTGAGGTCGCAAAACTTGTCGTTGGCGTAGCTGATCTTGCCCTGCACATCGGTGGCGGCCACGATGGCATGCTGGTCCAGCGCGTATTTTTGGAGCTGCAGTTCCTCCAGGAAGGCATTTGCACTCGATTCGGAGCTGCGCAGTGAGGACGCCGTCTGTTCGTGGGCTGTGACTTCCAGGCGCAAGTCGCGGGTCATCTCCAGGGCCAGCGCTTCGGCGCGCTGTCGGCCCGTGGCTTGCTGGCGCATCAGCAGGGCCAGCAGGGCACTGAGCAACGCGCCACCCAAAAACAACAGCCACGGCGTGGTGTGGTCGATGCTGGCGTCAAACCCGGCGGTGCTGTTGACGCGTAGCATCAGGTTTTGCCCCGCAAAACTCAGTGTTTTGGTGGTGGAGAAGCTGCGTCCGGCCAGCGCACCCTGGCCTGCTGCTGCCAGGGCGCTTAGGCCGTCGGAATGGTTGTCGGGGTCAAAGAGCAGGCTGCTGGCGGGGCCGTCTAAGAGATCGAAATCAATCATTCCCGCGCGTACATCGGACATGCCGTCCAGCAACTTGGACATCACCACCGGGGTGTACACCAGCCCCACCAATGCCGCCCGACGCTCAGCCACCGTTGTGGGGTGTGTGCCGTTGGCATACAGCGGCAAAAACACCAGCATGCCGGGGGTTGTGCGCTGGTCATGCACCAGCGCAATGGTGGCTGAGGCGCTGGGCTCTGCGGTATCGACCGCGCGTTGCACCGCCGCCTGGCGCAGGGCTTGCGAGCCGGCGTCCAGGCCCAATGCGTTGGCGTTTTCTGAACCCGACTCCATGAACTTGACGACGTAATGGTCATCGAGTGCCTTTAGGTAGGCCCGAAACGTGGCCCGGTCCACTCTTGGATCGGCCGCGTACATGCCCCTGGCCTCCAGCAAGCCCTCAAGGGGCCGTTGCAGGCGTGAATTCACGTGATCGGTGACCGTCTGGACGCTGTACTGAAACAGCGCACCTGCATCGTGCCCGATGTCATTTTTCTTCCACAGCGCGGCACCTGCGGCAATGCCGAGCCCGACCAGAAACACCAACGCCGGTGCCCATGTCAGGACGACCGCGCTGTCAGCAGCGGCTTGTGGGGCTGGGGCCGTGGTCGGGGTGGCAATGGGGCTGTTATTCATGGTGTGAGCAAGCCATCCAGCCCCAGGCTGAGTTCCGCCAGGCTCGGCAGGTCTTGCAGTACCGCGGCTCGGGGCAGCGGGATTTTGGTGGCCAGTGCCCCGGGCCATTCGGCCTCCATGGCGGCGGGCTTGAGCTGGTTTTCTTGCGCGCGGGAGCGCCAGGCGGCAATGTGCACCACGGCCGCCAGCGGGTCAAAGTTGGGCTGCGCCAGCGGGTTGGCCGCGCCTGCAATGGCGGTGGAAAACTGGCCCGGAAACTTCCAGCGGCGCGCCAGCTCGGCCCCCACATCGGCATGCGTGTAGCCAAAGGCCGCTTGCTCGGCGGCAAGCCGGTTGGGGTCCAGCAGGCCCAGCGCGGCGTCTACCGGCTCCATCTCCTGGGGCATGCCCAGGTACATCACCAGCGCGCCAATGGCGTGCATCAGGCCCACGGTAAAGGCCAGGTCGGGCTTGATAGCTGCCCGCGCGCTCAGGTGGCGCGACACCACCGCCGTGTGCAGGCTGTGCCGCCAGAACTGGAGCGCATGGATGCCGGGGACGGCCTTGAAACTGCCCGCCAAGCCAATGCTGATGACCAGCGTGCGCACATTGGTAAAGCCCAGCTTGGCCACTGCATCACCCACGGTGCCCACGGTGTAGGGCACCTCAAAATAGGCGGAGTTGGCCATGCGCAGCAGGTGGGCGCTCAGCACCTGGTCGGCCGAGATGAGGTGCACCAGCCGGGCCACGGCCACCTCCGAGTCGTTGAAGCTGGCAATCAGGGCCTGCATCACCCCAGGAATGGTGGGCAATGCCTGGGGCTGTTGGAAAAGGGTTTCAATATTCATGAAGGGTGCTTGTCGGTTTCGGTTGCGGCGGTCGCGGCCACGCCGGGCAGCCACTTGGCCAGCATGGGGCCCAGATCCACCAGGCGCATGGGTTTGGAGAGGTAGTCATCCATGCCGCGTTCGCGGCAGCGCTCGGCTTCGCCCTGCATGGCGTTGGCCGTGATGGCGATGATGGGCAGGCGAGTGCCTGCAGGCTCGCCCGCGCGAATGGCGGCGGTCAGACCAAAGCCGTCCAGGTTGGGCATGTGGCAGTCGCTTAGCAGCAAGGCGTAGCGGCTGGGGTTGGCGCGCCACATTTGCAGCGCGATGGCACCGTCCTCGGCCAGTTCACAGGCGTAGCCCAAGAGGCGCAGCTGCTCTTGCACCACATCGCGGTTGATTTCGTTGTCTTCGGCCAGCAGGATCAGGCCTTGGCTTTGCATGGTTTCCTGGTCCGCGGCCTCGCCGCTGTGCGCCGGTGCGTGCAGCCCCGGCGCGTGGACTGGCGCACTGGGCAGCAGCGGTAGTTCCACCACAAACTCGGAGCCCGCACCGGGCGTGCTGGTGACGGTAATGCAGCCCCCCATCAACTCCACAAGCCGCTGGCTGATGGACAGGCCCAAGCCCGTGCCGCCAAACTTGCGCGAGGTGCTTTCATCGGCCTGGGTGAAGGGCTGGAACAGCTTTGCCACCACCTCTGGGGCCATGCCGATGCCCTTGTCTTGCACCACAAAGCGCACGCCTGCGCTGCCATCTGCGCGGGTGCACGGCACCACCCGCAGGGCGACCTGGGTCGCGTGCTCTTGGGTTGCGTGTGTGGTGGTGTGGGTGAACTTGACGGCGTTGCCCAGCAAGTTGAGCAGTACCTGGCGCAGGCGTGCCGGGTCCACCAGCACCCATGCGGGCAGGGCCGGGTCCACCGAAACTGTGAGCTGCAGCGACTTGGCGCTGGCAACGGGCTCCATCAGGTGCGACACCCCCTGCGCTAGTGCGTCTAGGTGGGTGGGCATGCTTTCCACGGCCAGCTTGCCGGCCTCGATCTTGGAGAAGTCCAGAATGTCGTTCAGGATGTTCAGCAAGGCCAGGGACGACTGTTGAATTGTGCCCAGCATGCGGTGTTGCGTGGTGTTGAGCTCGGTTTGCTGCAGCACATCGACCATGCCAATGACGCCGTTCATAGGGGTGCGTATCTCATGGCTCATGTTGGCCAAAAATTCGGATTTGGCCCGGCTGGAGGCCAGCGCCGCCTCACTGGCGGTGCGCAAGGCCTGCTCAGTCAGTTTGCGCACCGTAATGTCTTCTTGCGTGCCCACCAGGCGCAGCGGCTTGCCGTCGGCGCTGTGGCTCACCACCAGGCCCCGGCCCAGCGTCCAGATGTAGCGGCCGTCCTTGCAGCGCATACGGAACTCGGTCACGGCGGTGGGCGTCTTGCCCTCCATGTGGGTTTGGATGCACAGCATGGCCCCGGCCAAATCTTCCGGGTGAACCCGGCTCGTCCATTCGTTGGCGTTGTTGCCAATCTCGCTGTCGGCATAGCCCAGCATTTCTTTCCAGCGCTTGGAGAGCACGGCCTCGCCAGTTTGAATGTTCCAGTCCCACACGCCGGCACCGGCCCCTTCGATGGCGAAATGCCAGCGCTGCGCATCGGTGTTGACTGCTTCCAGCAAGCGGTTGAACGCGCCCACCAGTTGGCCCACTTCGTCGTGGCTGGTGATGGGTAGCGCCTGCACCGGCTGGCCTGCGTGTGTGTTGTCTGCCAGGGCCAGGGTGCTGGCCAGCAGGGGTGCGAGCTGGCGGCGCAGGATACCTGCGGTCATCCACCAGATAAAGCCACACGCCAGCAAGGTGGTCACCAGCGCAAACACCAGCCGGCGCGCCTGCAGCGCCCGAATCGGGGCAAAGGCCTCGGCCGTGGGCAGGGTGGCGGCCAGCAGCCAGCCCGCAGTCGCGGGGATGCCTTTGGCGGACGCCATCACCTCCACACCAAGCGAGTTGACAAACACCTGGGAGCCCCCAAAGCCCTGCACGATGCGGTCCAGTTCTGGGATGGTGCCGGGCGTCGCCATGGACTTCATGGAGCGGCCCTTGTCGGTGGCGACAATAATCATCCGGTGCGGCCCATCGACGAGCAAGTAGCCGCCGGTTTGGCCATACGGGCTGTTCAAAATGGGGTCCAAAAAATTGGGCTTGGACAGGTCAATCGCGCCTGCCAGAACGCCGATCACCGCGCCCTGCGCATCCCGAATCGGGCTTGCCATCCCAAAAGCCGGGGTATTCAGCGTTTTCCCAATCACCGGCGTGCCGATGGTGGCCTTGCCGTCTTGCAGCGCTGCAATGATGAAGTCCCGGTCCGCAAAGCTGACCCCCACCCGCTTTGCCCCAGCGGACGTGTCCGCAATGCCCCGCCCGGCCGCGTCGGTGATGAACACGCCCGCGTTGAACAACTGCCCAAACACCGGAAGATTTTTCAGGCGCTCTTGCATGGCCGCGGTGTTCGCCAGCAGGGCTGGGGTCATCTCGGCGGCCACGATGTCCAGTGCCTTCATGCGGGTGCTCAGATCGCTGTTCACATGGTCTGCTAGCAGCGCCACCGTGGCGGCCTGCTGCTCGCCCAGTTGGTGCCCCAAATCTTCGTGCAGCATGTGGTTGGTGTACGCGCCCACGAGCAAGGCGCTGGCGACAAAAACCGCCAAGGCGCCCAGTGTGACGCGGGCCTTGATGGACTTGCGGGTCAAAAAATCGGTTATGAAATGCATGGCGGTTTGACCAAATTTGGCGCGTTCACAGGGCCTTGTCCACTTTGTCCACGCGCACCATGAACCAAAAGACCGACCCCACGCCTGGCTGGCTTTGCACGCCAAAGGTGCCGCCCATCAGCTCAACCAGCTGGCTGCTGATGGCCAGCCCGATGCCAGCGCCGCCATGGCGGCGCTGAAAGGTGTTGTCGACCTGCTCAAACATCTCAAACACCCGGCGCTGGTCGGCCTTGGAAATGCCGATGCCGGTGTCATGGATCTCAAAACGCAGTTGCACGCTGATTGGCGTCTGCTCTTGTGGTGTCAGCACCACCCGCACCTGCCCCAGTTCGGTAAATTTGATGGCATTGCCCACCATGCACGACAGCACTTGCATGATGCGGATGTCGCTGCCCCGCAACTGCATATCGGCCAGCGCCGGGTCCACATTCAGGCTCAGGCTCAGGTGCTTGGCGAGTGCGTTCGGGCTGAACTGGTCCGACAGCTTGCGCATGACTTCGGCCAGCGTGAAGTGCCTGGACTCCGGGGTGAGCGCGCGGTTGGCCAGCGCCGTCAGCTCTATCAGCTTGCTGATGAGGTCCAAAAGCTTGTCGGACGCCAACACCACCTTGGACAATTGCTCCACCTGGCGCGGGTCGGTGGCGAGCAGTTGCGCCATTTCTGTCATGCCCATGATGACGTTCAGGGGCGTGCGCAGCTCGTGGGTCATGTTGCCCAAGAAGTGGGTCTTGGCCTGCTGGGCCGCCTCCGCTGCCTTCGTGGCCACACGCAGGGCCATGGTGCGCTTGAGCACCAGTTCTTCCAGCTGGTTGCGGTTTTCCTCCACCTCTTTGCGCAGGTTCTCGCGCTCCAGCAGGTTGCGGATTCTGTGCAGGACGATCGCCACATGGATCGGCTTGCTCACATAGTCGGCCGCGCCCAGCGCAAGGCCTTTCATTTCGGATTCAATATCGTTCAGGGCCGTGACGAAAATCACCGGAATGTCTTTGAGCTTGGGCTGTGCCTTGATGCGCTTGAGGGTTTCATAGCCATCCACCTCGGGCATCATCACGTCGAGCAAGATCAAATCTGGTGGGTCTTCCAGCGCCTGCGCCAGGCCCGTGGCACAGGAGTCGGCACACTGCAACTCAAATTCATTCTCCAGCCCGGCGCCCAGCGCTATCAGGTTGGCCGGGGTGTCGTCAATGGCCAAAATACGCGCTTGTTTTTTTGTCATGATTTAGTTCGTCTCGTTTTTAGGGTTTTCGCACGCAGGGGTGATGGCATGGCTGTTGGCAAGGGTGAGCAAGCGCTCGCGCACCAGCGCAAATTTCATGTCCTGCATCGGGGCCGCCAATGCATCCACGTCCTGCGCAAGGGCTGTGCCAGCGGTCAGGGCTTGCAGGGCCTTGAAGCGGGCCAGGGCGGCAAATTTGTTCTTTGCCAGCATGGGCAAAAGCTCGTCCATCAGGGTGGTAAACGCCGCCCCATCCAGGGCGGCAAGCCCTGTGCGCGGCGCGGGCAGCCACGGCATGAGGGCGTCCTTCAGCGCATTAATGGACACCGGCTTGGTCAAAAACGCATCCATGCCTGCGGCCAGGCACTGCTGGCGGTCTTCTTCAAAGGCATTGGCGGTGAGCGCAATGATGGGGATGCGGGGCTTGTCGTGGTCCGCCTCCCATTGGCGGATGCGCTGGGCGGCCTGCTGCCCGTTGAGCACCGGCATTTGCATGTCCATCAGAATCAGGTCGGGTGCCGCGCCCGCGTCCCCCAGCGTGTTGTGCATGATGGCGTCTGCCACTTGCTGGCCGTTGGTGGTCAGGCTCATTTGCAGGCCCAAGGTGCGCAAAATGATCGCGATCAGCTTGGCGTTGATGGGGTCGTCTTCGGCCACCAGCACATGCCCTGCAATCTGCGGCTCCTCGCTGCCGGAAAACTTGGCGGACCAGGTCTTGTCCTGCTCCGCTGCTTTCTCGTGGGTAATCGGCTCGGCCCGCACCCTGAACCAAAACCGGGAGCCGGTACCGGCCTCGCTCTCCACCCCCACACTGCCGCCCATGGCCTGGGCCAGCCGGCTGACGATGGACAGGCCCAGGCCCGAGCCGCCAAACTCGCGCGTGGTGGAGCTGTCGGCCTGCGAGAACGGCTTGAACAGCAGGCCCAGCTTGTCTTTGGCAACGCCGATGCCGGTGTCACGCACTGAAAATTCCAGCAGCGCGGAGCTGCCGTCGCGCTGCACCTCGCGCGCGCTCAATTGCACGCTGCCGTGGGGGGTGAACTTGATGGCGTTGCCCACCAGGTTGGACAGCATTTGGTGCAAGCGGTGCGCATCGCACAGGTAGTGCTGCCCGGGCGGGCCCTGCCACTGGTGCGCCATGTGCAGGCCCTTGGTGTGCGCCGCGCCAGAAAACAAGGCGCCGGTCTGGGTGAGCACCGCGGCGGGTTCAAACTCGGTGGGGCTGAACTGGAATTTGCCGGACTCGATCTTGCTCAAATCCAGAATATCGTTGAGCAGCGACAGCAAAACTTGCCCGCTGGACAAAATGGTGCGGACAAAGTCCAGGCGCTTGTCCACGCTCAGCTCGGGTTGCAGCAACAGCTGCGCCATGCCCAGCACGCCATTCAGGGGGGTGCGGATCTCGTGGCTCATGGTGGCCAGAAAGCGGCTCTTGGCGTTGTTGGCGGCCTGGGCCTCTGCCAGTGCTTTGCGAAACTGCGTGATGTCGGAGTGGGTGGCCACCAGGCGCAACGGGAGTCCGTCCGCACCGTGGCTCACCACCATGCCCCGGTCAAGCACCCACAGGTAGCTGCCGTCCTTGCAGCGCATGCGGTGTTCGGCGCTGAAGCTCTTGGTGTTGCCGTCCTGGCAGGCCTCCACCGCGGCCATCACGGCCGGAAAATCTTCCGGGTGAACCCGTGTGGACCACTCGGTAATGTCGGCCCCGATTTCATCCTCGCGGTAGCCCAGCATTTCTTTCCATTGGCGGGAGAAGAGCACCGTGTCGTGCTCCAGGTCCCAGTCCCACACGCCGTCGCCACTACCCTCCATGGCAAAGGCGATGCGCTCTTCGCTGATGCGCAGGTTGTTGGCCAGCAGCTTCTGGGCCGAAATGTCGGTGCTGATGGAGATGTATTGCTCCGGCAGGCCATCGACACCCGGCAGAGGAACAATGGTGATGTCCACCCAGTAGAGCGAGCCATCTTTCTTGCGGTTTTGCAGCTCGCCCTTCCACACTTGGCCCGCGCTGATCGTTTGCCAAAGCGCCTGGAACAGCGCCGGGTCATGGTGCCCGGAGCTGATGATGCGCAGGTTTTCGCCCAGCAACTCAGACCGCGCGCGGCCGCTGGTCTGGCAGAACCTGTCGTTCACGTAGAGGATGTCGCCGTTCAGGTCGGCGATGCTGACGATGGCATGCTGGTCCAGCGCAAACTGCTGGTTTTTCAAGTCCTGGGTGGTGGAGTGCAGCTTGTCGGAGACGGCGGTGTTGAGCACATCCATCACGTCCATATCCCCGAATTCATCCACCGGGGTGTTGGGAATGGGTTTGTCGCGGGTTGAAAGAATCAAGGCCATATGCGTCGGTTTATGGAGATAATTTTGCTATTGTATTTGTAGCTGCTTGCGCACGTTATACGGGGGCTACAGCCCTAAATGACCATTAATTTCGGCCGCCGCCATGGCGTATTCGTCGGGCAGCCTCGCGGCCAGTGCGCTGCACTGCGGCGCGTCCCCGGCGCCACCGGCGGTCTCCAGGCGCTGGCACAGCTCCCCCAGCGCCATGGCACCCACGCTGCGGGCCGCCGACTTGAGCATGTGGGCCGCGCCGGCCATGGTGGCGCTGGTGGCTGCCACTGCGGTGATCTCTTGCACCTGCGTTTCGGCGGTGAGCAAAAACTTGCCCATCAGGCGCCGGTGCATGGCCGGGTTGTCGCCCACCAGCTTGGTGAGCGCGGTGCGGTCCCAAACGGCAAACCCGGCTTCGCTGGCCTGGGCGTTATCGCCGCTTGGGGGTGCCACTTCGAGCGCGTTGCCCCCTTCTTGCGGCGCTGCCGGTGCTTGCAGTTCTGCCGGCCCGCTCGCGTTCGCCGGCATCCATTTGGCCAGCATGGGGCCTAGCTCCGCCAGGCGCAGGGGCTTGGAGAGGTAGTCATCCATGCCGCGCTCGCGGCAGCGTTGGGCTTCGCCCTGCATGGCGTTGGCGGTGATGGCGATGATGGGCAGGCGGGCACCCAGCGGCTCACCCGTGCGGATGGCTTCGGTCAGCTCAAAGCCGTCTTTATTGGGCATGTGGCAATCGGTCAGCAGCAGGGCGTAGCGGTCGGGCAGGCCGGTTTGGGCGTAGCGGCCCGCGTGCCACATATGCAGCGCCAGTGCACCGTCTTCGGCCACCTCGCAGGCGTAGCCCAGCAGGCGCAATTGCTCCTGGATCACGTCGCGGTTGATTTCGTTGTCCTCGGCCACCAAAATCAGGCGGCCGCTGTGTGCCGCCTCCGCCACGCTGGGGGCGTGGAGCTTGGGTGAGCGCCGCTGCTCCAAGGCGTGGGCCTGGTCGGTCGCGCTCACGCGGCCGCTGGCCACGGCCACCCCGTGAATCAGGTCGTGGTGCAGCAGGGGGCGGGCCAGTACCTGGTTTTGATGGGCCTGGTGATTGACCGCGCCAGCGGCGCTGCTGCGGTTCACCAGCCGCACCACCGGCAGCTCGGCAGGCCAGGCCTGGTCGTCAGGCTGCAGCGCGTCGGGGTCGTCCCCGTCTTGCAGGTCCAGCAGCAGCACGGTGTCGCCGCCCATCTGGGCGAGTTGCGTGCGCGCCGTGGCCAGGTCGGGCACCACGCGCACTTGCGCACCGGCTGCGCCCAGGTAGATCTGGAACAAGGTAGAGCAGGCGGCAAGCGGTGTTACGGCCAGCACGCGCACGCCGCTCAGGTCGGGCGCATCGATCAGGGCGCGGCCGGCGGGGGCGGGTGCCGCCTGCAGGGGGAGCTCCACCACAAATTCGGAGCCGGTGCCCGGCGTGCTGGTGACCGTGATGCGGCCGTGCATCATCTCCACCAGCCGCTGTGTGATGGAAAGCCCCAGGCCGGTGCCGCCAAACTTGCGTGCCGTGGAGGCATCGGCCTGGCTAAAGGGCTGAAACAGCTTGGACACCACGGCCTCGCTCATGCCGATGCCGTTGTCAATGATGGAAAACTGCACGCAGGCCACGCCGTCCGGGCGCACCGTGGGCTGCACATGCAGCATGGCCCGCCCCACGCCCTGGGGAATGAACTTGAGGGCGTTGCCCAGCAAGTTAAACAGGATCTGGCGCAGCCGGGTGGGGTCGGAGTAAACCCAGGTGGGCAGCGTGGGGTCTATGAACAACGAGATTTGAGCCTGCTTGTCCCCGGCCACGTTCAGCATGAGCTGGGTCACGCCCTCCACCGCATCCCGCAGGTGGGTGGGGATGCTTTCCACTTCCAGCTTGCCAGCCTCGATTTTGGAAAAATCCAGAATGTCGTTCAGGATGCTCAGCAAGGCCAACGACGAGTTGTGGATGGTGTCCAGCATGCGCACCTGCTTGGGCTTGAGCTCGGTTTGCTGCAAGATGTCCACCATGCCGATGACGCCGTTCATGGGGGTGCGAATCTCGTGGCTCATGTTGGCCAGAAACTCCGATTTGCTGCGGTTGGCCGCATTGGCGGTCTCTTCGGCCAGTTTCAGGTCCACCAGGGTGCGCTGCGCCACTTCCACGCTGGCTTGCAGGTCGGCGGTTTTTTGCGCCACCAGGTCTTCCAGCCCGGTGCGGTAGCTTCGGAGCTCGTCGTCCTTGCGCTTGGTGGCGGTGATGTCCCAGCTCACCCCCACCATGCGCAGGGCGTTGCCCTGGGCGTCGCGGGTGACATCGGCGTTGGCTTTCAGGTTGAGGGTGCGGCCATCCGGTTGCACCACCCTGAACTCGGTGTCCAGGCGCGCAGAGTCGGCAATGGCGTTTTGCATATTGACCAACTGCGCCTCCAGATCGTCCGGGTGCATGCCGACCTGCCAGGCATCAATGGCACCCGAAAACCCTTCCCGCGCCAACCCATAGAACCCCAGCATCGCATCGTCCCACAGCAGCACGTTGGTCTGCAGGTTCCAATCCCAAATGCCAATGCGCCCCGAACGCGCAGCCAGTTGCAAGCGTTCTTCGCTTTGGCTTAACTTCTGTTCGGTTTGTTTGCGCCCGGTGATGTCGGCGCGAATCGCCACATACATGGTGGGCTTGCCATCGGCCCCCATAAACGGGGTGATGGTGGTCAGCAGCCAATACAGGTGCCCGTCTTTGGCACGGTTGCACACCTCGCCCTGCCAGGTCTGGCCGCTCGCAATGGTGCGGTACATCTCGCTGAAAAATGCCTTGGGATGGGTGCCTGAGTTGAGCATGCGGTGGTCTTGCCCCAGCAACTCTTCGCGTGAGTAGCCGCTGATTTCACACAGCCGGTCGTTCACCGAGAGAATGCACCCCTGCACATCGGTGGCCGCCACAATGGCGTGCTGGTCCAGCGCGGTCAGCGTGTTTTTGAGCTGTGTGCTGAGGGCGGATTCGCGACGAGCCAGTTCCAGCGTGGCGCGGCTACTCGCCTTGGTCGCGGTGGCCAAAGCCATGCCCACCAGGGCAAGAATCAGGGTGTAAAACCAGTAACCCGTCATGTGCGAGAGCGAAACGCTGTTGCGAAAGAAGCCCGTACCCTGCGTGATGCCCGTGGCCCCCATCAGGGCGATCAGCAGCAGTAGCAGGGTGGTGCCCCGCTGGCCCAGGCGCAGGGCCGACCATGCGACGAACAGGAACATCCAGTACCCCTGCGCCACTTCGTCGATCGCGAGGTGGGCGAGCATCGGCAGCGCGCTGTGGCCCCAATCCATAAATACAATGCCGCCTGCCAGCGCGGTCAGCGTGAATATCAGGGCGGCCTCTGCGACCTGGCGCACCGGTGGGCGGGCGTGCAAGGGGCTGAACGCCGACCACCACACCAGAATCATTGGCGTCACCACAATCACCCCAAATGCATCGCCCATCCACCAACTCAGCACGCTTGAGAAGAAGTCATCCGCACGGACCACCCCACGCAACAGCAAGGTGGTGGTGCCGATGCTTGCGCCGATGGCGGTCGCAGCAACGCCGCCCCAAACGAACAGGCCCGCCACGTCACGCAAGGACGGCAGGTTGTGGTCAAAGCGGCTGTTGCGCCCGATCAACCAGGCACCCACCCCGGCGGCCAGCGCGCTGCCCAGGGCCGACCCGGCGGCCGCCCACCACACCGCACCCGCTAGCAGGCCTTTGACCAGTGCGCCCAGCAGGATCGCCCAGAAGTAGCGCTTGCCGCCTATCAGCAGGGCGGCCAGCGCCACGCCGCTGGCCAGATAAAAAATGCTGGCGCGCCCGTCCAGGGAAAAGTAGGCATTGCCCACGACTGCGCTCAGGACATACAGGGCGGCCACGCCGAGCATGCGCAGCACGTCGTTCGCGTTTGCGGGGAGATGGAATCTATGCATGGTCATGGGGCGCGAGCCCTTGTAATGGAGGCGCGAGCAGCCACTCGGTGCAGGCGGCAAAGGGCATGGGCCGGGCCAGGTAGTAGCCCTGCACGATGGTGCCGCCACAGCGGTGCAAAAAGTCCATTTGTTCGCGGGTCTCAACGCCTTCTGCCACCACGTTCATACCCAGGGTGAGGCCAATCGTGACCGAGATCCGCAAAATCGCCTCCGCCTTGCGCTCCGCGCTGGCACGCTGCACAAAGCTGGCGTCAATTTTCAGCTCCTGGAACGGCAAATCCACCAACTGCGCCAGACTGGAGTAGCCGGTGCCAAAGTCGTCAATGGACAGCGCAAAGCCCATGAGCGACAGGCGGGTAAGGGTCTCCATGGCCAAAGAGCGTTGCACCATCAATTTGCTCTCGGTGACTTCGATGATCAGGTCCGAGGGCCGCAGCCCCGCGTCCTCCACCATTTGGCACAGGCGCTCTGGCACCTCCAGGTTGAGCGCCGTGTCCATGGACATGTTCACGGCAGTCTTGACCAAAATGCCCTGTTTGCGCCAACGCGCCAGGTCAGCCAGCACGCCGCGTGCCATGGTGAAAAACAGCCCGTCGGACAGACCCTGCGCCTCGATCGCTGGGACAAAACGGCCCGGACCAATGGCGCCGCCAGACTGCGTGGGCCAGCGCGCCAGTGCCTCGACACTGCGGGTCTTGCCGTCGCGAATGTCCACCTTGGGCTGGTACCAGGGGATGAATTCGTCCGCTGCCAGGGCCTGTATCAGGCGCTTTGGCGTCAATGCCTCTTCCACGCGCTCGGCGCACAGCCCCTGGCTGCGCGGCTGGCGGCCTGCCAGCAGCCCGAGCAAGCGGTCCGGCTCGCAAGGCTTGGCCAAGACGCCCAGCAAATCGAGGTGGTGTGCTTGCGCCAGCCCTGCCGCGCTGCTCAAAATCTCGTCGGTCACGCCGGACAGCAAAATGAATGAGGCTGCAAAGCCACGCTGCGCCAGGTGGCGCATCAACACCAGGCCATCCATGCCGGGCATCGACAGGTCGCTGATGATGACGTCAATGCGTGCGCCATGTTGCGCAAACTGGGCCAGCGCGGCCTGGCCACCTTCCGCCAACAGGACCTCGTAGCTGCCCAGGTTGGCAATTTGCACGGACAGCAAATCCAGCTGAAATTCGTCGTCATCGACCAAAAGAATTGTCTGCATGGGTGTATTGTCTGCTATTGTTTTAGGAGCTGCTTACGCAATATCTACGGGCGTTAGAGGGCTAAATGACTATTAATTTTGGCGGTAGCGGCCTGCAGCGCAGCGTCCAGCCCCGTCGCCAACTGGCGGCACTGGGCCGTGTCGCCTGCCCGCCCGGCCGCCTCCAGCGCCTGGCTTAACTCGGCCAGGGCTAGCGCACCGACCGAGCGTGCCGACGACTTCAGGGGGTGGGCCACTGCGGCCACGGCACTGGTATCGCCCGCACCGCATGCCGCCATGATGTCACTCACCTGCTGTGTGGCATTGGGCAGGAATTTCCCCAGCAAGCGTTTGTGCATGGCCGGGTTGTCGCCCACCAGCGCGTGCAGGCTGGCGGCGGTCCAGATCGGGGCACTGAGTGGCAGCCATTTGGCCAGCATGGGCGCCAGCTCTTGCATGCGCAGGGGTTTGGACAGGTAGTCGTCCATACCGCGCTCGCGGCAGCGCTGGGCTTCGCCCTGCATGGCGTTGGCGGTGATGGCAATGATGGGCAGGCGGGTGCCGGTGGGCTCGGCTTGGCGAATCGCGTCGGTCAGGCCAAAGCCATCCAGATGGGGCATGTGGCAGTCGGTCAGCAGCAGGGCATAGCGGGGTGCACCGCCGGCTTGGCCGCTGCGCCACATGGCCAGCGCTTGCGCGCCGTCCTGTGCCACCTCGCAGGCATAGCCCAGCAGGCGCAGCTGCTCCTGGATCACCTCGGAATTGATGGTGTTGTCCTCGGCCAGTAAAACCAGCTGGCCTTGCTCCAGCGCCTGTACAACGCTGGGCGCTGTGCCAGTGGCTTGCTGTGGCTTTGCTTGCGGCAGTTGTGCGGCGTGGGTCGCGCGCGCGGTGGCTGTATTGGCCTGCGCCTGGCCTGCTTCGCAGGGCTGCAGGGGCAGTTCCACGGCAAATTCAGAGCCCACACCCGGTGTGCTGTGCACGGTGATGCGCCCCCCCATCAACTCCACCAGGCGCTGCGTGATGGACAGCCCCAGCCCGGTGCCACCAAACTTGCGTGAGCTGCTTTCATCGGCCTGGGTGAAGGGCTGAAACAGCCGGGCCACCATGGCTGCATCCATGCCCATGCCGTTGTCGGTGATGCGCAGGCGCACGCCGGGCGCTGCGTCGGCCCCGGTGGTGCAGGGCTCCACCGCCAAAGTCACCCGCCCGGGGTGCTCTGGCTGGCTGGTGGTGAATTTGATGGCGTTACCCAGCAAGTTGATGAGCACCTGGCGTAGCCGGCTGGGGTCGCCCAGCACCCAGGGCGGCAGCGCGGGCGACACCTGTGCTTCGAGCGCAATCGACTTGGCGCTGGCCGCGGTGCCCATCAGCTGCGCCACGCCCTGCACCAGTGCATTGAGCTGCAGCGGAATGCTTTCCAGTGCCAGTTTGCCGGCCTCGATCTTGGAAAAGTCCAGGATGTCGTTGAGGATTTTCAGCAAGGCCATGGACGAGTCGTGCACGGTGCCCAGCATGTGCTGCTGCTGGGGCTGCAGCGGTGTTTGCAGCAGCAGGTCGACCATGCCAATCACGCCGTTCATGGGGGTGCGGATTTCGTGGCTCATGTTGGCCAGAAATTCCGATTTGGCGCGGTTGGCGGCGTGGGCGGCTTCCTCGGCGCGCTTGCGTGCGGTGATGTCCTTGGAGATGCAGATCACCGACACCACTTGCTGCTGATCGTCAAATATCGGCTTGGCCGTGGTGATCATGTAGAGGTCACCCGTGGGCGTGGGGACCCGAACCTCGAAAATTTTCTCTTGACCGCTCTCGAAGATTCCCTGCACACCGCTGAATCGCTTGTCGGCCTCGTCTTTGGGGAAAACGTCCCATACGGTTTTTTCGATGATGTCGGCGGGGATTTTTTCAAAGGAACGTGCAAACGCCGCATTGACGTAGCTGTAGCGCCCATCGGGGTAGAAGCTGAAAATCGGGTCGCTGGACTCGTCCAGCAGTACGCGGTGCTTTTCGCCGCGCTCTTTGAGCTCTGCCTCGCGCTGCGCCGCCACGTCCAGCAGGTGATTGAAGCCACCAATCAGGTCGCCGATTTCGTCCTGCCCGGACCTTGGCAATGCCTTGGGCAGTTCGTGGGTGGATTCCAGCAGCTTCAGGGCATTGGAGGCGTTGAGCACCGGGTTGATCTGCTTTTGCAGCAGGTGCGAGATGCGCCACCACACCAGCACGCCAATGAGAAGGGTAAAGAACAGACCCGCCAGGCGCAGCGTTTGGCTTGCGGCGTCCATCGCTGCAAAAGCCTCCGCCGTGGGCAGGCCACCCACCAAAATCCAGCCGGCTGCGGGAATACTCTTGGCAGACGACAGCATCTCCACCCCTTTGGAGTTGACCGTCACCCCTGAGCCCTCAAATCCCTGGCGGAACCGGTCGGCCAGCGGGTTGGCGCCGGGCACCAGATGCTCCATGACGCGGCGTTTGTCGGTGCTGGTGATGATCAAGTTGTCTTTGGGGTCTTGCAGCGTGTAGTAGCCGGTGCGGCCCATGCGTATTTGCGTGAGCTTGTCCAGAAAATTGGGTTGACCCAGGTCGATCACTCCCATCAGTGCCCCAACCACCTTCCCCTGCGCATCACGGATTGGCGTGGCAATGCCAAACACCGGCGATTTCAAGACTTTGCCAATGACGATCTTGCTTACGTTGGCTCTGTTCTCCCGCAGGGCCGCGGCTACGTGATCCCGGTCCATGTAGTTCAGTCCGGTACGCGTAATGGTGAGTGGTATTGACGCGACGGCCACGCCATCGGTGCGGGTGACGAATGCGCCGGCGTTGAACAGGTCAAACAGCCCGGTGCGGTCCTCCAAAAACGCCTGCGCGCGCTGAGGCTCGGCCACCATCGCCGGGTTGATGCGTTGGGCCATGCTTTGTAGCGCACCCAGGCGTTCTTCTATGGCTTGGTTGACCTGCCCGGCGACGATGGAAACCGTGTCGAACTGCTGCGCACTGATTTGCGCTTGCATTGCCGGGCGCAACGCCTGGCGCAAAAAGAGCCCAAAAGCGGCCATGCCCATCAACACCATCGCCGCAGTCAAAAGGGAAACGCGGGTGGCGAGCGAGCGCCACGGGAAAAAATTGAATTTCATGCGGGTATTTGCATTCAAATTACGGATGATTTCGGCCTCAAGCCCGCGTGGAGTGTGCGTGAGCAGCTATCAAATTCGTAGCGACTCAGGTGCTGGCGTCCGCCTGGAGCAGCGCCTGCTCCAGCACGCTCTGGGGCACCGGCTTGCTGTAGGCCCCCAATAGTTTGAGCCCGTCCGCGAGGGCCACCTCCTGGGCGATGGCCATCATGGTGATGTCCAGGCCGCTGACCAATATGATGCCGCCCTGGTAGCCTTTTTTGGCCAATTCGGAGAGGAATTCAATGCCGTCCATGTCGGGCATGAACACGTCGCATATCAAATAGTCGGGCGGGCGCGCCAGCGAGGCCAGTGTGCGCAGCGCAATGCGTCCGCTGCTGGCGGTGCGCACATCGCTCACCCCCAGCGCCCCCAGCATCTCGGTAAAGAGTTCTTGGCTAAAGGCGTCGTCATCCACGACCAAGGCCAGTTTGGATGGGGCAGATGAGGGCGTGGCGTTGGTCGTGTCGTTCATGTCGATTCTCTGAATTTTGATGTTCATCGCAGGCCCTGTGGGGCGGCAAATTCTCGCTGTCATATGATCGCATCAAATTGGCGAAAAGCCGCACATTTGGTTTAAACAGGCGCACCACACGAAAGAACTGTCAGGGATGACTCTCAACACCACGCTCACAACACCTGATTCCGCCCAGCGCGCTCCGTCGGCATGGCCGTGGTTTTTGGCGGCCCTTGCCATCGCTGTGACAGCCGCCTTGCCACTGCTGAGCGGCGAATACTGGGTGCAATGGGCCTCCGTGGCGGGCGTGAGTGTGCTGGCATTTGCTACGGTAGGCTGGTTGGTGGCGCAGGTGTCTGGCGCCAATGCGCGCACCGCGCAGGCTCAAGCGCAGGCCCACGATTTGGCCGACCAGGCGGCGCAGGAAGTCATCGGGCTGTTGCAAGTCGTGTTGCCGGCCTGGCAGCACCATGTGGAGCGCGTCAAGACCCAGACCGAGGGTGCCGTGGTGCAGCTCACCACCAGTTTTTCCACCGTATTGCAGCAGTTTGACCTGGCCGGTATTGGCGGCGGCGCGGGCGGGCAGGGCAGCGGCACCAACGACGGTGCCAACACCATCGGCTTGCTGGCGCTGTGCGAACGCGAGTTGCAGCCCGTCGTGCTGTCCCTGACCACGGTGATCGACGGCAAGGATGCGCTGCTGGCCAACATCCGCAATTTGGCCACGGAAACGCTGGAGTTGCAGACCATGGCTGGTGAGGTGCGTAGCATTGCGGCGCAGACCAACCTGCTGGCGCTGAACGCTGCCATTGAGGCGGCGCGGGCCGGTGAGTCCGGGCGCGGCTTTGCCGTGGTGGCGTCCGAGGTGCGCATGTTGTCGCAGCGTTCGGCCGAAACCGGGCTGCGCATCGGGGAGCGGGTGGGCCAGATCAGCGCCATCATGAACGCCACCATGCGCGACGCCGAAGCGGCCACCATTGAAGACAAGCACGCCGTGTCACTCTCGGGCGAGCTGGTGGAGCATGTGCTGGGGCATGTGCGCAAGCTGGGTGCCTCGGCCGACTCCATGCACAAACACGGCATGGTAGTGCGCACGGAGGTCGAAAAACTGCTGGTGGCCATGCAGTTTCAGGACCGTGTCTCGCAAATACTGTGTGGTGTGGATA
>Ga0247838_1003240_pt1 | contig 19202 bp, 11 predicted proteins | sample LaCruzMarch2015__5_FD_189097 | JGI IMG/M metagenome (GOLD analysis project Ga0247838, IMG submission 189097) | Freshwater microbial communities from meromictic Lake La Cruz, Castile-La Mancha, Spain - LaCruzMarch2015_15m | ecosystem: Environmental > Aquatic > Freshwater > Lake | place: Spain... | reverse complement strand
CGGCCCCCAGTGCTCATCATCATTGGGGTTCTTGCCATGGCAGAGCCAAGCATCGCAGGGGAAAATCAATCCCGCAACTCTTAAGTCAACAGTATTGCGTCTAGCCGACGTGTTTTCGGGTTTGCCACCGCGGAAATTTACGGCAGGCGGGCGCGGAATGTATCAGGGGGTGAACACTTTAGCGCGGCAACTTTCTGAAAATGCTGCACAATCAAGATTGCGACTTTGGGATCGCTATGCTTTAACGACCACAACGCGCAGTGCTCAGAGCCCACCGGGGATAGCCTGCGAAAGAGATTCCCATGGCAAATCTGACAAAGCGCGATCTGGTGGTGCAAATCAGCAATGATACAGGGCTGGTTCAGCAGGATGTCTTCGCGGTCATCCAAAAAACGCTGGATTACGTCACAGATGCGCTCTCCGAGGGTCGCAACGTGGAATTGAGAAACTTTGGAGTATTTGAGGTGCGCCTCACAAAACCCCGGGTGGGTCGCAATCCGAACCGCCCGGAGAAAGATGTGGTCATTCCCGCCCGGGCGACCGTGAAATTCAAAGCCGGCAAGGTCATGCGCCAGCGCGTCCTCCTGCGCACCGATGGCATGCAGGTGGAAGACCTCGCCCTCGATCCCGAGGATTAAGCGCTTCGCCGCTTCGTCCTCCAGCTTCCACCCCAAACTCGGACGTCTCCCTGAGCGTTTTTCCCTCGATTTCCAACTTCCCGCGCATCGTGACCACCGCCCCCTTGCGTTGACGCGTATATTGATTCGTGGCTTCCCACTTTTTACGTCTTCGCGGTGTCCGTCAAAACAACCTCCGGGGGTTTGACCTCGATCTCCCTCTGGGGAAATTGATCGTCGTCACCGGCCCCAGCGGAAGCGGAAAATCCAGCCTCGCTTTCGACACCATCTACGCCGAGGGCCAACGCCGCTACGTCGAAACCTTCTCGCCGTACACCCGACAGTTCCTCGAACGAATGGACCGACCCGCCGTGGACTCGGTCGAGGGCATCCCTCCCGCCATCGCCATCGAGCAGTCCAATCGCGTTCGAACGACGCGATCCACCGTCGGAACCATCACGGAGATCAACGACTACATGAAGTTGTTCTTCGCCCGGATCGCCGCCGCGTTCTGCCCGTCCTGCGAACGAAGAGTGCGCCCGGAAACCGCCGCCGATATCGTCGATCACGCCCTGGAGGCCTTCCCCGGCGAGGCCATGCTGGTCGCATTCCAGGTTCCCGTGGGAGAAGACCGTTCCGACCCCGCCGCGTTCTTCGATTTCCTCAAAAGTCAGGGCTATCTGCGTGTGTGGTGGAACGGGAAGATCGAGCGAACCGACGAAGGCGTTCCCGCCGACAAGCTGCCGGCGATCGTTCAGGTGATTCAGGATCGCGTAAAGATCGCCGCATCCGAACGCACCCGCATTGTCGAATCGGTCGAAACCGCGCTGCATCTGGGCAAGGGCAAGGTGGTCTGGATCCATCCTAAAACCGGCGAGTGCCACCCGGCTTCACGAGGATGGCACTGCGCGCATTGCGATCTGGACATCCGTCCGCCATCACCGGGGCTCTTTACGTTCAACAATCCCCTCGGGGCCTGCCCGGACTGCCGGGGGTTTGGGAGGGTGATCGGAATCGACCTCGAGCGGGCACTTCCGGATCGCAGCCTGAGCATTTCCAGTGGCGTCGTGAAGGCGTTCAACGGAGCCCAATCCCAGGAGTGTCAACGTGATCTCCTGAAAGCCTGCGCGCGCCAGGACATCGATATCTATACGCCCTTTCAGGACCTCCCAAAGACCGATCAGGATTTCGTGCTGTACGGGGAGGGGTCCGGGCCGAATCTCTGGGAGAGCGGCCTGTGGTACGGCGTAAAGGGGTTTTTCGACTGGATGGAAACCAAGACGTACAAAATGCACGTCCGGGTCTTCCTGAGTCGCTATCGCAGCTACAACCCGTGCCCCACCTGCCACGGCGGCCGGTTTCAGCCCGCGACGTTGAATTTCCGTTTGCTCACCGATGGTTCGGACGCCGAATCCAAGACGCTTCCGCAGGTCGCCGCCACGCCGGTCGGGGAGCTGCGCTCCTTCATTGACCGGGTTCCCCTCCCGGAAGGTGACCCCGCCGCGCTCTTGTTGCGCGACCAGATTCGATCCCGCCTTGGTTACCTTCACGAGGTGGGCCTGGGGTACCTCACCCTGGATCGGCCCACCCGCTCGTTGTCTGGTGGAGAGATCCAGCGGGTGAACCTCACCACATGCCTCGGGGCATCGCTGGTCAATACGTTGTTCGTGATGGACGAACCGAGCGTGGGACTGCACCCGCGCGACGTGGGTCGTCTGCTGCACGTGATGGCGGCACTTCGTGACAAGGGCAACACCCTTCTCGTCGTGGAGCATGAGGAGGCCGTACTGCGGTCGGCGGACCATATCGTGGACATCGGTCCGGGCCGAGGAGAGCAAGGCGGGCGTCTGGTTTATTCGGGTCCGCTCGAGGGCCTTGCCGCAGCTCCAGACTCGCTCACGGCCGAGTATCTCTCGGGGGCAAAGGCGATCGCCGTCCCTTCCGTTCGCCGCCGATCCGAGCATTCCCTGCGAATCGAGGGTGCACGACATCACAACATCCGCAACCTCGACATCGAGATCCCACTGGGTGTTTTTTGCGTCGTCACGGGGGTCTCCGGCTCCGGAAAGAGCACGCTCGTTCGCGACATTCTCTACCGCAATCTCGTCCACGAACCTGGCAGTGAGGATGTCGAACCCGCCGGCCACTGCGACCGGATCGAAGGCGCGGAGCATTTCGACGAAGTCTTGATGGTAGACCAATCAAGCCTCGCACGCACGCCGCGATCGACCCCCGCCGTTTATCTGGGCGTGTTTGAAGCCATCCGCGAGATCTTCGGGTACCTTCCGGAGGCAAACTCTCAGGGAATGACTCCCGCCACGTTCTCCTTCAACGCGGGAACGGGTCGGTGCGAACGCTGTCACGGCCTGGGGTTTGAGAAGGTCGACATGCAGTTCCTCAGCGATTTGTTCCTACGCTGTCCGGAATGCGACGGGAAGCGGTACCAACCGCGGGTGCTCAAGATCCTTTTCGAGGGAAAATCCATCCACGACGTGCTGGAGATGACCGTTCGCGAGGCGATCGAGTTTTTCACCGGCCGGGAGAAAAAATCGGCCATTACCGGACCCCTTCGACTGCTCGCGGAGGTCGGGCTCGATTACCTCCGGCTTGGACAGCCGGTGAATGTGCTCAGCGGCGGGGAAAGCCAGCGGCTGAAGCTGGTTTCGCACCTCGCGGAAAAGCGCGGCAAGCGGGCGCTGCTGATTTTTGACGAACCAACCACCGGACTGCATTTTGACGACGTCGCGCAGCTCCTGGGGGTATTTCAGAAGCTCGTCGACGCGGGGAACAGCCTCGTCGTCATCGAGCATAATCTGGAAGTGCTCAAAACGGCGGACTGGGTGATTGATCTCGGTCCGGAGGCTGGTAGCGGAGGCGGAGAGATCGTAACGCAGGGCACGCCCGAGACCGTCGCGGCCCACCCCACGTCGCACACGGGTCGACACCTTCAACCGATCCTCAACGGCGAGCGCCGGTTGGTGGCGGAGGAGTTTGTGCTTCCGACCCCCGCTCTTGCCCCGCCGGATAACTGCATCCGCATCTCAGGCGCGCGCGAGCACAACCTCAAGAACATCAACGTCAGCGTCCCCAGGGAAAAGATGGTGGTCGTCACCGGTTTGAGCGGCTCCGGAAAATCGACCCTGGCGTTCGATATTCTCTTTGCCGAAGGCCAACGGCGCTTTCTGGACAGCATGTCCCCGTACGCGAGGCAGTTCGTAGAGCAGCTTGAGAAACCGGATGTGGACCTGATCGAAGGGCTTCCCCCCAGCGTGGCCATTGAACAGCGCATCACCCGCGGGGGGGGCAAATCCACGGTGGCGACCGTCACGGAAATCCATCATTTCCTGCGTCTGCTCTTTGCGAAACTTGGAGTCCAGCACTGCCCACAGTGCAACGTCCCCGTGGAATCCAACACCGTTTCCGCCATCGCATCGCTTGCCGCCGACGCCGCAAAAAAGGGCACCGTTCGCATCTTCGCACCGCTCATTCGCGGCCGCAAAGGCTACCATGCCGAGACCGCCGCGTGGGCAGTCCGAAACGGATATGCCACCATGCTTGTCGACGGCAAGCTGGTGAACTCCGATGCCTTCCCACGCCTGGAACGGTTCAAGGAGCACTCGATCGATGTCCTCATCGGGGAGATTTCCGCCAAAAACGCCGATCAGTCGCACGATATTGTCCAGCGGGCGGTCCGGGTGGGCAAGGGAACCGCCCGCCTGACCCGACCCCGCGGCGGCGACTTGGTCCTGAGCACGGAAATGAGTTGCCCGGGATGCGCACGATCGTTCGAACCGCTCGACCCGCGACTTTTTTCTTTTAATTCCCCTCACGGCTGGTGCCCCACATGCCGGGGGTTCGGCGAAGTTTGGGAAAAGCCCTGGGAGGGAGAGGGAGAATCTGAGATCGAAACGGAACTCGCCGAGGAGCGCGCGAGAGAGAACGAGGACGAACAAAGTTCCCGTCCCTGCTCCGAATGCCGGGGCGGACGGATCAACGAAGTCGCCCGGTTCGTCCGCGTGAAATCGCTCTCCCTACCCGACATCTGCGAATGCGGAGTCGCCGATGCCACCAAACTGCTCGGCAAACTCCGATTCACCGCCGCAGAGAATCGCATCGCCCGCGACATCCTCATCGAGGTCAATCAACGGCTCGAATTCCTGAAAACCGTCGGCCTCGACTACCTCGCCTTGGGCCGGTCAGCCCGAAGTCTGAGCGGTGGCGAAAGCCAGCGGATCCGGCTCGCGGCGCAACTGGGGTCGAATCTCCAAGGGGTCCTCTACGTCCTCGACGAACCCACGATCGGCCTGCACTCCCGCGACAATGCCCAACTGCTGCAGGCGCTCGACCGCCTCGTCTCCAACGGCAACACGCTCGTCGTCGTCGAACATGACGAGGATACCATGCGACGGGCGGATCACATTATCGACCTCGGCCCGCGCGCCGGATCCTTCGGCGGAGAAATTGTTGCCGAGGGCACACTCGCACAGATCGAGGCGAATCCGCGCTCGCTCACGGGTCGGTTTTTATCCCATCCCCTCAAGCATCCGATCTCGGGGAAACGGCGTTCGGTTGCGGATGCGCCTGCTTGGCTGGAGCTCGAGGGCGCGTCGCTTCGAAATCTGAAAAGCGTGAACCTGCGCATTCCCCTGCACCGGCTCAGTGTGGTGACGGGGGTGTCTGGCAGTGGCAAAAGCACGCTCTTGCGCGGAGTGCTCCTTCCGGCGTTACGCGATGCGGCGTCGACCCGTCACTCACGCAAAATCGTCGGCGGAAATTATCACACGCTCCGGGGGCATGAATCGATCGTCTCGGTTCAGGAGGTGGATCAATCCCCGATCGGCAAAACGTCGCGGTCCACTCCGGCCACATACATGAAGGTGCTCGACGAGATCCGCAAACACTTTGCCCAACTGCCGGCGGCGCGGATGCGGGGGTATACTGCGAGCCGGTTTTCCTTCAACAATGAGGGTGGGCGCTGCGAGATTTGTCAGGGTCAGGGCGTGATCAAGCTCGAGATGAGCTTTTTGCCGACGAGTTACATGCCCTGCGAGGCCTGCGGCGGATCGCGTTACAACGCGCAGACGCTTGAGGTGGAATACAACGGGCGGAGTATGGGGGAAGTCCTCGAGATGACTGCCGAGCAGGCGGGCGAGTTTTTTGCGGCGTACCCGAAGATCGCGCGTCCGCTCCGTCTTCTCATGGAAACCGGCCTGGGGTATCTGAAGCTTGGCCAACCGAGCCCCACGCTGAGCGGCGGTGAGGCGCAGCGGCTGAAGCTCGTCACCGAACTCTCCCGCCGCGGCGGGCAGAAGGGCAGCCAGACCGAGGCGAAAACGACGTTTTATCTGCTTGAAGAACCGACCATCGGTTTGCATCTCGCCGATGTGGAGCAGCTCCTGCATCTGCTCCATCGACTCGTCGACGAGGGCGCCACCGTGGTCGTCATCGAGCACAACATGGAACTCATTGCCGAGGCGGATTACATTATCGATGTGGGTCCTGAAGCCGGAGCGCAGGGTGGCGAGATCGTCGTTGAAAATACGCCGGAGATCGTCGCGAAATCCACACGCAGCCGGACGGCTCCCTTCCTCAAGGCTGTGCTGGAGCGGAAGTAAAATGTGGAAGGGACGGTGCGGGGTGCAAAAAAGCGTTTCATTCGCTCAGTTGGCCGGACACCTGTAGGATTGTGATCTTTTACCCTAAATGGGAAAATGAGACCTGTTTTTCGGAGTTGCCTTACCCAGTGTGAGGATATTACACGAAAAAAAACCCCAGCCACCTATTGGATGAAAACATCCTCGTCGACTTCCCTAAGCGAAGTTCCTCCAGTTCAATGTTGCATCTGTGTAAATCCTGTAAATCTGTGGTTCCCTTCCTGCTATTAGGTTTACAGACTAACCGGTGGGTTCGCCGGGAATCCAAAACGAGGTTTGCGGCGTAATCGCCTCGGGCTCGCCTTCTACTTGCAGGACGATTGTTGTGGCGATGGGGTTGGGTAAAGGAACAGGCAAGCCGCGCAGGAACAGACGGTTTGCGCTCTGCTCGAAGCGGACCGGCGCGCCGCCGTCGAGAAATCTAGCGGACAACACGCGGTTCTTCATTTCCGCGAAGCAGAGATCTGTTCCCGTGCTGTTCCAGATATGGAGATACACGTTGCCGCCACGCGTGGTGACCCGACCCCAATTGCTCCAGGTGAACGGGGAGCGCGAGGAACTGTAAATGGATTCCCCGTTTTTCTTCAGCCATGCTCCTGCCTCGCGAAGGATCGCGGCCGATTCCTCGGGAATCGTGCCATCGGATTTCGGCCCCACATTCAGCATCAGGTTGCCCGCTTTGGAGGCGGTTTCCGTCAGCATTTGAATCACTTGGCGTGAGCCTTTCCAATTGGCGTCTCCGGCATGGTAGGCCCAGTTGTCGTTGAGGGTCATGCAGGCTTCCCATGCGACTCCAGGTGCCGCAGGCTTAATAGCCTGTTCGCTCACTTGCACATGCCACGGCGGGCCATTGCGCGCATTGATAAGCAAATGCGGCTGGAGACGAAGCATCTCCTCGTTGGCCTCCATGCTTTGCAGATCATTAGGGATGCAGCCGTCATACCAGAGGTAATCGATTTTCCCATACTGGGTCATCAACTCGCGCAGTTGCTCGCGGTAATACGCGATGAAGCGTTGTCGGGCCTCCCTGCCCCTCCAATCGTCCACTCCCGGCCAGTCCCTGAAGTAGGGGCCCGGATAGTCCACATGAAACCAGTCCGCAGGCGAGTAATAGAACCCCACGCGAAGCCCTGCCTCGCGAAAGGCGGAAACGAATGCCGCGACAAGGTCGCGTTTCGGCCCGAGATTCCCCGCATGAAACCTGCTCGTCTTCGTGGGCCAGAGTGCAAACCCGTCATGGTGCCGGGTCGTTAGCACCGCGTATCCCATGCCGGATTCCTTGGCGAGCGTAGCCCATGATGCGGGATCATAGTTTTCAGCCCGAAAGTTCTCCGCGTACAGACTCGTGTATTCCTCCAGAGGGATCCGTTCGCGGTTAGCTGCCCATTCTCCACGCGCCGCCACCGAGTAGGCCCCCCAGTGGATGAACATTCCGTAACGCGCTTCCTCAAACCAGTCTGTGTTTCTCATGTCTTGGGACCATCCACTGATTCTTCGCTGCCCTCACACGCGGCGGACAAAGGGTCCGTTTCCTGCGGGCCGTTTTCGTGCTTTCTCTTCCAGTTGAAATAAACTTTCACGGTGATAAGCCCAGCGAACAAATCAAACAACGCTGGCTAAAGGTAAGCACCGCGATTGAACTGCAACCAGTCAAAAAACGGGGCGACAGCAAGCCGAACGCGGTAACCGCCGCAGATGCAACCCCTTGGATCCATCCGGTCTCGCCCAAGTCCATCCCGAGATCCTCGCGGCGATAGAGAAAGATGAAGTTATTCCCTGTGTTCCCCAACTGGTAAAAGGGTATGAACGAAAACATCCGGATCATCCGTAAAGTTCATGCTTATGCTTTGGTTTCCGACTTTTGCGAGGCTTTGTGCGCCGGAGGCGCAATGGACATTAAGCCCGACTTTCTCAACCGGGGCTGTTGGAAGACCGTAAAGGCTGCTGAAATCAATGTCATTGCCCAAAGGTCTTCACTACTGATGAGTCAAGCGTGGTTCCGGGGACGGGTGGGATGACCGCAGATTCCCAGGATTTGCGCAGATTTTCTCCCGGCTCAAAACCAGGCTCTTGTATGGCAACGAGGAGACGGCAAAGTTCGCGCTGCCCTTCCGTCGCGGCACCGAGCACGGCGTAGGCTAGGTCCTTTTTCATAAAATCGGCGAGCATCGGCGAAATTCTGTGGTCCTCGGCATGAACTTCTCGGAAGAACCAAACATCCACAGGTAAGAAGGCTTACTGTAGCAGTCCTTCACGTACTCCCGAACTGGCTCCTCGACGTTCTGTGTGCGCCGGAGAAGGCTTGATTGCGGGGCCCCTGCGCCCCGAAGGCTTGCCCAGACAGGCTTTTGAAGGGCTGTTTCGCAAGGCTTTACCCGAGGCGCGCCATTCGAGGGCCGACGGCCCGGCATTCCTTAGCCCAGCTCGTAAGGGCTGGGTTTTTTGCAGTGTCGGAAGCTGCGGCCTGAAAGTCCGCGACAGGGCTAGAGTAGGCCGCACGCCACGCCCCACCCATCCCGTCCCTTCAGGCCGGAGTCACCCTTTGGTTTCCCACCCAGCCCTGACGGGCTGGGCTAACGAATCGCACACCGGTGGTGCGCAGGATGCCGTTCGCCGCAAGGACCGCAACACTCAGCACCTGCAAAGGCCTCAACTCCCAAGCTCCGCAGCCTGCTGCTTTTACCCACTCGATTCAGCGAGGACGCAAAAGGAAAATGGGAGCTGTTTTTCGGAGTTAACCTGCTCAAGATTAGAACATTACACGATAAGTGAAAGTCACTTATTAGGTCAGCAACTGCCGGTGACCGTCCCGAAGAGAAGCTCCTCCAGTTCAATGCTTTATCTGTGTAAATCCTGTAACTCTGTGGTTCCATTCCTCTTTCTAGGTTAATCAGTTGGACCCTACGGTTCCATGCTCGATTCGCAGGAAGAGTCGGGCGGGGTAATCTCGAGTCGTGGGAGAAGTGTAAATTCGACTAATCACTGGGAAGCAATGCCTTCCCAGTTAGCAAAGCTCTGCGAACCAAAGCATACTCCACTTGGTTGGCAGGCAAGGATGTCGCAACGGCTGTGGCGGCCATAACGCCTGCTGCCTGGCCAATAGCCATCGCGATAGGGCTGACACGAATGGCAGCCATCGCTTCGTGTGTCGCACTTAGACAGCGCCCCGCCACAATAACGTTCTCCGGCTTTTCCATCAGCAGTGAACGCATCGGAATCTGGTAGCGAGTGTCTTCGGCTAGGTGATCGGATATCGTCTCCGCCTTGTCGGGGGAGTGAATGTCAATAGGGTAACCGCCCAAAGCAATGGGGTCCGGAAAGGCTTTCTCTTGGAGAAGGTCGTCCGCCGTCAAAGTATAAAGCCCCATAATGCGGCGCGTTTCGCGAACTCCAATTTGAGCGGCGCTGTCCACGCGGATGGCACGCTCGAATCCACGACAGTGGGTTTTCAGAAATCGAAAAATTTCCTGATTCTGGCGACGCCCTTCCATCTCCGCCTTAGTCAGGTCGTAAGGGTTCGTTCCATCCAACCCCTGGATGCGCGAGGTGTTAACAATCACTACCCCAGGCGTTGATGTTTCGAAGAAGAGCACAAACTCGCGCGGCACGTTCACTTCGCCACGCTCCTTGGCTTGCTTCCAAGTTCGCGTATAGGCCTTCAGGCTAACGCGTGGTGTTTCACGCAAACGCCGCAATCCCTCTTCGATGCCCAGGTCAAATTCGAAGTCGTCCGAACGATCAAACACGTCCTGACGGATTGCCTCCATGTCGACGCTACCGACCTTCATATTCATGGTCATCGGTTGCATCGCATGGTCCCCATCCCTTCCCTTGGCAAAGGGAGCCCCCAAGGCCACGCAAAGGTCCCCGTCGCCAGTGGCATCAATAAAAACCTCGGCCCGATAGTTGCGCAACCCAGCCTTATTGCACAGGGCGACGTGAGTTGCCCGGCACCCGGAGGCATCGGTTTCCGCAGCGGCCAGGTGTGTGTGGTAGAGGATGACACCCCCTGCCTCCGTGATCATTGACTCGAGTTCGACTTTGAGTGCCTCACTGTCGAAAGGAGTCACCGTGCTGCAATAGGTCACGCTGTCCGGAATGTGCCCCGGGCTCGCGTTCTTCGCCATGAGCCTCTGCACGAGTTCCTCGGCCTGCCCTGCGACCACCTGCGTTCCGGCAGGATTGTGAAAGCTCATCATCGGGCCGACGCCCATCGCCGTCAGGGAGCCTCCAAGAAAACCATGCTTCTCAACGAGGAGCACCTTGTTCCCGGCCCGAGATGCCGCCAGGGCGGCATGAGCTCCCGAGGGCCCGCCGCCCATGACAATGATGTCAAAGCAGTCGTCGTAGCCGATTTCCGAATTAGTCTGCGGATTTTTCATTCTAGTACCCTGTAACATGAGAGTCGTCGCATCTGCTGGCGACTCTTTTGGGATTCTCCAAAGCGCGGGCGATGCGAATACCCGATGTGGTCTGTAAGGAGCGCGTATCGCAACGAATACCCGACCTCGCTGCGCCTTGGCGACGGGCCATTTTGAACTCAACAGATGCGGCGACTCTCATGCTAGAGGGCACTATGCCTCGCGGTCTCCGATTGTCCCCTTAAGACCCCACCAAGGGACATACATTTCCTCCCAGGGAAAGTAGGAGGGAGTGGACGTCCATGGGTCGGTAATGATGGGAATGTCTTTGTCCACCAGTCCGTCGATGTGGACGCGAACGTCCTGCGAGACGCACCTCCCGTTGATGACAGCATAGCGCAGAAGGCGACTAGAAGCGCTGGTGGAGAGTTCCATCTCGAGTGCGGGGCGTCCAGGCATCTTCGGACGGCGGTAACGCATGCGCCGCGTGGTGAGGTGGAAGTCGGTAAACAGTGACTTCGATATCTCGCCCATGAATGCGGAGAGCGAGTGATATTCGTCGGTTCCCGCGTGTTCGATGACATAGCCTCCGAACACCAACTTAAGTTCGCCGCGTGTGAAGGTGCGTTCAGGACCTTCGTAGAACGTCGTGCGAATGACTTCGTAATTATTAATCTTCTCAAGCCTGACCACGGGTTTGCCGAGGGACTCCGTGTAGGCCATGGGACGGACGGCAACGAGGAGCTTCCCGATGCGGGCACCGATCCATTCGCCACACGCGGCTTCGCCCGCCCAGGAAGAAGCGGGGCGATTGCCAATCCGCACCTCGTCCGCGCCGGAGAAGTGCGCCGGGAAGACGAGCATTTCGTTGAGACGTCGGATGGGACGGGGCTTGGCAGCCTCGGCTTGGGCGGGGAGAACGATTGCAAGTTGGGAGACGTCAAGTCCGGCGAATCCGAGTGCCGGTTGCGTGTGAAGCATGACCGTACTGTCCGACTGAAGGGTCAGCATGTGACACCTGGAATCGAGATTATCCTGCTCGCCGAAGTTGGTGTAGGCATTGCCCGCGTTATCGGTTGCAAACTGAACCAAGCCGGGTGCCTCGTCATTCGCGGTAAACTTGTGAAAGATGGTCCCGATATCGCGGAAGGAATTGACCTCCGATTTCCTTTTAAAGGTGGCAAAGTACGTCATCGACTGTTCCCCACTTAGAAAGTGCGTGGAAGAAGTGCCGACCGTGTAGTCTTTCTGAAGGTAGGTTTCAATGCGCACGGGGCCAGCGGGGACATCGGGCCCGCCGTCGCCCGCCTCTGCGGTGGCGACGGCGCGGAAGGGGTAGGACTTCGACGCGAACATGCGCAGGGCTGCCGGAGGAACATGATAGTTGCCGGAGGCCGTCCAGCATCGGTTCATGATATTGTGGGGAAGATCGCCTTTTTGATGGAGGACGAACCCGTGTTCGGAGTTGAAGATTTCTAGAATCGATGGGCGGGAAAGATCGCCGAGGACGAACCAAATCAGGACCGAAACGCTGGAGAGGTGCGCGATCGTATCGCAGTTGTACGCGCGCGAATAGGGCCCGGAGACGATGCCGATTTCCGGGTGAAAGCGGGCGGCGAGGTCGAGCCACAGGCGGTGTTCGATTTTCAATGCGAGATCACGGGCTTCCTTGTTTCTGGCGTGGTGGGCGATTTCAGCCATCGCGTGTATCGTCAGCGGGGTGTAGGAAGGCGAGTTGTATTCACTGTTGATGCCCCGGCGGAAAAGCATATTGCGGAGACTTCGGAGGTTCCAGAGACCATGTTCGACGGCGTCGTGGTCGCCAAGCATTTCACCGCCGAGGATGATGCCCATCGTCGCCTTTGCCGGCATGTTGTCGTTGTAGCCGTGGAACTGGTAATCAGGCTGACGGTTTCCGGGGAGGAAGCAGAGCCCCTTGCGGACGACCTGTTCAAGCATTTCGACGACATCGGGAGCCATGCGACTGCGGTGTTTGATGAGCAACACGCAGGCGATGTTTGTGTGGAAGATGTCGAAGGAACGGTCCGCCATGCCGCCATGAGCAACACCATGCGTCCTGCCCGCACGGATGACGGCATCGGCCAAATTGGTTGCACCCTGCGCGTACAGCGCAAAGCAGAGCCAGTAACGATCTCGGGTGGAGGCTGGCGTGGAGAGAGGGAGCCACTGGCCCTCGGCGTCGAACCACGTGGTGGCGACTTTAGCGGTCCGACTGAAGAACTCCCCGGCGCGGTGTTCAAAGGACGTAAGATCCGGGGACTCGTTTCGGGTCCCAGCTTTCGGCGAAAGATTAGGCATCACGCAACGCTCCCGCCGTGGCGGCAACTCAGATACGGATGGTGGCAGTGGGGTCATGGACAGGCTTTGTAATTTCGATTCAGACACACCGTGGGGTCGTCCGCTTAGTATGGCTCTGGATAAATGTTCAGGCCGACGGAACGAACAACACCTCCGCGCGATTCGTCCCAGTGCCGCACGAGTTCGATCTCGTTCTCCTCGCCGAGGCGAATCCAGGGAGTCACGCTGAGTTGGAACCGGTCGGCCGTTATGCGATGGTAACGGCGCACGAAATTGCCGTTGACCAGTGCCCCGATGATTTCCCCCTGGGCGTCGATATCCAGATAAGTCTGGGGATCTTCCACGCCAGCAAAGGACGCGGGCACTGCCACCATCCGCTTCATGACGAAAGCATCCGTCTTACCGGGCAACCGGACGGACTTGCCCCAGCGCAGAGCGTCGGTACTCTCTTGCCAATCTCCCGCCAGATCGACGCGTGCTGCGGGCTCCGGCCAAAGCCACAACCACGCATTGCCTCGCACGCCGCACAGGGTTCTTGGCGAAGTGACCACCATCGCCAGGTCATGCGTGCTGCCCGGCTTGAGCGACTCCGCCGTGAAGCCGTCGATGCCCTCCTTGGATTTCGGAGCGATGCTTTTGCTATCCAGGTAGATTTGCCCTTCCCCGGCGAAGTAGGAGCCCGAACTGGACTCCATCGTGAGCGTGACGTCGCCTTTCCAATGTTCCGGGATGGTGAAGCGGCGCCGCAAAACGACCGTTTTGGGCTCCGGCCAGTCGGTTGTCGGCCATGAGGTCAAACGCACCCGGGGCCAGGCGGTATCGTCCACCGCCGGGGCCACGAGCGCACTTGGATTCTCTGCGGCTGAGAGGATATGGAAGGCCCAGCCTTCGGTCAGGTCGAGAACGTTGTCCACCTGAACGGGGACGGCCAGCGGTGCAGCACTTCGGGTTGTACCGCGCCACCAGTCACGCTGCAGGGAAAACCAAGCGGCAGGAGCTTTCGTGATCTCGTTGCGGGGGGTCATCAGCATCCGAGTTTGCATGGGTTGCAAATCCACCGTCACAGTGCCGCTCGCCATCGCCACGGGGGCATTGTCCAAGACATCAAGAGCCCAGGAGGTGGATTTTTCAGCAAGCTGCAGCTGTCCCTTGATCGGACGCGATTCGTTTTGGTTCCAGAGCGTCCAGATATCGTAGAGTCCGTTGTTTGAAACATAATGCCGCACCATCACGCCGTCGCCGTGGGCCTCCCAGCGGAAAGGCAGGGGCGCAATCCGCCGCCATTCCAGCAATTGCACCATGAGATTCGTCAGGGCGTCGGTGCTGTTAGCGGGGATCGCACGCAGGCTCGATGGACTGCGCTGCTCCGGGTCGATTCGATCCGGAATGGAATCTCCAGTGAATTTGCACCCGACCTGAACGATGTAGCCCTCGCCGAGGCGACGCACCCCGAGGGCGACGCTGCCGTCTTCCCAGAGCAGGACATTCTCGGCATCGGCAGCCACCTTTCGCAGATGCAGGCCGTTCGCGCGGACGCCGTCCCATGCACCCGAAAGCACCGTCTGTTCCGGAGCTAGGGAGAGCTTCCCTGACTGCAGGATGCCACCGTTAGGACGCAACGTATCGATCTTTTCGACCGAGTAACCGGTCAGTCGCGAGATCGGCCACACATCGGCCTCCACCGTGCTGTGGCGGCCAGTCTGTGCAAAGGTCACAAACGTACCGCCGTCACGCACATATTTCTCCACGGCGGAAACCATTTCCTCGCTCATGATGGAGGTGTTGGTGTCGAGGATCACCCGGTAGGCGGCTGCATCGCCATTTACAAAGGAGGACTCGCTCAAACCGTCGCTTGCATAATAGTCGCGTAGGTTGCCTCGGACATTCCATTTCCAGTAGCCGCTGGACAAGCCCTTGTTCGGATCAAGAACCCAGGGGAATCCATTGAGCCGCGTGTTTTCGGTTGAGTAAAGGGCAGCCACCTCGGCCTTTGGCTCATGGTATTTGCCCACCATGCGAAACAAGGGCAGGTTCTTCTCCAAGTGCTCCCGTATGTCGGCATTCCACATCAACGAACCGATATGGATGAAGTAGTCGATGGCCTGAATACCCTGCGTCATCCAAAGTCCCTGCTGCCGCTTGAAACTCTTGATGTCCGTGGCCGGACCTCCCGGCTCGACGGATGCCGGCAAGTTGGTTCCCCGCATCAGGGAGGGCAGATAGTCCGCCCAGAACGAGGACATATATCCGGTGTTGTGAAAATTGGAGCCGTATTGGCGCGCGAGTTCCTTGATATCGTCCACATAGGCGTCGGGTGCCATCTGCACGACCTGCTGGTCGGGGAGCACCTTGCGGATTGTTTCCAGCCCATGGCGCACCGACTCCTTGCGCAACCAGCGATGCCACATCGCGAAATCATACCACTGCGCGTTGAGCTCTTTATCAAAGTAAGGGTATCCGTGAGGGGCCTCTCCCGAGAGGTACACGCGGTAAGACAGCTTTCCCTTTGGAAGACGGAGCGCGAGGACATTATTCTCCGGTTGTAAAAGTTTGCTGACTTCAACTGCCGTCCAGTGCGGAACCATGGGCTCCATCGCGGATTCATCGATCAGCTTGTCGTTGAGAACCGCCTTGAACTTGTCGCCTGAGGAATAGTTCATGTCCCAGATATACAACCAGGCTTGTTTGTGGGCATTGAGCCAATCCTGCGGCACGGAAAAATGCTTTCTCAGGACGGCCGGGCGGCTCGGGATGATCAGGCTCTGATCGTTACCGGGTGCCAGCATCGCGGCCCACGCGGAATCGTCGAATGTGCTGGCGAACCACTCCTTCGGCGCGGGTTCCGTGGATATGACCTTCGCCCAGTTTGCGTCCGTAAAGTAGAGCAGGTCCTTTTCCTTGCCCGCGAGCGACGGTGCCAATTCCTCGTAGGCGACCTTCCATTCGCCAGTCAGATCAATGGCGTCTTTCCCCCATCCGGCAAATGCGGCGATTTCTGGAACGCGCACCTTGCTCCAGTCGACGTAGCTGGTCCCCCATGCCTCGTTCAAAGCTTTGACATCCGCGTAGCGGGTCTTCAGGTACGTTTGGAATCCGGCGTCCGCAACTGGCCCGTATTCCACGAAAATCGAATGTGCCACGTTCTTCAATTCGCCGTGCGGTTCAAGCACGGTGACGAGATTCGGTTGGTCTTTAAAGCGCCGAAGGAGCGTTTCGACCATATCCAACTGAACTTGATTGGCCTCTGTGGCGTTCCACGATGCGGTGCCGCGCCCACCGTGGAAGGGCGACCCGGTCTTGAAAAAGGTGCCTCCAAACTGGGGCATCGGCTCCATCATCTCATTCCGATAACGGTTTGTTAACCATGTTGCCTCGATGCCTTCGGCAACCTTAACATTCAAGCCGAGCGGCAGGCCATGCGCTTGGGTCAGGGGGACGATCCAGTCCCACCAAACATCATTGTTCAAACCACCGGCTGTATCGAGCGGATTGCTTGTTGTTTGGGTGAGGATGCCCATGCGGTTCATCCCTTCCGCGAACTGGAATTCTTTCAAAATGTCATAACCAGTCGCCCCTGACGCGCCAGAAGAGCCTTTGGGCGGCTCAGCCCAACTGCGATAATACGCACGGAACCCAAAGCGATCCCAACGGTCCAGATACATCGGCACCGCAACGTCAGTGGAGAAAGACCAGCCCGCCCAGTCTTTTCCGCTCAGTGCCGTTTCCAAGTTTGCCAACTCGACAGCAGCTACAATGCGAACCTCGCCACCTTTGCGCGCTGCCACAATGTAGCCTTGGCCCTCTGCCTTGCGGGCTGGCACCGTCTCGCCCGACCCGCCCAATACCACCTGCACCCCCGTCACTTTCGGTAGCAAGGTCAGGTCGGACAGGTATTTCGCCTGCAGCCGTTCCGCTTTGTCCGGCGACTCGCATTGAATGGTCAGCAAACTCGCACCGTTGGGCACCGTGCTTTCCTTACCGGAAACGCGTCCGTATCCGCGCAATTCGATTTCGGGAAACAGGACTTCATGGGCGACCGCGTCCGCGTGCGACCTTGCAATGGATTCGAACTGAGCGAGGACCGCAGTTCCGCCCAAGAGAATGCCGACAAGCACCCTTTTCATTGGGGGGCCAAGGATTCTCCAAAAACATTAGCAAAGCCGACTTGCCAGGAGAGCGCACCGGGGTCGGGTTCTTCGAAATCGTCCCGGACGATCACATTCGCGTTTGCCCACGCACATACATTTGTAGTCGGGAATCCAACGATTCGTATCCTTTTCACAATGATAGGGCGTGGGGGTCAGAGCTAAGAGAAATCGTTGAGGCCGCTACTTTAGCCGGCCCTTTATCAGGACGGGAGGGCGCGGGTCGTCGGGGAGTTCCATCAGGGCTTCCAGTTCGGAAAACATGGCTTCGACTACCTCGTTGGAATCGAACTCAATGAGGATCAGTCGCTCAGCCCACTCCTCCAGGACATCGCAATCTTTATTGGCTATGACCACCAACTTGACATCGCTCCCGATGGCAACTCCCAGGCTCTCTGTTTCCGCGCACACGCCGCTTGCGAGCATGTCGTCAGCCACGATGAGCCCCCCCGGCAAGCGTCCGGCGTTTTTCTCGTAGAGCGATTTCATTAGTATCCGCCCCTTCGAATTATAGCTGTCAGGGGAGACCGTATCCGGCCCGGGCAGACAGGCGACCCAGTCCTTGTCCACGACAACCTTCTCGCGACGGGCGACTTTTTCAAAAACCTCACGGTGTCTGGGCGAAGCGCCCAAGAACCCCGCAGATCGGCAACTCTCCCTGCGCAGAGCCACGCAGGACTGCTCCAGGGAGTCCTCGATATCGAAATTTACCAACCCGAAACCAGCCGTATTCTCACTGAGAACCACCATGGGCAAACCGTATGACCGCAAAACCCGATCCTGCTCGGGGTTTCTCTTGTAGGCGAGGAGAATTCCGTCCAACCGCCCGCGCGTGAGGGCATCGGCGAGATCGCGGTGAATATCATTCTCTTCGTTCCGCCCGAGTAGCGGCGTATCCAAATAAAAGGAGAACGCTTCGTTGTGCTGCTGTGCCCGATGCTCACAACGCTGAAGCAGCAGCCGATAAAAGGGGGAGGAGCCCGAACTGAAGACATTTCGCCCGAAAACCAGGGCAATGCGCTTTTGATCGATTTGCGAGGAAACATAGATGCCACTACCCCGTTTGCGACGCACAATCCCCATCTCCTCCAGACGACCCAAACTCCTGTCGATCGTCGATACCGTCACGCCCAGCGATTTTGCCAACTCAAGAACGGTGGGAAGCTTCATGCCGGCTCCGTACTTTCGCCCCAACGCGGCAATCTCGTCCACGACCCTTCCCTGCTTGCGACTAGCACTACCGACGATGGCTTTTGGCGGGTGTGGTGACATGCTCAAGACTCGGGATGTTGTTGGAGTGTTGGTGAGTATTGTATAATTGTTATTGTACAATATAGGGATTTGAAATAGTGGTCAAACAGTTTTTCAGAAAAAGCCAATGAACAGAAAGCGGATCGGTGAACTTAATAAATTGATCTGAGGCCTCTCGATTACGTCACACCTTCGAGCGATGAAACGCTTTCCCCCCTCGCCATCTCTTGCCGCTAGGTCCGGCTTCACGCTGATTGAGCTGCTAACGGTCATTGCAATCCTTGGCGTTCTGGCTGTTCTCGTGGTTCCGGCTGCGCTCAAAATGCGCCAGACGGCCAACAACACGAAATGCCTAAACAACCTCAAACAGCTGGGAGTCGCGGCCAAACTCTACAGCGCGGACAATACCCTTCAGGCCAATCCCAGCATAAACGATTGGATTGGCGAATTGATTCCTTATCTGGGCTTTCCCAACGGCATCACGAATCTCGCCCAGTTGCAGCTGTTACCACCCTCCGCAGCCACCAAGTTCGTCCTCTGGTGTCCCTCTGTGAACTACTCGAGTGCCCCGGCGGTGGTCCGGAGGGACTACAACTGCTACGGCATTAATGCCTCGTACTTCGGCTCGTTTCACACGCAAAGCCCACCTGGGAGACTGCTCAATGTGCCCACCATCAAAAAGAACTCGACGACGATCATGTTCCTCGATGGCAACAACCGCAACGTCTTCTTCGATACGCTCACGGGTGTAGGACAAAAATCTTCTATCAAGCGGCGAGAGGGAGAGAGTCGTTGTTTGCGGCGCGAGAGTTGAGACGGTCTTTCCAGAAGGAGTCGAGTCTGCGACTGGAATGG